>Ga0307422_1000875_pt1 | contig 16097 bp, 11 predicted proteins | sample SalMarWE160290MG_FD_202153 | JGI IMG/M metagenome (GOLD analysis project Ga0307422, IMG submission 202153) | Salt marsh sediment microbial communities from the Plum Island Ecosystem LTER, Massachusetts, United States - WE1602-90 | ecosystem: Environmental > Aquatic > Marine > Intertidal zone >...
AATCGCGACTGGCCTGTGCGACGGAATGTGGGAAGGAGCAATTCCGAAGGGTGAAAACAACCATGATATGTTAATTGTGACACTTACGAATAATCCTTTGGGGGACGTTCTTTTCTGTGCCCTGAGGAATCGCGACTGGCTGGTGTGACGGAATGTGGGAGGGAGCAATTGAAATAGTAAAATAACTATGTGATTAATATACTTGTGTAATCGAACCCTATTGCCAGGCATTTAAATAAAAAAGAATTCACAATAATTACAGGTGCATGACAAACCGGTAAAATAACAATTCTTCGCAAACTGTTTTCCAAATTGCAATCAGAAAACAAAAATATACCGGGAAGAAAACATTAAATTCTGGCGAACAGCCGACCAAAATGAAGTGGATTTTGTCATTAACAATCCGTTAAGCGAAAACAAAGCGTATGAAGTAAAATTCAACACCATGAATATCAAATTATCGAAATACAAAAAATTTATCACCAATTACCCGCAATACCCGCTGCATTTTATCGGGTATGATATCTCTGAAACAAAAAATACGATTCCTGCTATTAAACTATAAACAATACATCTTTTAAATAAACCACCCCTATGGCTCTGTCCTGAGGTATTTATTGCAACAAAAACATGGGAGATAAGAAAAAAACAGAACCCTGTCTTTTCAAAATTATGTACTACATTTGAAGAAGAATAAAGTATTGTGTCATACAATACCAACCGAATAAATAACAAATTAACCATTGTAAACATGGAATCAAAAGTCACATCAAGGAACACAAAAAGTGAAATTCTGAAAGCATACGAGGAGTTGCTTAAAAAAGTACAGGAGAAAAAAGCAGAAGAACCCAAGAAGGTGCAGGAGCAGCAAAAACAGGAGGCGGTAATAAAAAATGCCTCAACCCTGAGCAATGAGGGTATTGTAAAGAGCATTGGCGGGTTGAAGGCAGGACTTTCCTCGGAGCTCGATAAACTGGGCGAACGTTTTTTGTCGGAGTTCAAGCGATTCGAACAGTTGCAGGAAGCCATCAGCCTGGAAAAAAAGAACCTGGAAGAACTGTACCAGTTGTCGGCAAACACCGATTCGCTGTCGGCTATGCTCCTGGCTCAGAAAGAAAAGAAAGAACAGTTCGAACAGGAAATGGCAGAACGCAAAGCCGAACTCGAGGAGTCCATGAAAACCGAAAAAGCACGCTTCGAGGCCGAAATGGCTGAAAAGAAAAATCAATGGAAACAAGAACAGGAGCTTTATACAACCCGTGAAAAAGAAGCCCTGGAAGAAAAGAAAAAAAGCCGTGCCCGCGAGGAGGAAGAATATCAGTACAATCTGAAAATTACACGCAAAAAAGAGGCCGACCTTTATGAAGAGAAAAAACAAAAACTCGAAAAAGAACTTGCCGATAAAAAAGCAGCCTACGAAAAAGAATATGCCGAACGCGAAGAAAAAATAAAAGCCGCTGAAGCAGAACTGGAGGGATTGCGTACCAACGTTGCAGCTTTCCCGGATGAACTGGAAAAAGCCGTAAACAAGGCCGTGAAGGAAAACACAGAAAAACTGGAAACTGATTTCCGTTTCAAAAAAGAACTGATGGCCAAGGAAACCGAAGGGGAGTTGAAGCTCAAAGACCATATCATTGAAACCCTGAAAAGCAAAATAAAAGATATGGAAGCCTCTCTGAAAGAACTCTCGCAAAAAGCTGTCACCGCCGAAGCCAGCGTGAAAGATATTGCCATCAAAGCCATTGAAAGCTCGGCAAAACCCATTTATATAGATAAACCCAAGGAAGGGAAAAACAAAGAGTAAAAAAACAACCCAAAGGGAAGTTATTCCACCGATCAGCCGAACGAAAATATCCGGGAGGAAGTCTGTAGGCTGATGCTCAAACCAGGGGTGGAACACAATAAAAATTCCCGGTGCATTGCCCCGGGAAGCCGGATTGCAGAACAGAACATATGGTTTAAATAAAACGTAAAATTATCATCCTATGAGAAAGTTTTTATACACAGGATTATTCGTTTTCCTACTGTTTTATGGCTGTCATAAAGAAGGAACCGACTATGCCGGTCTGTTAACCGGAACCTGGATAAACACCCAGATCAACGGGGAAGACATCCCTTCCGATTCATCTTTTGTATGCGAATACCTTTCGAACGGGGTGCAGATGTATGCCGAAGGATATCAACTGGATGAGAACAACAAATCGTGGATAGAAAGCGAAAACTTCACCTACGTTGTGGAGGGGGAAAAAATCATTCTTGATGGAATTGACGGGTTGGATGATGATTTTCATATCGAATTGGAGATTAAAACGCTGAATGAAGAATTCTTCACCTATTCGGTTACAAGTTTTTTGCTGAACGGTACCGAACTGCCTGATCCGGCCGTTTATACCTGCCGGAGAGCAACCGAAGATTACACTTCTGCACTGACCGGCATATGGTACGGAAGCGGCTCAACTCCGGGAACTGCCGACCTCCTACCTTTTTACTGTGAGTACACGACCGAAGGGAGCTTTGTATACTATTACCAGGATGATGAAGGCAACTGGATGGCCGATGTCGATGACGAATCCCGCTATTTCCTGTACGGTGATTTTCTGGTGACCAATTATACCGCAGCCCGGGTTGCTGAAGGGAACCATAAATTTTACGATTGCTGGAACATTCACATCGACGGGGATACCATGACATGGACTGCCTTAAGGGAAAACAACCAGATTGAAAGCTACGAAATGGAAAAAGTGGAAGCCGCCCCTGCTGTGGGTTTAGACCTTCATTAGGCAGAATACGAATTACCACACAGGCAAAAAAATCTCGGCGTCCATGGACAGCGTTAAACCTGTCAAAACGGCCCTTCCTGTCATATTGGGATTATGATTCGATGAAACATATGAAACTGGTATTTGCCACAAACAATGAACATAAACTGAAAGAGCTTCAGGAGCTCCTGGGAGATGACTTTAAACTGCTCAGCCTCCGGGATATCGGTTGTATGGATGAGATCCCTGAGGAGCAGGACACCCTGGAGGGAAATGCTTCACAAAAGGCTTTTTTCATATACAATAAATTTGGCTGTCCCTGCTTTGCCGACGATACCGGCCTGGAAATTAAAGCCCTGGACAATGAACCTGGGGTTTACTCTGCCCGCTATGCCGGTGAGGACAAAAATTCAGAAGCCAACATCGACAAGGTTTTACAAAAACTGGCTAAAATAAAAAACCGCCGGGCCCGTTTTAGAACTGTTATTTCTCTGATTGTGGAAGGAAAAGAAACACAGTTTGAAGGAATTGTAAACGGGACTATTATTCAGGAAAGAAGAGGAAAAAAGGGATTTGGCTACGATCCTGTATTTCTCCCCGAAGGACATGAACAAACGTTTGCCGAAATGGATTTGCTGCTGAAGAATAAAATCAGCCACCGGGGGAGAGCGGTTGAAAAACTGGTTCGTTACCTGAAAAATCAGGACCATGAAACGACAATAAGATGAACAAAAAGATATATCTGGCATGCATGGGGGTCTGGTTGGCTTTTCTTTCACCAGCCCAGAGAATCGGGGAATGGAAGGAATACCTCTCTTTTGCCAGTGCAATGCATGTGGTTGCTGCCGGAGAAAAAATCTGGTGTGCCACCGAAGGAGGATTGTTTTATTACGATACATCGGATCAGAGCATCCACAAGATTACCCGCTTAAACGGGCTAAACGATTTTTCGATACAAAACATCGCATACAGTCCGGAAAACCAGGTATTGATGGTCGTTTATAAAAACAGCAACATCGACCTGGTCTATAGAGACCACATTTCCAATCTTTCGGATATTAAAAGAAAATCAATCACAGGAGATAAATCGGTCAACAACATTTTTTTTTACGGCAAAGAAGCCTATCTCTCCTGCGGTTTCGGGATCGTTGTGATCAATCTGGAAAGGCAGGAAATCAAAGATACGTACCTGATTGGGGAAGACGGATCCCAGCTGGCGGTTTTTGATATTGATATCGAAGGAAAGACCCTTTATGCGGCTACAGACAATGGCCTCTATACCGCGGATCTCGACCATCCGAATCTGCTGGACTACCGGAACTGGACCCACCTTACGGAGATTCCCCATGCCGGGGAAAGGTATGAGGAGATAGAAAATTTTGCAGGCAGCATGATTGCCCATTACAAAACCAGCCAGTGGGAAGAAAATGAGATGTATATAAAAAAGGGAAACCGCTGGGAGCGGTTTCTCTCCTACATCGGCTATGTCAGGGATATCCATTCTTCCGAAGACTACCTGACCCTAACCGCCTATAAGAATATTTATATTTTTGACCGGAACCATCAGGAATATGCCCGGATTGACACCTATCCGGGTTTGGAGGAAAATCCCGAAAACCGCCGTCCGGTGCGGGCCCTGTATACCGAATCGGTCGGATTATGGATTGCCGACACCAGGTACGGATTGATTAAGGCCGGCAATCCTTCCTTTGAATCGGTTTATCCGGACGGCCCCATCGATAACCGGGCTTTTTCCCTGTATACCAATGAAAACGACCTTTGGGTTGCTTCCGGCGGACGCAGTTCGTCATGGAACAATACCTGGACTCCCCCCCAGTTTCAACTGTTCCGGGATAATAGCTGGAACTATTTTACCAAAGAAGAGATCCCTGAGATGGAATCTTTCTGGGATATGGTCTGCATGGTAGCCGATCCTTCCGACAAAAACCATGTGTTTGCCGGTTCCTGGGGCGGAGGTCTGCTGGAGATGCAGGACGGAACATTAATCAACCGGTTTACATCCACCAACAGCTCCCTGCAAACCGCCATCCCAGACCAACCCCATGAACCCTATGTGCGCATCGGAGGCCTGGCTTTTGATTCCGGAGGAAACCTGTGGATATCCAATTCAGATGTGGCTGATGTGCTGAGTGTCTTCAGACCCGATGGTGAATGGGAATCTTTTCATCTCCCCGAGGTAGCCAACAAACGGAGCATCGGACAACTAATTGTAACTCAAGACGATGACAAATGGCTCGTGATCCCGAGGGGGCACAATGTCTATGTAGTAAATCAGGATGCTTCGGATATGGAGTACCTGCCGGTTAAATCGTATTTCAATAACGGGGAAACCGAACGCATAACCGACATGAACGATATTTACTCCATTGCGGAAGATCTGGACGGATCGGTGTGGATCGGCACTTCAAAAGGAGTTGCCGTTTATTTTCATCCGGAACGCATCTGGGAGCCGGGATTTATGTATGCCATCCAGCCCGGGCTTGATCTGAACGACGGACTCTACCACCCCCTGCTGGAAACAGAAACCGTAACGGCCATTGCTGTGGACGAGGCCAACCGGAAATGGATGGGAACAAGCAACTCAGGAGTGTACCTCATTTCCGAAAACGGCGAAGAGGAAATTCTTCATTTTACCGAATCCAACAGTTCCTTGTTGTCCAACTCCATAACCAGCCTGGCCATCAACCATAAAACCGGGGAAGTTTTTATAGGCACCGGGGAAGGAATTGTCTCCTACCAGGGTGACGCGGTGGAGAGAAAAACCGATTTTGAAGAGGTGCTGATCTACCCCAATCCGGTCAGGGAAACATACGAAGGTCCAGTGGTTATCACAGGCCTCACCGGGGAAGCCGATGTAAAAATTACGGATATTGCAGGCAACCTGGTCCACAAAACCACGTCCCTGGGAGGTCAGGCAACCTGGAACGGACAAAACCTCAATGGAAACAGGGTGAAAACAGGGGTTTACCTGGTCTTTTTGTCGGATAAAACAGGCGATAAAACCCATATTGCCAAACTCCTTTTTATCAACTGACCGGGAAAAGCTTCATTTACGGCTAAAAAAATGCTTTCACAAACCAAAGGAATTTTGTTACATAGTATACGGTACGGGGAGAACAGCCTGATCGTTACCCTCTACACGGAACAGTTCGGCCGCCAGGCTTTTATGGTTCAGTCAGCCAAAGGAAAAAAAGCCCGGAACAAAACTTCTCTCCTGCAACCCCTCTTCCTCCTTGACCTTATAGTCTACTACAAACAATCCCGGGAAATACAACGAATCAAAGAATTTAAAACCTATGAAACCTTTCGTTCCATCCCTTTTGAAATAAAAAAATCAACCCAGGCTCTTTTTCTTGCTGAAATCCTGTATAAACTGCTTAGGGAGGAAGAATCGAATCCAGCATTGTTTCATTTTTGTGAAGAAGCCCTCCTTTTTCTTGACCGTACAGACCAGGGGATCGCTAATTTTCATCTTTATTTTCTTTCACGGTTAACCGGGTTCTTGGGGATTCTTCCCCATATCCGCATCTCCGGCAAAGGGAGTTGGCTGGATCTGCATACAGGAATTTCCATGTCTGCGGAACCAGCGCATTCAGAAATTATGAACATCCGGGAAACCGACCTGTTCCATCAGCTGACAACCATGCCCATCGAAAACCTCCCGGAATTTACCATAAACAGGGAAACACGGGAAATCTTCCTCCGCAAACTGATCGCCTATTACCGGCATCATTTCGACTCCCTGGGGGAAATTAAATCGTTGCCTGTTTTAAAAGAAATTTTCTTCCCCGGATGAAGGACGTTGTTCCGTTAGGAGCCTATATGCAAATCCGGATCGCTGAATACCACAGCCTCATAAATATAAATCTCTGCATCTTTCCATCCGTCCCACCCGAGGCCGGCTTTATCTCTGGCACAATGACCGAGGAATTCCTCCCTGGTCCATCCTGTTTTTGTGGCCACCTGCGGCAGAAAGGTTCCTCCGAAAACTCCTTTTTTAATATAAATGCCATGCCTTCCCAGTTCAATTTCATCTACAGACTGAATGCGCTTCATGGGTGAAAGAACAGAAATTTCAATACGGAGATCCTCCAGCATTTCAATACCGGGTTTTTCAAACCTTCTGTCATTGGATGCAGAAACAGCCATTTTTTTAATGACCCGGTACAACGGCTCTTCACTTTGAAAATTTCCTATGCATCCTTTCAGTTCGTTCCCGGCATATAAACTCACAAAGGCTCCTCTGTTTTCGGATAATACCCCTCCGTGATCCAGGTCTTCGTCGTGATAGGATTCGATTCCGTAGGAGTCGTACAGGGACCTCCGGGCTATTTTCAGCAGGGTTTCCTTCTCCTGATGGGTAAGGGAAAAACGAAGTTCCTCTTTTGGGTATACAACAATTGCCTGATACCCCACAACCCTCTCTTTATCTCCATATAAAGGCATATCTCCGGAATTCATGTAATGCACTTTCCGGTATTCGAACGGTTTTTCATCGGTTAGATGCATCAATGTGAGCACTGAAGTCCAGCCACACAGGGAAGTAACCAGGCCTGATACGGATCGTTTCCTGTTGGATGCAAGGGTATCCATCAGGATCCGGGGTTTTCCGGAAACCACAGCATCCGCAGTAAGCGAATCCACATATAGGGCATCTTCATACGCCGGATAGTGGGAAAAATCGCTGCTCACAACAAAAAGGTTACGGGGGCAAAAATAGGGTTCCAGGGCCAGGGCAATCGTACGGCACTCTTCGGGGGATTCAGCCCCCAGGATCAGGGGCACCAACATAAAACCTTCTGCCAGTCTATGTTGCAGAAAAGGGAGCTGAACCTCCAGGCTATGCTCATAATAATGGGCATCCGCCTCAGGTGAAATTATGGAATGTTTTTCTGACAGTTCACGGGCCAGCTTTCCATCTACCGGAATCGTACCCAGGGGGGTTTTATAATCCCCGGCCGTGAATACCGAAGCTCCATAAAAACGGAGGTGATGACTTGAAGCCAAAACAAACACTCTCTCATACCGGGCCTTTTCAGGAATCTGATTATAGGCTGAAGCTGCCACTTCGCCACTGAATACATAACCTGCATGAGGAGCTATCACGGCACGGGGCAACTGCCCGCGGTGAGCCGGCTTTGCTTTATTAAACAAACGACCTAATTCCTTCCGGAGTTCTTTTTTCCCGGCCGGGTAAAATTTCCCGGCAAATTCCGGTTCCCTGCAGGGTGACGTAAATTCTGAAGCCATAATTCTTATTGGTTTTGCAAAATCCACACCTGGGAGTAATCAGGGTAATCCTTGCTAAATTTCGATACAAACCTGCGTGCTTCTTTTTCATCGGTAAACGTTTCCTGGATTACCCGGTAAAAGCGGTTATCAAAAAGTTGGATCTCACTGTTCCTGAATCCGAGATTTTTCAGTTTTTCAGCATATCCCAGGGCATTCTGTTTATTCAGAAAGCTTCCGGCCACAACATAAAAGACGGGTTTAGCCCTGGTGGTGATCAGGTCCTTCGCAGCATCCTCTCTGTAGGATTGTTTATCCTTCCGGTCGTTTAACGGCGCGGGCTCCTCTTTTTCCATTGTTGGTACCACAACAACCGGCTGACCGGTCTGTAATTTATCTTCGGGGTACAACTGCACATAATGCACCCTTTCTGTTTTATTGAACTGTATACCGGGAGGCAGGTCTTCAAGACTTACAATCTTCCGCGGTGTAGAGGCTGTGTCTGAGGCAGAAACAGCCTTTCTGGCACTTTGACATGCGGACAGCAACGTCACGGCAATTGTTCCTGTAACGAACAGCAGACTAAGTATAAAAACCCTGAAGTGTCTCATTTTACCATTCTGTTTTTTCCTTTTTGCTCAATCTCCAAGTTGGGTTAAAAGACTTCTGACCTCGTTTACATCTTTAATATAATACCTGGCTGCGGTTGTTTTTGTTCCTACTTTAATGGTATACGCATATTCAGGCATTGCATTGAATGTATATTCATCGGTCCAGTCGTCTCCCAGAGCCAGAATAAAATCATATCGGGTATCTCCTATTTTATTCAGGGCACCCCGTCCCTTGTTAATTCCTGCATTTTTGATTTCGATCACTTTATCCCCGTCCATGATTTCCAGGTTGAGGTTTGCAATATAGTTTTTCAGATCGTCTTTTAATTCCCAGGCACGCTGTTGCCCCATATCCGGATCGGCATGGCGGTAATGCCATACCAGGGAATAATTCTTATATTCAATAAAAGAGCGTGGCGTACGGTCTACGAAGCTCTGCAAGACCGGTTCAATAATGTTCATCCACTCTTTTTCAATCACATCTGTCATTTTCCATTCCCCTTCGGGATCTTTGTTCCACACTCCGTGTTCAGCGATAAATGCCAGCCGGTCATACCCATCAAACCATTTTGATAACGTTTCTTTATCCCGGCCGCTGATAATCACCACAACATTTTTTTCCGGGGCAATCAACTTTTTGAGAATTGCATACAGTTCCTCATCGGGCCCGGCCTTTTGAGGATCGTTGTGAAAACCCGTAAGTGTCCCGTCGTAATCAAGAAATATCATGCGGGTTTCAGCTTTCTTATAATCCTCCAGCAACTGATTTATAATGCGTGCATTGATTTTATGGGTATAGTTATATTCCTGTAGCTTTTTGACTTCGTTGAGTCCTTTCATAAAATCGGTAGCCCAGCGTTCCTCGTTATATATTTCGAGCCGCTTCTGAAGGACTGCATTTCGTTTTTTCTGTTCTGAAACGGGCATGTTAAGCGCCTGAAATATTGCTTCAGCCACTTCGGTACGGTTGTTGGGATTTACGATCAACGATTCGCCCAGCTCTTTGGCAGCACCTGCCATTTCACTTAATATCAGGACACCGGTACCATCGGTTCTGCAGGCAACAAACTCTTTGGCATTCAGGTTCATTCCATCTCTGATGGGAGTGATCAGTGCGATATGAGCACTGCTATACAATTCAATCCGTTCGAGCCGGTCTGTCGACCGGTAGAAATACCATACCGGCATCCATCCAAGGGTTCCGTATTTACCGTTTATACGGCCAACCAGTTCATCCAACTGTTTTTTTAAGCGCTGATAATCGACCACATTTTCGCGTGAGGGGTTCACAAACAAAAAGAGACTCACCTTTTCACAATATTCCGGATGTTGCATCAAAAACAACTCAAATGCCTTTATCCTGCCCGGGATACCTTTGGTATAATCGAGCCGGTCTATCGAAAGGATGATTTTCCGGTCTTTCCCCTGGCGGAGGAATTCTATCAGTTCCTTATGAATGGGCGACGACTCATTTCCTGAATCCTGACGGATTTTTCCGGCGGTCTGGTTAAAAAATTCAAAATCGATCCCTTTCGGGAAAGCGTCTACTTTTGCTACTCTTTCGTTTAAGCGGATCCGGTTAAAAAAGGTCTCATGTCCGAGCAACCTTCTGACACAACTCATAAAATGCCTTTGGTAGTCATAGGTGTGGAAACCTATCAGATCAGCGTCCAGCAATCCTTTGAGCAACTCCATCCGCCATGGCAGAAGGCGGAAAACCTCGAACGACGGAAACGGAATGTGCTGAAAATAACCAATGGACAGATCCGGGAACTTCCCCCGCAGCAAGGATGGCAAGAGCATAAAATGATAATCATGAATCCATACAATATCCGCCTCCTCCACATAGCTGGAAAGTATATCCGCATAAATCTGATTCACCTTTGAATACGCATCCCAGCAGGCAGGTGGATAGCGGGTGAGCTGGGTAAAATAATTGAACAATGGCCAGAGGGTGTTGTCACAGAATCCTTCAATGCATGCTTCGCTTAAGGATTTATTCAGATACACCGGAACACAGTTGGCTTTCCTGAATGCCGGCTCCAGTTGATTCTTTTCCGCTTCGCTGATCTCACTTCCGGGAACACCTGCCCTTCCGATCCAGGTTATGTCGTAGGACGCATAGAAATCTTTTAATCCGGAATTAAATCCATCCGCTAACGGAACCAGTTCTTTTTTGCCTTCCACATCCTGAATCTCCAAAGGGAGCCTGTTGGCTATTATGAACAATCGCTTCATCATTGTAGATTTTTGCTTAAGTTACATATTTTATTTTGCCAGCCGTAAATATTTTTCTATTATTAACAGATTAAATACCGTTAAGTTGCATTAAAAAAAGATTCCTATGAACCATACCGCATCTTTCCGTGCTGTTGTCTTTGACATGGATGGTGTCATCACCAAAACTGCTCTCACCCATGCAGCAGCCTGGAAGAAAATGTTTGATGAATATTTGCACAAACGGGAAGCCGAACACGGCGAAACATTTGTTGAATTCACTCATGCCGGTGATTATTTACCCTATGTAGATGGAAAACCACGGTACAAAGGCGTAACTTCTTTTCTTGAATCCCGCGGGATAGATATTCCCTTTGGGGATCCTTCCGATCCTCCGGGAGCAGAAACCTGCTGTGGGCTGGGGAACCGTAAAAATGAAGCGTTTAATGAAGTACTGGCTATAGAGGGAGTTGAAGTATATCCATCTACCACCCGGTTAATAAAAGAACTGAAAGACGCCGGGATCAAACTGGGAGTCGCTTCCTCGAGTAAAAACTGCAAACCTGTTCTGGAGACCGTAGGGCTGTTGGATGTTTTCGACGCCCGGGTTGACGGAGTGGTGTCGGCAGAAAAAGGATTAAAAGGAAAACCGGAACCCGACATTTTTACCACAGCCTGCGATAGGATGGGGGTAAAATATGCCGATGCCATTGTTGTGGAAGATGCTGTCTCCGGCGTACAGGCAGGAGTCAAAGGAAAGTTCGGATTAACCATCGGAGTAGCCCGCGAAAACAATAAAAAAGAACTGGCTCAAGCAGGCGCCGGCATCGTCGTGGAAGACCTGGAAGAATTAAACGGACTGGAAGGGCTTAACAAAATATTTCTCGAAAACCGATCAAAATCAGACCATTCTTAATGGAAGAAAAACCGGTATCCTCACCGTATAAACCCTGGTCACTGGTATATAATGAGTACGACCCGAAAAAGGAAAAATCCAGGGAATCCTTGCTGGCAGTCGGAAACGGATACCTCGGATCCAGAGGTGCCCTGGAAGAAGCAGAGGCCGGTGAAACCAATTACCCGGGAACCTATTTCGCCGGTTTATACAACCGGCAGGTTTCAAGAGTTAACGACAAAGACATTGAAAATGAAGATTTCGTTAACTGCCCCAACTGGCACCATGTAACGTTCAGAATCGAAAACGGGGAGTGGTTCAATATCCATCAGACAACCATCATCGCCTCAAAAAGAGAACTGGATTTTAAATCCGGTGTTCTGAAGAAAGAGTGGATGATAAAAGACCAGGATAACCACCTGTTTAAAATTATAAGCCTCCGGTTTGCCAGTATGGACAATCCACATCTTGTGGCGTTACAATACAAACTGATACCGGTTCATTACTCCGGATGGATTGAAATGAAATCCGTAACCGACGGAAATATAAAAAACAGAGGCGTTTCCCGCTACAACGATCTGAACCAGCAACATCTGAAACCCGTTGCGGAAGGGTACGACAACCGGATAACCTGGCTCTCGGTTAAAACCACCCGGTCAGAAATTGAAATTACACAGGCTGCCCGGTTCGCGGTTTATAAAAACAACAAACCGGAACCTGTACGCCTGACCCATTCCTCACAACCCGGAGTAACCCGAACGGCCTTCCGCATCCACCTCAAAGAAAACGAAGAACTGTGTTTTGAAAAAACAGTGGCTTTTTTTACTTCGAAACAGGACGATGTGGATAATCCCCTGGAAAGAAGCATCCACCTCATTAAACATAGCGATTCCTTTCCGGACATCCTAAACGCAAGCATCCGTGCCTGGGAAAAAATCTGGCAAAAAACAGATATAGAGATCCGGGGAGATCCCAAATCACAGATGTTAATCCGTCTGCACCTGTATCATTTAATCCTTACTGCTTCTCCCCATAATAAACACATTGATGCAGGTATTCCGGCACGCGGGTTGCATGGGGAAGCCTACCGGGGCCACATCTTCTGGGATGAATTATACGTGATGCCTTTGTATTGTCTTTTCCTGCCTGAAGTAGCCCAATCCGTTTTACTTTACCGGTACCGCCGATTGGCCAAAGCACGTACCTATGCCAGGGAGCACGGCTACGAAGGAGCAATGTTCCCGTGGCAAAGCGGCAGCAGCGGACGGGAAGAAACACAGGTCCTTCACCTCAATCCCCTCTCCGGAGAATGGGGAGAGGATTACAGCTCCCTCCAACGGCATATCTCCCTGGCCGTGGCTTACAATACCTGGTATTATTATCACATTACCGGGGATCATGAATTCATGGAACACTACGGTGCGGAGCTGTTTTTCGAAATCTGCCGGTTCTGGGCAAGCAAAGCCTCACAGGATCAAACAGGCCGGTATAATATTAAAAATGTCATGGGCCCCGATGAATTCCATGAAACCCATAAAGCCAGCCCCGGAGGAGGTTTAAAAAACAACGCTTACACCAATATTATGGTTTCATGGCTCTTCAGAACAGCTTCTGAGTTTCTTGCATCCCTTCCGGAACCTTGTAAAAAGAGAATTACAAAAAAAATAAACCTTTCAAACAAAGAAATTTCCCGATGGCATACGATCTCACGGAACCTGAACATCCCTGTTTCCAAAGAAGGGATCATCGAACAGTTTGAAGGATACTTTAATCTGAAAGAACTGGACTGGGAGGCCTACCGGCAAAACAACGGGAATATTTCCCGGCTTGACCGTATTCTGAAAGCCGAAGGCAAATCACCCGATGACTATAAACTAGCCAAACAGGCCGATACATTGATGGTTTTCTACAACCTGGACCGGGAAGTAATCACCCGGATCCTGAAGGACTGCGGCCATACACTGCCCGAAAACTACCTGGAAAGAAACTATAACTACTACATCAACCGTACATCCCACGGTTCAACCCTGAGCCGTGTGGTACATGCCTACCTGGCCAACCTCTATAACAATAAAAAACTGGTAAACCAACTCTATTTTGAAGCCCTTCAAAGCGATTTTACCGACATCCAGGGAGGAACTACCGCAGAAGGAATCCACGCCGGGGTAATGGGTGGTACTGTTTTTATGGTACTGAAATCATTCGCCGGCATCAATTTTAAAAAAGAGATACTGGAAATAAACCCGAAAATGCCTCAGAAATGGAAATCCATAACCTGCAACTTCCGCTTTAAAAACAATCACTACTTTCTGCATCTTTCCCATAGTCAGTTAAAAATTAAAATATACAGTGAAATTTCTGACCGGATTGGTTTACTTTTTGTAAATAAAAAAATAATTTTGCCGGCCAATAAAGAAAATATTTTGAATTATTAACCAAAAAGTACCGAGTTACATGTTGAGTGATGTACTTCTCATCAATGAGTTCCATAAGAAAGCAGCAGAAGAGATCCATGCATTTGTTTTGGAAAAACTTAAACAGAAGAGAAAAGGATACCGGTTTATTGTGGCCATTTCGGGAGAATCGGGTGCCGGGAAGTCGGAACTTTCCCATTCACTTGCACTGTTGTTAAAAAAAGGAGGGCGACGGGTTAAAATACTTCATACGGATAACTATTACAAAATACCTCCCGGCCAACGCAATGAATGGAGAAAAAAGCATGGCATCAAACGGATCGGAATGAATGAATACGACTGGAAACTGCTAATCCGGAATATCAAGGAATTTAGAGAAGGCCGCGAAGCCCTGATGCCCTGTATTGACATCGTCTCCACTCAGATTGATAAACTAATCACCGATTTTTCAAAAATCGATATTCTGGTTGTGGATGGTTTGTATGCCATTGCCCTGAATAAAATCGACCTGAAAGTATACATCGACCTTACCTACCACGACACCATGAACAAAAGAGGGAACAGAGGCAAAGAAGACAACAATGATTTCCGTATGCAGGTTCTTGAGATGGAACATCAGCAAATGCTCCCCCTGAAGCCCAAAGCCGATCTGATCGTTAATAAAGACTATAAGGTGGAGGTGAGTCCTCAACCCGTAAACTGATGCGCTTCACGGTTTCAGAAGATTCCTTCCTTCCCGGTAAAAAAAACGTTTTCTCCAAAGAGGGATTGTATCCCGTTCTTATACTCCTGTATTTTTTTACACACAATATTTTTGTTATTTTTATCCATTGTATAAAATGATAATTCAACTAAAAAAACCGATTATGAAACGAACCAATCTGCTTCATTCCTTTCTCATGTTGTGTGTTGTTCTGATCATGGTGAAGTGCCAGACAGCAACCCCTGAGAATGCCGTTCAGGTAGACCTCAGCAAAACAGGAGAACCCATTGAAAAATATATCTATGGTCAGTTTATTGAACATTTGGGAAAATGCATTTACGGAGGAATCTGGGCTGAAATGCTTGAAGACCGGAAATTTTACTATCCGGTAACCGCAGATTTTGATCCATGGGCACAGGCTTCTGACCCATTCTGGAATACCGGTCCCTACACCTATTTGAATGGTTCTCCCTGGGAAATCGTTGGCGGGATGAATACGGCAACCATGGACAAAAAGAATCCGTATACCGGAGAACAATCCGTACAGGTATACGTCCCAGGCAATGGATCGGAAGCAGGAATCAAACAGGCACGGCTTGCGGTGGTAGCCAACAAGGAGTACAACGGGTATGTTGTTCTTTCAGGTTCACAGGAGGTTTTGCCGGTTATCGTTCGCTTATCGACCCCTGAAGGCCATACCCTCACGAAGGAAATAGATACCCTTACGGAAGAATACATCAGCTATCCTTTTGCCTTTACGCCTGATTTTTCAAGCGATGAGGTAACACTGGCTATTGTAAGCAAAGGAAGCGGACAATTTCATATCGGAACCGCATCGATGATGCCTTCTGACAACATCAAAGGCTGGCGAAAAGATGTGGTGGCATTGCTCAAAGAATTAAACGCACCGGTCTACCGCTGGCCGGGAGGAAATTTTGTGAGTGGCTACAACTGGATGGATGGCATCGGTGAACGGGATAAAAGACCCCCACGGAAAAATCCTGCCTGGAAAGGGATAGAACACAACGACGTGGGAATCCACGAGTATATGGAGCTCATGGAAATTCTCGGGGCAGAACCTTTCATCGCAGTAAATACCGGACTGGGCACCGTAGAGGAAGTTGCCAGGGAAATCGAATATTGCAACAGCTCAAACGATACGGAAATGGGAAAACTGAGAGCAGAAAACGGGCATCCCGAACCGTATAACGTCAAATGGTGGGCTGTTGGCAATGAGATGTACGGCGA
>Ga0307422_1000879_pt1 | contig 16040 bp, 14 predicted proteins | sample SalMarWE160290MG_FD_202153 | JGI IMG/M metagenome (GOLD analysis project Ga0307422, IMG submission 202153) | Salt marsh sediment microbial communities from the Plum Island Ecosystem LTER, Massachusetts, United States - WE1602-90 | ecosystem: Environmental > Aquatic > Marine > Intertidal zone >...
GTAGAGTTTAATATTAGATATTGGTCGCCTTTCTTAGTTGTTGCTGAACAGCCGGTACCGCCTAAATTCTTCAAAGGTAAACTTTACCTAAAAGATGCCAATAATAGAATCAGCAATAGCAGAGACTTTGAAATTAGAGACCCGGATTCTTTAAAATAGAACTAAGAAATGTCAAAGATAAAAAGCCTTTTCAATTTTTTAACTTTCGGTACCTTCCTTTCGGTAATTATTCTTTTCGTCGCTGATCTTCTTGGCTTTTCCTTAAACATTAACTTTAATATCTTTAGTAGAATCTTAGTTGCTCTTCTGGTTTTAGCCTTGTTGATTAATATAAGGGAGATTAAAAATCTTTTTTTTGGTCTCAAAGATTTCAAAAAGTTTATTCTTCTTTCATTAATTAATCTTTTATTGATTTCATTGTTCCTTATGTTTTACCCAATCTTCCGTTTTGGTAGCCCTCTCGTTTGGGAAGACAGAATTGCTAATTTTAAAGCAGACAAGGAAATAGAACTCTCTCTCAATAAGAAAATAAAACAATCCTTTCAAGCCGAATCAAATAATTTAGGGACGATTGGCCTTAGGATTATTAGTCGAGATTTGACTGAAGATGAAGTAACAAGTGAAGAAAAGGCAAAGACAGGCCAAGAATTAAGTGAAGAAGAGGAATCGGAGGAGTTATCTGAAGAAGCGTCTTTTAATAAAACAGATAAAATTGTTTTCCGAATTAAAGAGGACAAAAAGGAAATAAAAGATTATTTTTATGAGAATACTTATGAACTTAATCAATATTGGCAAACAAACTATTTCCTATTTGGTTTTCCTACCCAAGAAGATTCTGAAGACAAAAACTATGTTTTTGAAATAGAAAAAACAAAAGAAGGCGAAACTAATAGGGTTTTCTTAATTGAAGAAAACTCACAAGGGAAATTCAATTTTTACCCCAGATACGTTTATAATTTCGCTTCCTTAAAAACCGATTGGGAGCCAATCCTTTTAAATATCTCTCTAAAGACAAATCAATTCCTTGAAGAGAAGAATAATCAAATTAATTTCATCTTTGCCTTTCTCCTAATAGAACTTTTAATCTTTATTTTTCTTAGAAAAGAAGAAGAGCAATTTAAAGAAAGGCTTAATTTTTATTTGAAATACGGCTTCTTAAGCGGACTCTTGTTAGTTACCATTTCTTCTTTAAATTTCGAATTTATTAAAAATATCAACTATCTTCAAATAATTATTGATAATTTATCAAAATATAATTTGTTTCTAACTCTTCTAACAATTGTTATTGGTTTTTTACTTTTTTACTTCAATAAAGAGAAAATAGCCCAGAGAATAATAGAAGAAAACAAAGAAAAACAAAAAAAGGGATGGATACATACCATTTTTTTCTTTATTGTTATTATCTTTTTTGCGACAAGATTATACCAAAATAATTTCATTAATGCTTCAGATAATTTTAATGTTAGTGCTATAAAAAATATGTATGAAAATGGGGTATCTTTTTATAAATATTCTAAAATAACGGATTTTCTTATGTTGAACACAGTAAAAATTTTTGGATTTAATTTTTTTACCGTCAAGATACCTTTTATATTTTATAGTTTCATTACATTAATCTTTCTATATTTAACTGTAAAATTGATTGATAAAAAATTAAGCCTTATTGCAAGTTTTTTATTTGCTATTTCTCCTTGGGCGATAATATTATCAAGAATTACAAGAGATTACTCTTTTGATTTGATGATTGGTGGAATGGTTTTATGTTTTAGTTTTATCCTTTTAAAGAAAATTAAATATGGAGATAGCTTAAAAAGGAACATAAAATATATTCTGTTATATTTTTTACTTGCATTATTGATATTAGTTTTGTGTAAATATAATCGTTCCCAAACAGCAGTAGTAGGTATTTTCTTTTTAATACCTTTTATATTTTCAGGATATTTTATTTTTGAACAATTATTTAGTATTAAGTATAAAAATTTTATATACTGGAGTATTGTTAGTTCAGTTTTACTCTTAGGCGCATTTTTGCTAAATAAGTTTCCTTTTGGATTTGCTTTTCACAAGCCTGATTTGTTATTTTTTGATATTTATTTTAATCCCCAGATTAACTCCCCATGGCACTGGTTTCATAGTTTAAATATACAACCAATTCTTTTATTATCATTTTTTATTTTAGGAGTATTTACATTCGATAAAAGGAGATTAAATAAAATCTATTTTATTAATTTACTAACAATATTTACCTTTGTGATGTTTTTGTTTACGACAAAATATCAATCACATCTTAATTATGTGCCTACAAGATACATTTATTTTTTAATAATTATATACATAATTTTATTATCAAATGGAATAATGACTTTATTTAAATTATATAAAAACAAAATTGCAAAGATAGTTTTATTAGTCATATTTATTCTGATGATAAACCCGAAGAGCTTAATATATGCAATTAATCCGAGTTTGGCATACGAAAAAGAAGGAATATCTACTCTTAGAATAGATAATATCGGGATTGGTCATTTTGCTCTCTTAGAGACAGTTAATTTCTTAAAGAAAGATTTAGGTGTTAATGATGATACAGCTCTTATTTTCGACGGAAGATATGAAGAGTTTTTACTTTTTTTGAATAGACCAATGGATACTAATAGATTCCTTTTACGTAAATCGAACTTAACATATTTTGATATAAGTAAAAATACGTATGTTCAATCAAATTATTTTGACTTCACAGAATTAAATAAAGCAATTAGTAACCATAAAGAGGGTTATTATATAACAAGCGAGAAAGAGACCTACAGCGGAGAGGGAGAATTGATAGAATTATATGAAGGAAGTTTGATAATTGACAATATTAATTTAAATTTTATTAAAAAAATCAATGATTTTAAAATATATTCATGGAAAATTTATTAAAAAATAATTTTCCTAATTATATTAATAGTTTTGCTACCAATAAAAGATAATAAATAATAAATAATTGTTTTATTGAAAACCCCATAATATTTAAAATATTTTTTACAAAATTTTCTTACTTTTTTAAAATTATTTAGCCTAAAACTTGATTTAATTTCAGATTCAAGAACCATTTTATCTCTTGATTTCTCAATGTTGATATCAAAAATCTCCTTAGGATTGAATTTATCATATTCATCCTTTCCATATTTTAGTCTTTGATAATAAAATTCTTTAGCTTTTTCGGCAAACAGAGTTTGTTTGGCTCTCTGTGAAAAAGAAACTGCTTTAGGATTGATTCGATATTTTATTAAAATATCACGGATATTAATTAATTTTTTACCATCTGATAGCATTCTTAGGTAAAAATCGTAATCCTGGCTATAAATAAATTTTTCTCTGTATAAATAGCCTTTATTTCTAAACATTATTGTCGGATGATAAATACAATTTTTATAGTAGAGAGTCTTTTCTATTAAATCGGGATTTGTGAGGGGTTTTTTCATGGTATCAATATTGCCATTTTTATTAATATTATAAGCACCTGTTCCAACTAGAAAAATGTCTTTATTTTTTTCTAAATACTCATATTGTTTTTTTAATCTTTCAGGCAAGGCAATATCATCAGCGTCAATTCTGGCAATATATTTTCTTTTAGCTATTTTTAGCCCCTTATTTAAAGATTTGGTCAAACCAATATTTTTTTTACCTTGAATCAAAACAATTCTTTTGTCTTTTTTGGTATATTTTTTAATAACATGCAAAGAATTATCAGTAGAGTAGTCATCAATAATAATAAATTCAAAATCTCTAAATGTTTGATTTAAGATACTATTAATGGATTCATTTAAGAATTTTTCCCCATTATAAACAGACATTATTATTGAAATTTTGGTCATTTTATTTTTTATAAAAACCTAGCCCGCAATTTTTCCGAAGATTCCAATTATAACTTTTTTTAAAATTAACAATATCGGGGAATGTTGTCTCGATAAGACTTATAGACGTTAATCTAAACCATGTAGAAAAAAGATCGCTATCTGTTTTCTTGATCTTCATTATTTCTAATCCAGAAAATTTCCAATAATCATTCTTTTTAATAATTTTATCAAGGATTTTTTTAGCTTTTAGATAACTATTTTTTATAAAATCCGAGAGGGAGGCTTTGTATAAAAGTTTTAAATTTATTAAAAATAAAAAATCTCTAAAATCAACTTTATCTGTTTTAGCCCAACAAAAACCCCCATCTTTATTTTGATTTTTCATTAATGCTTGATATGTTTTTTTAAGCGCTTGTTTAACATCATTTTTTCTATAATCTATATAAAATGTAGCTCTGCAGAGCAAATCAATAGCGTCTAAGTCTTCGCAACTTCCCCCACCCCCATAATAGCTAAAAAGTCCGTCATGATTTTGGAGCGATAATGTGGAATCGATAATTTTCTTTAAATAAGAAGGTTTTTTACCCAAATAAGTGTAAAAAAATAAGAAATGATAAACTTCCGCCATTTGATTATGGTAACTAACTTTTTTATTCAAATTCCAATAGCCGGTTTTAGGATTTTGATTTTTACTTAGCCAGTTTATAATAAAGTCAATATATCCTTTATTTTTCTTTTCGTCTTCATAAATAAGGCAATTCAGTATAAACATAATTAAATTGCTCACTAACCAAGGATTTTCCCAATTTAAACCATTTAGCCAATTTTTTAGATAATTTTTATCTTTATATTTTTTAAGAAATCTATATTTATAAAGCGGTTTTTTATTTAAGGCTGAAAGAGCTATCTGGGCAAAATCTGTTAGTTGTAGGTTAATATAATGCATATTATGAAGTTTGTTTTCTTCTGGGGTAGCAGTTTTGTCTATAAAATAACCAGTTTTTTTATCTTGATATTTTTGAATAAATATAGCAATTTTATTTTTGTCTTTAAACTTATTTAATTCTCTAATTAAATCCAAACACATTACTCCAAAACAAGTAGAATAGAGGTTGTTTATTCTATTATTAGTAGAAAAAATAAAAGAGCTATCTCCATTGTATAGTTGTAATATAAATTTTTTAATAATTTCGATTTTCATAGTGTAGCAATTTTATATTTATAGTAGATTGTTTGAAATAAAATATTTATTGAATGAATAATTAATGTAACCCAGAAGACCCCAACAAAGCCAACCCAATTGATAAATATAACATCAAAGATGATATTTAAAATTCCGCCAATTAAGGTGCTTATGGCTATTATCTTTGCATGACCAGTAGCGACAATAAAGCTTTGTGTTTGGAAAACCCCCCAAATTTTTGTTGGTATTAAAAAAGTTAGAATTGCTATTGAAATAAGCATTTCTTTAACAAAATAATCTGATAAAAATATTTTTATCAACCAGGGGAGAAAGAAATAAAAAAGAAAAGCAATAAATATTGATAGAGGAATTATTCTTTTTAAGAATAGACTTAATTTTTCTTTAATTATAAAATAATTTTTTTTAGTAAAATAAGCGGTTATATTTGGAGCGATTACTTGTGCAAGCATAGTAAAAGGTATTATTAATATTGCCAAAAATTTGTTAATTAATTCGTAATAACCGATTTCCCTAACATATCCAAAATGTCCTAGAATTAAGATATCAACTCTTGAATATAAAAAATAAGCTACGGTAGAGATCCCGATAACTAATGAGTAATTTATAACTGTTTTCATTAATTTTTTGTTAAATTGAAAGTAAAAATTTTTGTAGACAGAAATTAAAGCTATAACTAAAATAAAATAGAATAAATTTTGAGAAATTAGTGCACCAATTAAACCAAAATTTTTAACTAAAAAATACACCAAAACAACAGAGGGGGAACCGACAGATAAAGAGATAATCGCCAACTCTTTAAATCTCTTTAACCCTCTAAAAATACCATCATATAGAGAGCTAATTGGAGCCAAGAAAAGGAGAGGTAGAGTATACGATACAAATTCATACTTTTCTTTAAGGAAACATTTTCCAAAGAGAATAGTCAGCAATGTAACAATAGAACCGAAAGATAGAATGATAATTAAGGAGTTGAATAAAATTGCTTTTAATTTATTTTTATCTGTAGCATTATATTCTGCGGCATATTTTGAAGTAGCGGTTGAGATACCAAAATCACCGAATATAACCAGAAAGAAAACTACCGCTAAGATATAATTGTAAATACCAAAATCGTAAGGAGAAAGTAATTTGGCACAAAGAATGAAAATTAAAAAGGTAATTCCTTGTTTAGTAAATATTTGCAAGCTCCGCCAAATAAAATTATTTATTGTTTCTCTATGTTTAAAGTAATTATTTTTGATTGAACTTTTCATTTTAGTTAAATTTTGGCGGTTTTATCTTTAAGAAAACATCATCTTTAAGTGTCCTCTTTGATTGGACTATTCTTCTCTGATTTATTGTATCAGGTAATTTACTGATGAATAGACCTAGAGAATCTAAAAAAGCCAAAAGTACTGTATGGCTTTTCTTTTTAAAAGAATATTTTACTGCTTTTATTGATTGGAAAATAAAAAAGATGGGGAATAAAAGAATAAGATTTCTTAAATTATAATTCTTTATCATTCCCCTTGCGTGTCCAGAGAAGAAAAATTTAAATTTTTGAGCATATTCCTCTGGCCTTTCAGTTTTTCCAACCCCTAAATGGATGAAATAATTTTTAGTATATAAATAATTTTTATAACCATAGATCCATGCTCTTGGTCCAATATCTACATCGTCGATATTAAAAGTTTGTGTTTCATCAAAACCACCAATTTCTTCCCAATTTTTTTTACTACAAAAGAATGATCCGCTTGCAGAACTTCCAATTTCGATAAATTTATTAGGAGTATCTAATATCTTTTTTATACTTACAAAAGGACGATGGGCATTCGTACCGTATAGAGTAAAATAAATACCATAATAGATAGTATTTTTATTGTTTTTATTTAAAATGGGAAATTGAATAAATCCTATATTATCTTTATAAAATTTAATTAGGTCCTCTAAATTTTTTTTATTAAGGTTAACTAAAATATCATTGTCTACTACTAGTATATATTTACCACGAGCTTTTTTAATTCCTAAATTTTTACCTTTAGAAACGCCTAGGTTTTCTTTGTTTTCTATTAATTTTATCTCATTGAATTTTTTAATGAACTTTAAACTTCCATCAGTAGAATTATTATCGGAAATAATAAACTCATAATTTGGGTAATCTAATTTTAGTATCTTGGGGATAGTTTTCTCTAAGAATTTTTGCCCATTACAGTTTAACATGATAATACTTATTAAAGGTTTACTGTTTTTTGACATATATTTATTTTAGTTTATTTTAATTAAATAATAAGAGGCTTGGTCTCCTTGATTAATTTCGTTGAGGTTTTTAGTCCTTTTATTGAATAACCTTATTGTGTTTTTACTGAATATAGATTTTTTCCTATTTATCATATATGAATTTTTAGATAATAATGGGATTTTTTTTAAATTTTGTTCGCTTCCCCAAAACTGAAAAGAACGAGAGTCATAAATATATTTTTCAAGCCTAAATCCAGTTTTTTTGGCTAATATTTTTATGCTTTTTAAGGAATGAAGAAAAAAATGCCTAGGGGCATCTATCTGAACCCAATTTTCTTTATAGTGCTTCCATGCATATGATGATGTTGTCGGCATTCTGATTACGCAAAAACCTTTATTGCTTAACAGTTTTTTAATTTTTTTTAATGTTTTTATAGGATTTTTCATATGTTCAAATGAATGGTTTAGAATAATAATATCCCATTTACCCTTAACATCGTATATATCGTTTTTTAAGATATTAAGGCCATTTTTGTAATGAAAGTCTTTCTTTAAAAATGGGTCTATACCAAGTAAGTTTCTAAAACCAAAATTTTTTAGAATATATAGTTTTCCACCGGTGCCACAGCCAACATCTAAAATCTTACTATTTTTAGTCAAATTTGGGATAAAAGAAAATGCTCTTAGACTTAATAAAGTAGTATATTTTAAGGATAAAAAATTAAATAGGTGTTTATTTAGCATACCTTTATTAAATATAATGTAATTAAGAATATAATTTAAAATTATTTTGACAAAAAAATTGTTAACATTACTGAATTTATTTTCAGAATAACTATAATAATTATTAAAATAATAGTCAGATATATTAAGTGGGAAAGACTCTATTTGCAAACAACCACATTTTGAACATTGAAAGTAAGTAAAAACTTCGTTTAAACCCTTCATATTTTCATTTATTAAATATCTTTTGTTCTTATTATTGTTGCCACATATCCTACAACGAAATTTTTTGCTTTCTTTTTTGGGATTAGAAATATCTTTTTTATTTTTTCTCGTTAATATTTTTAGTTTTAGTGAATTTTTTGAGATTAATTGTTTACTTTTTGTTTTTTTACTGGCTTTCATTTTCTATATTTATTCTACTAAATTTATTAAACCAAAGGCGTATTTCCTTATTACTAATCTTTTTGTTCCTTTGAATTTTATATCTTTTGAATAGCATCTTTGGTAGATATTTTAGAGCTACTAAATTTGCTTTTATGACTAAACAAATAATTTTGAAAAAGCCTATCTTTTTTTTAAGTTTCTCTACAGATTCATTATTTTTTGTCATATATGATAACTTTAATTTAATTTTTGCAAATGAGTAAATTAAAAGTTCTAGTAAACTAAAATTTTTAATAATAATTAAAATAGAATTCCTTTCAGAATGATAAGCCTTAAATGACGAAGCTTTTCCTCCTGTTTGTGAATGTAGGTGAATTAATTTTGATTTTGGGGCTAAAACTGAATAGTAATCAAGAAATCTTATTCTGAAGCCTAAATCCACATCTTCTCCGTAAGCAAAGAAATCTTCATCAAAAATTTCACCATCTCTTCTAAGCAATTTTTCTAAAACACTTCTTTTATATAAAGCTGCCACACCGCTTGGTGCAAAAATCTCTATTTTTTTATTTAAATTTGGGGCTTGTTTATCGGTTAGTCCATAGCCTATTGATATTTTTCCTCTCCGATTTATTTGAGACGATGGAGGATAAGCAAGCCCAGCATTTTGGATTGTTTTTCCATCAACGAAGTAAGCTTTACTTGCTACTCCACCAATTTTTTTATCTTTTCTTGCAATTTTGATTAATTCTCTTAACCAGTTTTTATCAACAATGGTATCATTATTAAGACAAACGATATATTCAGTATCTCTGTTCTTTAAAGCTTCTTTAATGCCCTCGTTATTACCTTTTGCAAAACCATAATTTTTATCTAATTTAATAATCTTTGTTTTGGGAAAATTTTTTCTGACAAATTCTACTGAGTTGTCTATTGAACCGTTATCGACAAAATAAACATTAAATTTTTTATAAGTTTGTTTATAGACTGAAGTAAGACAATTTTTCAGAAATTTTTTACCATTCCAATTAACAATTATTATTGCTGCTTTATTTTTTAGTATTTTTTTTAACATCTTGATTCAAGGGAAGGTTTTCTATAATAAATTTGCTTAATTTATTTTTGAGTTTCATTAATAGATTGCCTGTGGTCGATTATTTTATAATAGTCTTCAATAAAATCTATTTCTGACCAGAAAATCCCACGTATATCTTCTATATTTACATTACATTCTTTAATGAAAGAGTAAAGGACATTCTCCCACCATAAATTATGTTGTTGATTTTCGATAAGTAAGTTAAGTCTTTTATTAAATTTATTTAAAAAAGATTTTCTAATTTTAGCCATTCCCACATATTCTCCAGTAGCCTTTTTTATTTCTTTTCCTTGATCTACAAGTTTAGACCCTTTGCATCTAAATAGATAATCATTTTTCCTTCCTGAATCCATAAGCATAACTTGGTTTCTCTTTTCTCTTAAGAGTATTTTTAATATATCTTCTTCAAAATATACATCTGCGTTCATAATAATTATGTCGTCTTTAGAGAGCTCTTTTCTTGCAAACCAAAGAGAAGCTATGCTATTTGTTACATCATAAAAAGGATTATAAAAATACTTTATTTTAAGCCCTTTCAACGAATTGATTACTGCTTCTTTTTTATACCCGACAACCACACTAACATTGATTTTATTCTTTATTAATAACTTAACAGAATTCCTTATTAAGGAAGTTCCTCCAATATCAAGTGTACATTTCGGTTTTTGCCCGATATTTCTACTGATTCTTGTCCCACGACCGGCAGCTAAAAGAATTGCTTTCATTTTAGTATTTTACTCATCACTTTGGATTGCTCTTTATTATTAATTTGTATAAATTTGTTCCATTTTTGCCCTTTCCGTATGCGATTTGCTTAAATCCTACTTTTTTATAGAGATTATTAGCCTCTTTTCTTTTTATATTGCTTGTAAGATAGATGTGTATTGGGAATCCACACTTCTTTGATTCCGACTTAACCTCGTTGATTAAGGCATTCATTATTTCTGTTCCTATCCCTCTTCTTCTATATTTTGGTAAAACAACCATATCTTGTATTTCACAGAGAATTCTTCCGAAGTCATTTATGAAAAATACTACCCCCATTCCTAAATAATCTTCTGATATAAATAGTCTATAATCTGGATTTTTAAGCGTCAATTCAATATCTTTTTTCGTAATAGTTCTATTAAACAGACTAATTAATTTAGAGAGTTTTTTAATATCTGGAGACCTGGTTATCCTTTTAATCATAGTATTTACTATTTTTATAAGATGCCTTTATTTTTCATATCAATAAAAAGACTGATTAAAGTATTATTATCTTTTTTAGTAATTGAACCAATATGACCTACTCTAAAAATTTTTTCCTTTAAATCGCCACCATTTGGGCATACAAAGATGTTATGATCTTTTAAATATGAGACAATTTCATCCGCCGTCATATTCCCCGTTGGTTTTAGAGGAGTTAATGTATTACTAAGAGATTGCCACGGTATTTCCAAGGGTATATTGACGATTTTAGCTCTGAAATCATTTGCAATACGAGCGGTGTTATTTATTATATTATTAATCCCTATTTTTTTAATAGAACTTAGTCTCTTTCTTAATTGAAGTAGAATAGTTACTGCTGGGGTATAAGGGGTTTGCCCTCTTTTGCCGTCTCTCAGATAACGATTGAAATCAAAATATAAAGTGTGGTTATGTTTTTTATTTATTCTCTTTTGAGCCACTTCATCAAGAATAACAAAAGACATTCCAGGTGGTAGGGCTAATGCCTTTTGCGAACCGAGTATTGTTGCATTAACCCCATAATCTTGCATGTTATAATGATCCGCTAAAAATGAGCTGATGGCATCAACTACCAAAAAAAGTTTATTTTTTGAACAAAAATCTTTAATTGTTCTCATATCATATAACACGCCTGTTGTTGTTTCATGCATATTAATAAGAAAACCAGTAAATCCTTTTCCATCATAGGGAGAAAGATGATTTTTATTTAAAGTTTCTCCGTAATTCAGTTTTATTTCTTTAGAGTTTATATTATGTATATCGCATAATTCTTTAAATCTTTTTCCAAAATTACCACCATTTACAACCAAAACTTTATCTTTTTTATTGAAAAGATTTATTATCGATGACTCCATAGCTGCGGTTCCAGAACCGGTTAAGAAGATTACTCTCGAAGATTTCTTTGCCCCAGAAAGTTCCTTTAAGATGCTTTCATTTTCTAAAATAACGTTAGAAAAATCATTTGTCCTAAAATACGGCAACTGCGTCGCCCCTATTTTGAGTATTTCTTTATCCATCATAACAGGCCCGACCGCAAAATTTAACATATTCTTTGATATATCCTTTTTCATAATATGTTTATTTTTTAAGAATCTCTCTTAATAACCTTTCGCAAGATTTTCCGTCCTGATATAGATTAAATTTGTTTTTAAAAGTATTGTAATTTCTCTGATATTTTTTCTCTTTAAACCACTTGTGCGCATTTTTTATCAAATCAATCAATTCATTTTTATTCTTAACAAAAGGACCTGGTAATTCCTTGTAGTAATTATAACGCATCCCTCGGCAAATTTTTAAATATTTATCGTAATCATACGGATAATAAATAATAGGCTTATTAGTTAGCACAAAATCGAAAAACACACTTGAGTAATCGGTAATGAGAATATCAGTATTTATCAATAATTCCTGAATATCATTCAACTTTTCAGAGACGTCTTTGATATTAGAAAGATGTTTTATGGTTTTTAGCGTCTTGTCAAAAGGGTGCTTTTTTATTAGAAAAATATAATTATTTTTTTGGAGAAAAGCATTTAATTTTTCTAGAAAGATATCAGGAAGTGGGTCTATTTCAGTTGGTTTGTCTCTATATGTTGGTGCATATAAAATAATCTTTTTATATTTATCAAAATCTAGATCATTTTTATTTTTCTTAAAACAAAGTTTCCTATTGTAGAATATATCATTTCGGGGGTAACCTGTAATGCTTACATTTTCATTTAAGAATACCTTTTTCATTATATACTGGGTATATTTGTCACTAGCTATTATTAATTTATAGCTTTTATATCGACCCTTCTGAATAAAGTAAGATAGGCGATGTTTTAATTGCTTATTTTTTCTGGAATATTTGTCATCTAAAAGCCCAATTTTTTTTAAGATAGTACCATGCCATAACTGGATATTTTTAAACTTACCAAGATGCCAAAAAAGACTGTCGTAAAGTATGCCATTTGTTGTATTATCGCAAATTATGAACTCTGCTTTTAGAGTAAGGATAAAATGATTAAGTGAATATAGATAAGTAACCGGCATTTTTTGTTTTTTTAACTCTTGGTATAATTTTTTATTTTTTGTTGCCCAATAAGGATTAATATTTTCTTTATTTTTTAAAAGATATAGATAAAAATATTTAGGATTGTCTTTGAATTTATTTCCGTCAGAAGAAGTTAATAAAAATAGCCCCCTTTTTTTTGGGGCAACCCATGAGAGCAAAACTAAAGGTATGGTGATAAGGTTATTAATAATCTCTTCGCTTATTTTTTTAATCAATTTAATCATTTTTTATATTTCTCTAAATAATCATTAGCAATTTTTTTAAGGTTAAATTTATTAATAGTTTTGAGATTATTTTTTGAGACAATCTTTCTAAGTTTAATGTTTTTATAGAAAAGAAGAATTTTCTTGGCCAATATAACTGAATCTTTGGTTCTTATCATGAATCCATTAGTGCCTTCTTTTATTATGTCTACTTGGCCACCATCATTAGTAGCAACAATCGGTAGGCCAACATGCATAGCTTCTTGTAGAACAATGCCAAAGCCTTCATGAATTGATGGAAGGACATAAAGATCAGAATTGGCTAGGTATTGGAACTTTTTTTCTTCAGGAATAAAGCCTAAAAAATTAACTCTATTTTCAACCTTTAACTTTTTCGCTAAATTTTTTAATTGGTTTTCTAAAGGCCCATCACCGATAAGGTTGAGATGTATTTTTTTTGGAAGAAGCGATAGGGCTTTAATAAGATACTTATAACCTTTTCTTTCTACTAGTCTACCAACAGAAACTAAATAGAATTTATCTTTGCTAATTCCTAATTTTTCCCTACTTACTTTTTTAAATTTAAATTTTTCATAAGGTAGAGGAATAATGTGGATTTCTTTTTTTGGCTTAAAGTATTTGATTGTATTTTTTCTTGTGTTACTTGACTGACAGGCTAAAACATCAGAATTATTTAGAATAAAATGAACAATTATTCGCCAATACCAATGAAGATGAGGTGAGGATTTTTTACTGGGATCATAAATATCTCCACCATGTAAAGATAAAATATTTTTTATCTTAAAGATTTTTGAAAGAATTAAACCAACTGGCCCAGTGGGAATGGCAAATTGAGTATTGATAAAATCATAGTTGTTTTTCTGGCCCAATCTAATCCCTTTCAGAATGGCAAAAAAGTCATAAAAAAACATGGAAATAAAACTGGCAGTAGCTCTGTCTTTTCTGGTAGGAGCAAAAACACGATAAACATTAATACCATTAACTTCTTCAAATTTTTTAAGGTTTTGGTAATGGCTAGTAAGAAAATCAACTTTATGGCCTAATTGAGTAAAACCTTTGGCAAGTTTATAAGAGGCGATTCCGCCACCACCACCAATAGGAGGGAACTCATAGTTGAGAATGAGGATTTTCATCTTTTACTTTTCAGTGATCTCTTTAATTTTGTAGAATTCTTTTCGCTGGCGGCTTTTGATGATTAAATCAGCTAGAAGGCCAAAAATTAAGAGTTGAATACCAGTGATAAAACCAGTTATGGCTACCAAAGGCCAGATTCTGTTCGAGAGGGAATAACCAAAGAAGATTCTTCTGATAGCTAAATAAATTCCAAAGGCAAAAGAAAGAAAAGAAAAAAAGAAGCCTGAGGCGCCAAAAATATGGAGGGGGCGACTTTCATATTTGCGCCAAAACCAGACCTCCAACATATCCAGGAAGCCTTTAGCGGTTCTAGAAAAGGTATATTTAGTTCTGCCGAACTTTCGTTGACGATGAGTAGTCTTAACTTCGGTAATTTTAAAACCACGCCATTTAATTAAAGCAGGAATCATACGGTGCATTTCTCCATAAATGTCTAAGTTTTCAAAACATTCCCTTTTGTAGACTCTTAAGCTACAGCCTGAATCATGAATACCAGGATTGACAAAGAATCGTGCTAAGAAATTAGCTCCTTTAGAAACGATTCTTTTAGTTAAAGGGTCCTTTCTTTGATAACGCCAGCCACAGACCATATCATATTCATTGAGTTTCTTTAGAAGCTTAGGAATGTCGGCTGGGTTATTCTGGCCGTCACCATCAAGAGTAATTAAGATTTTTCCTTGGGAATTTTTAATACCAGCATCCAAGGCAGCTGACTGACCGAAATTTCTTCTAAAGGTAATAATTTTTAGCGGTTTAAGTTTTCTTAGAATTTTAGGAGTGTTGTCACTTGAACCATCGTCTACAAAAATAATTTCATAGGTTTTTTTTAAAGACTTCATCACTTTAACAATTTCCTGATGGAGCTTGGCGATATTTTTTCCTTCATTAAGGACAGGAACGATAATAGAATAAAAATATTTTTTACTTTTTCTCATAAAAATAAGCTTTTGATGTCCTTATTATAAACTTTGCCTGAGATTGATTCAAGAAAAATGGAATTTATCTTTTTAATAAAGTAAAATTGTAGAAAAATGAAAATCTCCATTATCATTCTTTCTTGGAACACCAAGGATCTCTTAAGAGATTGTCTCAAATCAATAAATCAGAAAGAAGTTTTTGAAATTATTGTTGTTGATAATAATTCCAGTGATGACAGTGTGGCCATGGTTCAAAAAGAATTTCCTAAAGTAATTCTTATTAAGAATAAAAAGAATCTGGGTTTTGCTAAAGCTAATAATCAGGGTGCTAGAAGAGCCAAGGGGGATTTAGTGATGATTTTGAATTCTGATACGGTTATCTCTAAAGGTTCTCTTAAGAAGCTGAGTGATGTTTTCATAAAAGATAAGAGTATTGCTGCTGCTTCACCCCTCCTATTGTTTAAATCAGGGAAGATCCAAAGGGATTATTACATGAGATTTCCCAATCTCTGGCAGATTTTTATCTATCATAATCCTCTTTTAAGAAAATTGCTTTTAAGATTCTTAAGAAATTTGATTTTAAGCAATTTAGATAAGAAGGGGATTATTGAGGTAGATCAACTACCAGGAGCAGCCCTCATGGCTAGGAAAGAAGTTTGGCAGAAAGTTGGTTTACTGGATGAAGATTATCATTTTCTCTATGAAGATGTCGATTGGTGTTGGCGGGCAAAGAAGATGGGTTTTAAGCTGGTTGTTATTCCGGAAGCAAAAGTTATCCATTGGGGAGGAGGTAGTTGGAAGAAGAAAATTGATAATGAAAGCCTTTCTTTCTATAAACAATATTTCTCTTCTTTATTACTTTTTGTCGAAAAGAACTATGGTCTGTTAGAATTAAAGAAGTTTAGGTTAGCTTTGATAATTAACTTTTTATTAAGATTGAAATTTAACCTGGCTTTTTACTTCTTCTTTAGTAAAGGAGTTAAGCAGGAGAAATTATGGGCATAGTTTTAATTTTA
>Ga0307422_1000882_pt1 | contig 15991 bp, 14 predicted proteins | sample SalMarWE160290MG_FD_202153 | JGI IMG/M metagenome (GOLD analysis project Ga0307422, IMG submission 202153) | Salt marsh sediment microbial communities from the Plum Island Ecosystem LTER, Massachusetts, United States - WE1602-90 | ecosystem: Environmental > Aquatic > Marine > Intertidal zone >...
GCGCTGGGCAGTCAGCATTTCGTAAAGGACGCAGCCGAGTGTAAAGATATCGCTGCGGGCATCCACCGCTTCCCCGCGAAGCTGCTCGGGCGCCATATAGGCGACGGTCCCCATCACGGTCTCATCCCTTACATGCGGGACCGTCAGCGTGGGCACCAGGGAATCCAGAATTGGGGGAAGGCTGGTTTTTGCAATGCCGAAATCCAGGATCTTGACCCTGCCGTCGGATGTGAGAAAGATATTTTCCGGCTTGATGTCCCGATGGGTAATCCCCTTTGCGTGGGCGGCCGCCAGGCCCTCCGCAGTCGAAGCGGCAATGCTCACGGCTTTGCGCCAGTGCAGATGTTCGCGCGCGAGCCGATGACCGAGCGTTTCCCCCTCCAATAGCTCGGTGACCGCAAATGCGGTTCCCCCTACTTTCCCGAAGTCGTGGATGGCGAGGATATTCGGATGGGCCAACTTTGCGATGGACTTGGCCTCATGCTCGAAGCGGGCAAGCCGGTCCGCATCGTGCATGACTTCGGGGTGCAGGACTTTGACGGCGACATCGCGGCCAAGATTCTCATCCAGTGCGCGATAGACGATTCCCATGCCCCCGCTGCCCAGCTTCTCCAATATTTTGTAATGCGAAATCCTTTCGCCGATCATGCGCGTTGCTCCTGCGCCATCAGGATTTCCATCCGCGATGGGTCAGCGGTTTGCGGGATCCAATTCCGTCTCCCCTGGGCAATCCAACTCGCCGACTCTCGAGTCGATGCAGAGATGCCATCGCAAAAATTAATGCATATTTTAAAAAATTCGTTGCCGGTCGAAACCGTTTATATTTCTGAAAAGGCTTGTGCATTAAGCGCCGTTGAATCTTATTAAGTGATTTTACTACAGGTTGAGCAGGAAAAGATTGAAATTCAGACTCCTTCGCCTCAACTGTCCGGCCAAGGCGTGCGCCCGCTGCATGGCCGGTCATCCGGATATCGAGGCAGTCCTTCCTGCCTTACATCGGCGGAAACCGCCGGCGGCCGTTCCCGACCGCCGGCAATAGGTCGCAATTAAGCAAGTTGTGCCTTAATTCTCTCAGGAGTCAGGGGAAGCCGGCATACACGCACGCCCGTCGCATCATAAAGCGCATTTGCCATCACAGCCCCCATTCCGACAATGGGCGGCTCCCCGCAGCCCGACGGATCGATATCCAGATTTTCAACCAGCACCGTCTCTATCTTGGGTATCCAGGAAAAACGCGGGGTTTTGTAGGATTCGAAATCCAGGTCCTCAATCTCGCCGCCGCTGAAATGAATCTCCTCGCTGAGGCAATATCCAAGCCCCATTATGATGCCGCTTTCCATCTGCATCCGCGCGCCCTCGGGATTGATGACGGGCCCCATGTCTATGGCTTGAACAATGCGTTCCGCCTGAATTTTTCCACTCGTCTGATCCACGCGAACCGCGGCAATCATGGCTACATAGGTGCCCAGATAATCGAGGCATGCCATTCCAAAACCGCGTCCGCTGGGCGTTTTGGCGGGGGTCCAGCCGAACTTTTCAGCGACGGCCTTCACCACGCGTATCATTCTCTCATCCTTGAGATTCTTAAGACGGAATTCTATTGGATCCATTCCGGCTTTGGCCGCCATGATGTCCATTTGCGACTCACGGGCGAAAATATTGGTATTGCTCCCGGGCCCGCGCCATGCCCCCGTTGGGAAGGGATGGGGCCCGCCGCCGCCGAAGCTGGATCCTCTGGATAACGTCCTCAGATTGGGAACATCGTAGATATTCTGCGAACTCCGGTCCCCGGCGAAATAGACGTGATAATCCCACAGTACAATTCGATTGGACGCATCCAGCCCCGACTTTATCTTTACAACTGCGGCCGGCTGGAATGTGTCGTAGAAAAATTCCTCTTCCCGAGACCAGACAACCTGCACCGGGCATCCGGCCATTTTGGAAAGCCGCGCCGCCTGGACCGCTTGCCCCACCTGGGTCTTGCCGCCATACCCTCCCCCCAAATAGGGAGTGATGACGCGGATCCTTTCGGGGTCCATACCGATGGCTCCGCCGATTTGCCCACGGGCGCCGAAAGGTCCCTGCGTTCCGATCCAAAGGGTTGCGTTTTCGTCCTCCACATGGGCCAGCGCGCTGTGCGTTTCAGTTGCGGCATGGGCCACGTAGGGAGTGAAATAGGATTCTTCGAATTTGACTGTGGCTTGCCTGCTTCCCTGCCCTAAATCGCCCTTTTGTTCCACCTCGTTGTCCCGGACATCCGTCCGCAATAAGAGATCATAAATCGTCCGGTCGTTTACATTGGCCCGGGGTAATTCATATTCCGGCCGGATCCGAGCAAGCGCTTTTGCCGCCATATCCGGAAGCGGATGAACGACGCCGATGAAATCCCCGTCCCGCAGGACACGCGCGCCCTTTATTTCCTCAGCAGGAGAAAGATCCACCGATTTTAATCTGGCGCCATGAACCGGCGGCCTGAGTACTTTCCCATAAAGCATTCCCGGCAGCCGGATATCTCCGGCGAACAGGGCTTTCCCCGTCACTTTGTCCCGGAAATCGGCGCGAGGCAGGGACTTGCCGCAAACCTTAAAGGACGACGAGGCCTTCAGCGGAGGTTTCTTCCGTAAATGCAGTTCCACCGTTTTCCCCTTGGCAAGAGACCCGTAAGTCACGCTCTTTCGGCGATCGGTTTTGTCGCGGATGACGCCTTCCTTTGCAACCAAACGATCGGCCGGCAATTTGAGATGGTCCGCCGCCAGCTGGATCAATACCTCCCGCGCCTCCGCGCCGGCCGCTCTTAAGGCCGGGCCGAAATATTTGATGCTGCGCGAACCGTTGGTGCCGGGATCCCATGGACACAGCTTTGTATCTCCAAGGACCATGCTTACCGAATGGTAGGGCACTTCCAATTCCTCGCACAGCATTTGCGCCAGCGAAGCGGTCACTCCCTGTCCCATCTCCACCTTGCCTGAATAGCAGGTGACGTGTCCGTTTTCGGCAATTCGGAGATAGGCGTTAAAATCCTCCGGATAGCTGCGGCCGAAATCCCATTGCTTCCGCTGGCCCAGGACCCAAGCGTCCACGGAAAAAAGAAAGTAGAGGCCCGGGCCGAGCAGCTTCATGAATTCCCGGCGGCTCGGAAATTCTTCATTGCCCGTCATGGTCTGTTCCTCCTTTCAGTTCGGCTGCGGCAGTCTGGATCGCGTCGATGATGCGCGGGTAACTGCCGCACCGGCATAGATGAGGATCCATGCTCTCCATAATCTCCGCCCGGCTCGGGCTGCTGTTCTTGCGAAGCAGGCTGAAAGCTTCAAGGATCATTCCCGGCGTGCAGAATCCGCATTGAAGAGCTTCATGCTGTATGAACGCTTTCTGCAGCGGATGCAATGTCCCCTCTTCACTCAGACCTTCAATCGTGACCACTTCTTTTCCCGAAACATCCTTGACCGGATATCGGCAGGATCGGACTGCCTCGTTGTCAACAAGCACGGTGCAAACTCCGCAGCTGCCCAGGCCGCAGCCGTATTTTGTACCCGTTAGATTCAAATCTGTCCGAAGCACCCAAAGGAGCGCCCGGTCCCCGTCGGTTGTGACGCTTACGGGACGGTTGTTGAGCCTGAAACGAATAGTCTGTTCCATAGAAATTCCCCCCGTGAAGGTTGGAAACCGGCAAAAACGACTTGTCTTATTGTATAGCAAATCCAATCGCGGTCCGTCCACGATTGTAACGGGGGATTCCCGGTCGCGCAGGCATTCTTTTATTTGGCGGGGTGTTTAATACGCAGATGCTTTATGAATCGTCGAGCCCGGAGGCGATGTGGGGACATTGTTAAAGCCGAGCAACAACCCGGACGAGGCCGCTCTGCCGGCGCCCGAAGGGCTCGAGGGATGGAAGCCCCCTTGAGCTGGGCTGTGACAACCGAGCGAATACTCCTTGTCCATTCTCGAAGGAATCCGAGAACAGACGCCATCGTAACTATAAACACCAATATTAACCCGGGTTATTCATGAAGCTTCTACTGCGTAACCGGGGAGATTCCTCATTTAACATACCAGATTAATCTCCAACTGCCTTCCGTCCTTACCATATTGCTATCGGATTCAACCCCAGCATAAGCAGAGCCGCCGTACGACTATGAGACACGACGATACCCGACTCCGATATCGCCGAAGATACTAATATTGCCGCTGACTGCATACTGAAGGCCCCAGGCACCAGCGACTTCATGCTCGTGTGAGGCATGGCCACTCTCATAGATTTCCTGTGTTAAACGACTGTGGCCCCAGCCGTATCGATACTTTGGAGTCAGGTAGAAGCGGAGACCATTCCAATCGGACATGTAAAATCTGAGGCTGATAGCCGGACGTACTATATGGCCCGTAGTTTCGCTGGTATTGACGTGCGACCAATTGCGGCTAAAGGAGATGCCGGGCAAAATCGCAATCCTATCCGTGACATGCCAGATCGCCCCAAGGTCAGGAAATGTGAGCCCCAGTTTGTCCTTAGCGGCTTTCTCCTAAGCGCATAGCGAAGGGGGAACCCGGCATAGTGTTATAAGCGCAACCGGCAATATCCGCGCCATGATCTTCCTCCTCTTTATGGAAAAATCTCAAACGTTCAGCCCCGATTCGATTCTGAATTTCCGTCGGCGCCGAGGGGGCTCTCATTTCACTAGGAAGTAAGAAATATGCAATTATATGCGATCGACATTGCCCCGTTGAAAGGGTTTGTTTCCTATCCGGCAAGTTCATGCGGAATTGAAAATTGCCGGCAGTTCAGTCAGGTTGCCGTTCCGGTCGACGGCGACAATATCGGTCTCGCCGCTCACCAGGGCTTCATCTTCTCCCCGGCGCCTGATCTGTTGACGGAAGGTGAGGCGGAATTCCGACGCGCGCAGTGTTGAAGTCAGAACCTCGATTCGGTCGCCCAGGAAAGCCGGCCGCCGGAATTTAATGCGGGTCTCGTAGACGACCAGCCTGCAATCGGGCTGCGCGACCTGGTCCATCGGGACGCCAAGCGATTCAAGAAACTCGCTCCGGCCGCGCTCGAAAAAGCGAAGGTAGTTGGCGTGATACACGATGCGCAGCGCATCGGTATCCTCCAGGTAAACACGGAACTGCAATACATGGTCTTTAGTCTGCATGGCCCCGGATTCTATCCCATTTTTACTTAATCCGAAGCATGAACCCGGATTATTCATGAAGCTCATACTGCAGGGGCGGATCCATGCATGCTTGCGGCGCACCGCCGCGAATCCTCATGCATCATCCGGGTTAAAAAGTACCGCGGGCGTCTACCGCCACGCATCAATCTGGGCGGACCGGGCCGGCACCATGCCGCCCATGCTGAAATAGTTGTTGTTGGATCCTCCGGTGACGATAACGGTGAACGTCCCGCCGGCGCGACGGATGCCGCTGTTCAGATTCCCGCCGACAACAGGCTTGGCGCCCGGCTTCAGACCCGTTACCCATTCCGTAAATTTCTCCACGGTATCGTATCCGGCATCCCTGACGAAATCAGCGATCGGCGGACTCAGCACGGCGCAGGTTCCAAACAACCACCCGTCCTGTGTATTGTAGATCTCTTTGATAATGGCGGGATAATTCATGTTCGGCCCCCAGGCAGTCGCGGCCCAGTTCTTGGCGGAAAGAATGCCCCACCCCATGAACAAGGTGACGATATTCTCGCCTTCTTTGAATCCGCGCCTCACCGACAGCGGCTTGAAGGGGGACTTCTCTTCATTTTCGGCGATGATTATCCCGATCAGGTTCATGGGATTGCCGATCGTGCCCATATAGGTTGTTCCGACTTTGCCGCAATTTCCGCCGTTGATGGACAGCAGGCTCCACGCCCTTCCAATCGTTGTATTGGCATGCGCATAGGGACCCACGGCGCCTTCCTCGTAATTAAGCCCGATTTCGTCGCGAATACCGCCATTGATTACGGCGCCCGCCATGAAACCGTTGTCGGAAACATTGACGGCCGTCATGCCGGTTGAACCCAGCGCCAGAATGACCGGAAAATATTCCGGTTCGGCGCCCGCCATGACCGCATTAATGGCCGCATCCTTTACCGTGTAGGTCCAGTTTTCACCGGCCTCGGACCCCGGATTCATTCTGCCGAGCACCTCGTCGGGTTCGTGGCTGGTCGCTTTGAGCATCTCGGCGACTTTTTCTTCCGTCGGCAATACCACAGGCAGGAAGTCCGTGTAGCGCTTTTCGAGAAACAACTTCTGAAGCTCGTCCGGAGTCCCCGTGTACATATCGGGCCCCACGTTTTTCCGAATTTCCCCGGTCTTCTGCTCCTCGGCAGTCAGGGGTTTTGTCAGGTTTTCCACCAGTTCCCGCATCACCGGTCTTCCGGTAATCGGATTATTGCCTTCCATTATCTGCTTTCTGATCTGCTCATTCGTTTTACCCCAGACCGGGCCGCGGAAATACTGAATGCGGAGGCCTGGCATGCCGAGGTTTAGAGTTACCTCTTTTTCCTGTTTTTCAAAATCATGCATGACGACAGGCACTGCGGGTTTTTTCATTTTGGACTCGATATCAAAACAGAGGCGAACCGCCCCCGGGGCGCAGAGGCTTCAATGGCCCAGCCCGGCAATCACAGCATCCCCTTTTTCGGCTATCTCCGCCCACAAATCGTTGCTCAGAGACGACAATCCGGCTCCGCTTTGATTATCCTTATAGACGACATTGGTTTTGGGATAGTTGGCCTTGAACCATTGCGCTGTTTCATCCATGAAGCGATCGGTCCCGATATAACCGGTATTTATTAAATAGATGGTCTTGCCGTCCAGCGTATCCAGGCGCGGCGCCTGCGGTATCAGCGTGATCGGCGGCGGGGTGCCCATTGGGTTGAGCACCGTAATTTTGGGGTTGGACGAGCCCACCCTGTCTCCCTGCGCATAGGTCCGACTGCCCAGCATTGAAACAGCGCAAACAAGGCCTATGCACAAAATCGTAATCAGAGCGATACGCAATTTCATGCGCGATTCCTCCATAATTGGTATGTATTGACGCCCCTGAGCGTCTGAGGCATCGTCCTGCAGAGTATCAACCTTTAACCGCTCAATGTGTATCCTTTTTTGTTAAGATACCTTCCATTGCCTGTTCATGCTTTTTTCAATTATCAACAAGGAATCATTTATGGCGAAGAACAAATACGAAAAATACTTTGTGCGGGATGCCGTGGGCACGATGCCTCCAATGGCGGTGGAGAACCCTCTGAACAGCCCGTTTGTCGCCGCCGGTCCCGAGCTGTTGAAAGCCATCGAAGGGGCGGTCCCGAATTTCGCGCTCTACTACGCCATGCTCGCCGGCATGTTCATGGAGCCGCCGCACATGCATCCGAACGACGAATACCTGATGTTCATTTCTTCGGACCCGCAGGACATGAAAAACCTTGGAGCAATTGTTGAAGTCGCCTTCGGGAGTGACTGGGAGAAGGGGGTATTCTCCCAATCGGCGCTGGTTTATTTCCCGAAGAATCTGCCGCACTGCCCGAATCACGTGAAGAAGATGGACCGGCCGTTCCTCTTCGGGCATTTCTGGCCTATGGGGAAAACGTCCAATTTCATTCCGGCGCCCTAGGGGACAGAGCTGTGGCTGAATCATCCCAATCTCCGGTCAAAATGAGCGCGGGCCTGATGCTGCTGGCGTTTGTCGCCTATATCTCGCTGGGCCTGCCCGACGGCCTTTTGGGCGTCGGGTGGCCGTCCATACGGCGCGATTTTTCACTTGATCATGATGCGCTCGGGGCCTTGATGGTCTCGTTCACAGCCGGCTATCTGACGTCCAGCTTCTTCGGGGGGCGGCTCATGGCTCATTTCAGGCTGGGCGGGCTGCTGACCGTAAGCACATCAGCCGCGGGCTTGGCGCTTCTCGGATATGCCGCCGCTCCGGGCTGGTGGTTAATGGTGATTGCGGGCGTGGCCGCAGGGCTGGGAGGCGGAGGCATTGACGTTACGCTGAATACCTATGTCGCATCCAGCCACGGGGACCGCCTGATGCAATGGCTCCATGCAAGCTACGGTATCGGTGCGACAATCGGCCCTGTAATAATGACCACGGCCATAGCCCTCAGCGGCAATTGGAGATGGGGCTACTTCGTTGTGGGAATCCTTCAGTTCGCGCTCGCGACATGTTTTCTGCTCACCATCCCCATGTGGGAGAACCGGTCTCAAAAACCCGCCGCCTCCCAAAATGAAAAACGTTTAAATGCATACGACACTTCAATGAAAGAAACGCTCCGCCTTCCGGGAGTGTGGATGAGCATCTTCCTGTTTTTCCTCTACATGGGGGTGGAGGTTGCCTTCGGAGCATGGTCGTATACCCTCCTGACTGAATCGCGCGGAATGCCGCCGAAACTGGCCGGATACTGGATAAGCAGCTTCTGGGGCCTGTTCACGGTCGGCAGAATTTTCGCGGGCGCTTATACCCTGCGCATCAGCAGGATGAAGCTGATTGTGGGAAGCCTTTTGTTTGCGTTTTCCGCGACCCTCATTCTTGAGCTGGACATAAATACCATCGTCAACCTTGCTGCCGTCACGGTCATCGGGCTGGCGATTGCGCCGGTGCTTCCCGCGTTGATTTCGGGGACGACTGAACGCGTGGGCCCTGAACATTCGGCAAACACTATAGGAATTCAGATTGCGGCAATGGGCGTCGGAGGAGCGGCGATCCCCTCCGCCACCGGCATTATTGCGCGGCATTTTTCGCCTGAAGCCATCCCCGTTTTTATGTTGATTCTGATCCTCATTCTTATTGCATTCTATTTATCTTCGCTGAAAACAAAAAAGCAGATGCCCGTTTCGGAAAATGGATAGGGCGCAAAGCCCGGGAGCAACAGGGGAATCTGAATGGCTGGCCAGATTAGGCTTCAGCCGCTATAATGGGCTTTCCCAAAAACCATTGTTCATCAAGGGGAGGACATCAAAAAAGCAATGAAATTATCGGGGTTTTTAGTCCTTGGATTGTTTTTGTCGAATCCCGCGTCATAGGCGCAGGAGATTCCGGGACACCCGGTTATCAGGCCATATCCCGGATCCGTTCTCGCCAGGAATATGAGCAAATATGAATTTGAGATCAAGGATGCCAAGCTCAACAAAAACGTGAAGAAAAAGGTGCAGGGCAGGCACTGGTTTCTTCCGTACGAAGTTAGAAAATCAGACGGCAGCAGGAACCAGAGCGTATCGCGGGCCGAGTTTTACGAAAATTTCAAGGCCGCGGCCCGTGAAAAAGGCGGAGAGGTTCTTTTGGAGGAGGTAGGCCAATTGGTGTTCACGGTCCCGCGCGATGACGGCGGTAAAACCTGGTGCAGGTTATCGACCACCGGCATGGGACAACAATACCTGCATATCATAGACGAGAAAAGCTTCAGCAAATCGCTGACGTTCAGTGCCGCGGAAATGTAAGCCTGGCAGTCTGGAAAGAAAGGATTCAAAATGAAAAACTCGGTTCATTCCTCGTGGATCTGTTTATTCGTACTAATTTTCGGTACGGCGTCACTCTTGGCGGCTGTCCCATCGGCCGATCCGGCCGTCGCAGAGACCGCGCAAGTGCCCTGCTATGTCAAAATATCCGCCGGCGGCGAACTCCGCATTCCTCTCGATGCGGAGCGAAAAGCCGAACTGGAACTAAAAAAAGCAGCGGATTCGGCTGAAATGACGATAACGGAGTATCGGAACGGCAAACAAAGGGCAGGCAGCCGACAGGAAAACGCAACGCTGGACAACAACGAGCCCAGAAAAAGCTGGCGGTTTAATAAATATTTCGATCAGACTCCGAAGTCTTCCGTAGTGGACGAAATCAGGATCACGGTGCAAAAAGGCGCGGTCTATGCGGAAGTAAGCCAGACGGGCGATGATCGCATAGATTTCTACAACACGGGATACCAGCGCGGCGCGGCGGTCAATCCCGCAATGTCCTTGTCGGTGCACATTACGGGAGACAATCCTTCCGGCGGAAAAACATCCGGCATCCTTTTGCTTGAATACGAGTCCGGCGCCCCTTCGGAAAAGATACCCTTCACCGTAAAAAAAGGGGAAACGCTCCAATGGGATTATGCGGCGGGGAAAGGAATCAACAGCGTTGAAGTTGATATTTCGGAAGGCCAGGCCAAAGTAAACTTGTTCCAGGCGGAGAAATAACCGGCATTTTCTATGGGGCTGCTTCATTTCCTCTTGAAAATCTGTGGATATATTCAGGCTCCCGCAGTTCGACAAGTGTACCGCAGGGCATACCATCTGCGACTCTGAATGTCCGGAATCCAAAGGGCATTGGGATGTTGCGAGGTGATATCTATGTTGTTCGTCCTCGACGACATCCCGAATCGCCCCCTCTTCGCGCCTTGATCTCGCCTCGCAAGACCCATGCGGGCGGCGCCTCTCCAATCCTAGGGGACAGACACGCACTCTCCCAGAACGCGCTGACGAATCCGCGGGTTTAAACTGTCAGGAGTTCCCAGATCGACCTTGCAGCCGAGCATCGACTCCAGATGATCCTTCAATGCAAAAGGTAAGCTTCAAAGAGGCCTTCACGATACCAAACGGGGAGGTTCGAAAGCAAAAGGCAGCCCATTCTTCCTATCCTTATCATGCTTTCTTATTCAGTCTTTGTCTTTTGAATAACGCCCCATCTCTTAAACAGAATGGAATAGAATTTTGGCTGTTCGAAATCGGCCTGCATAAGCTTGGTTAAATGGGTATATCCGAGTTTTATCTCATCATAGTGCCTCAGGCCCTCTACCAGGATTTTTATTTTATCTCTTGTCAGCGAGAAAATAATTTCATTTTCATCGGTAAGAGCCCGTTCCTGTTCACCCGGATCAGGGATGGTAATTATATAGTTTTTCTTACCCTCGATCAGGGGAACGAGGGAGTAGATACAGGAGTCTATGGGATCGAATTCGGATATTACGTGGACGCCTTCCTTGTATTTTATTGCCATCAGTATATTTCTCAGCTGGGCGTTGTTGGAATAGATGAGAGCCGCATCCGGCTCAAAGGAGGCATTCCTCAGGGGGGCCGTGAGGCAGCCTATGTACTTTCCGGCTTCAAGGCACGGAAATGTCATATTTTTTGCAAATTCAGGTTTTTCAAGGAAATGACCGAGGAACTTCGAACCGGTGCCGCCCAAAGCCTCCGTTATTTCCGGATCATCGCCAAGCTGCGGATTATATAATCCCCCCTTCCTGAAAAATTCCGGTTGTTCAACCAAACCGTAACCGATGACAGGCGCGTAACACCAGTGATCTTCTTTCAGCATAGCCACGGTTTCGCCACTGCGTCGTGAGAGAGAGAAAGCCTGACATTGAGCAAGATGCTGATTCCGATCCTTTTGGGGCCTCACTGACCCAGCCGGAATCTCTTCTTCCTTTTGAATCATTTTCACGGCTACGGGGAAAGAATCCAGCCTTAGAATATCTTCGATCTCCTTACCATAACTTCTGTACTCTTCGATTGTTGCCATTTCAAATTCCTATTTTTCCCGAATGGTTTTTTTGAAATTAATGAAAGGAACAAAAAATCGATTTTTCAATAAAGCCAATCGAATCCATATTTAAACTGCACTCTAGGAGACTGCACGAGCATGAAGATATGCGGCGCTCGGAACCCTTCGGGCGCAAGGAGGTTGCGGACCGAGCCCTTTGTTGCTCGTCGTCAACGATGTCCCCGCATCGCCTCCTCCTCACGCCTCGATCTCGTCCCCAAGCCCCATGCGCACCGCACATCCTAATATTCGGACCGCCTCCTAGCCGTATTGAGAATACCTATCTGGAAAAACCATTTTACGGTAGAATGCCGTGGGTTCGCAAGCGAACGAGTATTCCGATGAAATATCAGCCCGTGGTACGGACAGCTCCGGTCCAATCGACGCATCAAAAGGGAATAGGACATGAGAAAATCAACGATCCTTGCCGGTATTTTTATTCTCATTATCGGCTTGAGTTGCGCATGCTCGAAAATGCAGTCCGGCCGATCCGGCCTTATTGAACTTATGGATCGATATCTGGCGGCGCTTGTGCAGCGCGATCCCGCCGCGGTTCCTCTGGCGGATGGCGTCAAGCTGGTTGAAAATACCCGATCCACTCCCATCGGCGAAGGGCTGTGGAAAACCGCCACTGCCGGACCGACCGATTTCAAGATCTATGTCGCCGATCCGGTCGCGGGAAGCGTGGGCTTCATGGGCGTCATTGAAAACAACGGCAAGCCGGCTATGCTGGGCGCACGCCTGCTGTTGAAAGACGGGGCAATTGTCGAAATCGATCATATGGTGATGCCCATAGACGGGAAACTCCCGCCAGGACTGATCAGGCCCCGTCCGGGCCTGCTGGAAAAATTGAAGGAATCCGAAAAGGTTTCCCGCCGGCAGATGCTGGAAGCCGCGCTCGGTTATTACGCCGCCATCGAACAAAGCGACGGATCCGCCGCACCCTTTGCGGACGACTGCCAGCGCCGGGAAGGCGGCATCACCACCGCCCACGATCTGACGCTGACTCCTCCAGACATAATCAAGGACGTTAATGACGCGCGAGCCTATTACCGGCGAATGAAGTGCGGGGAACAGCTCGATACCGGAATCATGGCCTATATCACCGATATCAACCAGCTGCGCCCGGTGGCCGTTGACGAGGAAACGGGCCTCGTCATGATTTATTCCATGTTCAACCACGACGGCAATCCGAATTCCCTTCCGATCGTCAATATTCCCGGCTTTACAGAACGCGAAAACGAGTGGGGTGAATTCACCGTGCCTGCCGCCCATATTTACAAGATCCGTAACGGACAGATACACGAGATCGAGGCCATCGGCATCGTCGGCGTTCCCTACCTGGGGGGAGACGGCTGGAGCTGCAACCGGCAATGCCTGGCCGATACGATGGACCGGTACCTCGATGCTCTGGCCAAAAACGATCCTTCCGGTCTCCCGCTGGCGGAAAACGTACAGCTGGTAGAAAATACCGCAAAGACTCCCATGGGTGAGGGCCTCTGGAAAACCGCCACCGCCGGCCCCAGCGATTTTAAAATCATCGTCGCCGACCCCGATAGCGGAGAAGTCGCCTTTATGGGCGTTATCGAAGAGAACGGGAATCCGACAATCGCCGCCGTCCGGCTGAAGGTGGTGCATCACCGGATCCAGGAGATCGATCACGTGGTCATTCACGGCGACGAACCCCTGCACCCCAACATGTCGAAAGTCAGGCCGGCGCTTCTGGAACGGCAGCCGAAGCTGGAGCGGGTGCCGCGCAAACGAATGATCGAAATCGCCAATTCCTACTACGAAGCAATCGTAAACGACAACGGCGATCTCGCCCCATTCGCCGATGAGTGCCAGCGCCGGGAGAACGGCGAGATAGGCGCCAACGATCCGTCGCGACAAACGGCGGCGAAGGATTCCTCAATTCTCAGCAGACTGAAATGCGGGGAACAGATCAATACGGGCATGTGGAGCTACATAACCGACATCACCGACCGGCGCATCCTCGCGGTGGACGAAGCGAAAGGGCTGGTATTCGCCTTTTCGATATTCCGCCACAATGGCGAACCCGAAATGATGCGGATCACCGGCGTCCCCGGAATTACCGAACTATCCAATCATTGGGGCGTATTCGATCTGCCCGCCGCCCACGTTTTCAAAATCCGCAACGGCCGGATCCACGAAATCGAGGCCATCGGCTACATCGCCGCTTCCGGAATAACCAACGGTTGGCAGTAGCGGACTTATCCCGACAATCCTGAGCGAATCCGCTTGCGGGCTTTGCCTGGAGTTGAAGATTACGTCCCGGCGAATATCTTGAGGGCTTTCATCGTCCGCAGTGGCCGCACCGCCCGCTATTGCGATGGCTTTCGAAGGTTGTGTATGTCAAGTTCTGCAATTTGGTCCGGCCAATCCTCCCAGGGAGAGGGTAAAACATCGCGTTAAAGCCAACCTGCTGAAACGGCAGGAAATTCCTTTTGCATATGGCGCTTTTGATGCACGGCATGGATAGGCGCGGTTCTGCGATTCGGGAACCGCGTATCGTTCTCGCACTATTAGAGATAATCCTCTCTATGGTTTTGTGGCATTAGTCTCCGCTTGTCGCAATATCCAGGAGCACCACTCTTCTATCCCCTCGCCAGTCTTGCAGGAAAGTTGGAAAATCTCGGCTTTGCGATTTAGTCCTGTGATGGAATTACGAAAGGCGGCGATATCGAAGTCAACGTGGGGAAGAAGGTCCATTTTGTTTGTTATCACAGCATCGGCATCGATAAAGATGAGGGGGTACTTAATGGGCTTATCGTCCCCTTCGGGCAGGCTGGAAATCACGACGCGTTTGTGTTCTCCCAGAGCAAATTCGGAGGGGCAAATGAGATTGCCGACATTCTCGACCAACAGGAGGTCTAGGTTATCCAGGGGCAGGTTCTTTAAAGCTGCCTCAATCATGACAGCCATTAAGGAACAACTTTCCGCCATATTTCGCGTATTTATTTGAACCACGGCTCTTGCCTCGTTTTGCACTTTCTCCGCATCTATTGTAGAAGCAACATCCCCTTCGATCACAGCTATGCTCAGTCTGTTTTTCAGCCTCCTCAGGGTGTGCAGAATAAGACTCGTCTTGCCAGCGCCTGGAGCTGACATAATGTTAACGGCAAAGACCTTGTGCTCATCCAACAGCCGCTGATTTCGTTTGGCTATTGTGTCATTAGCTTCCAGAAGGTTCTGGATAACTTCTATTTTTTTCATTCCACTTCCATGCTTTCGATATAGAGTTCTCGTCCCTTGGATACTTCTGCGCTCTGGCCCTGGCATTTAGGGCAAGACCATAGAGTATCTTGCGGGTGGAAAATCGTGGAACAATCCCGACAGCGCAAATGAGTTGGCACTACTTCGAAGTGAAGCACTGCTCCTTGGGCGATGGTATCTTTGCTAAGAGAATCAAAATAGAATTGAATGCAGTCAGGGACAAACCCTGTCATCTCGCCAACCACTATGTTAATTTGGATAACCTTGCTCGCTTGCGCTTCCCCAGCTTTGGCTAAGACAATATTAACTATGTTTTCCGTTACCCCAAATTCGTGCATTTGCCGCACCAGAGCAAAGAAAGTTTGTTAGGCCATCTCACTTCTTATTTCAAATTCAGCAAAAGGTTTGGGTTTGGATGCCGCAGAACGATAAAACCTGCTATTCAGCCGCTCCATAATACTCTTAGGCTTTGATTCTCCAATCGTGAGAACGTATGTTAAACCCATCAGAACCGGCATAACCGATGAGTGTTATTTCGTGTTTGTTGGCCTCTTTTATAGCGAGGTCGGTGACAGCAGCGATGCTTATGACTATCGGGATTCCGCAAAAGATCGCCTTGGTTATTGTGGAAGCCGTTTGCCGGCACGAGCTAACCAGGGAACTTTCCGCCAGGTTGATTCCGCCTTTGATTGCCCGGCCGATGGCTTTATCTATGGCGCAATGCCGGCTTATATCTTCGACAAAAATCCTCTTATCCTCGCAGATCCCGATAACATGCGTGCAACCGGTCTTCCGGTACAAGTAACTATTTTCGTTCAGCGCTCGAACCAGACCGAAAACTTCGCCTTGGGTTAACTTTTTCTTGGAATCACACGTCCGGGCAGCTTTTACCGGCTCTTGGGAGACTTTGACCTCAAACTCATTGTTGCCGAGTTTCTTGATCTGGCATATGGAAGGATCTATGCCTCTCGATTTCAAATTGCCAGCGATCATCTCCTCCAGGCCATCAGGAATGCAGTAAAACTTATGAATTTCTCCATTGAGCATAACAATAATCTCTTCCTCATGGGCAAGCTCATCGGGCTTTCTCCACTTACGTTCATGGGAGACCCCTGAGATTTTCATTTCCATACTTTCCTTTCACCATGATTGATGGAGGATTTTTATATCTTTTATTTTGCTTGCGCAGTCATCGAAGGTTGGTTCTCCGGCTCCGACCATTTAGTCCTCTCTTGAGGCAGGCCCTTGGCAGTTTCCGGCTGAA
>Ga0307422_1000884_pt1 | contig 15970 bp, 26 predicted proteins | sample SalMarWE160290MG_FD_202153 | JGI IMG/M metagenome (GOLD analysis project Ga0307422, IMG submission 202153) | Salt marsh sediment microbial communities from the Plum Island Ecosystem LTER, Massachusetts, United States - WE1602-90 | ecosystem: Environmental > Aquatic > Marine > Intertidal zone >...
TTGTTACATCTTAATTCCCGGTCATTAACTAAACGCCCGATAAAACAGTAATTATTGTAATCACTATGCAAAATTGGCCCCCATTATGCAGTCAATAAATTTTCTTCATCCTCTTGTAATCCGGGTAAATCTGGTTCAACTTTTTCCATGAAAATCATAACATCTTCACCCCTCATTTTAACAAGATTAATTTCATTCTCTTTATCATACATTTGCTCTAAAATTACGCGCAGCTTATCTCCATTTCGCAAACGTCGACATTTTATATCGAATATCTCGAAAACTGATTCAAGAGGATTCTTCGAATTTTCAATGGCGATAATCGCCTTTACATTTTCACCTCGAAATTCTATCAATTGTTTTTCAAGGTTTAAATCTTCTAACGTCTCTAATACAATTCTTAATTTGTTTCCATTAGCCAACCTCCTGACGGCCAAATCAAAAATTTCCATGCAAAATTCAATTTGATTCACTTTTATCTCCTAATTTTTATTTTTTTGTTTACATAATCGCAAACATAATTCTTGTCAATACTCGCGCTCCGGTCTTTGCTTTCTCCTATTATCGAACATTGGAGTCGAGGGATATTTAAGTCCCCATTTCTATACGTTAAAAATATCGAGTTACAACAATTACCACAATTTTTTAAAACCCCCTCGGCCTTTCTGTATCTAATTTCTCGTTTTACCAATACGTACGGAGAAATTTGTAACCCCGCGGCTTGTGTTAAAATTTTGTCATAATCAATCATTTTACCCCCTTGAAATGATTAGCGAAGTGATCAAAATCTTTAAACTCTTTTTTGTGAGTCTCATAAAACCTTTTTGTTTTGAGATATATATACCGGCATTTTTTTATTATATCCTCCTGCTTATACAGCTCTTTTAACAAATATTTGTCGTTACAATAACTAATTCCTAATGTTTCATGCTCTTTAAAATATGCCTCTAAGCACCAATAAGGCACGTTTTTTAAACGATATTCATAAATCGCTTTTAAGATTGCTGGTTTTATTTTTTTTGTATATCCTTGGCAGTAATGAATTATATTATAATAACTAGTTTTTAATTTGTTAAATTCATTGTCCGATAACGGCAAGCACCATTCCGGAAAGTCTTTTCTGTCAGTCACAATACCCCTTCTCTCTCAAAATATAATTTTAATAGCGTATGATCCGCAGTTGGATTCGCTTTAATAATTTCTTTTTGGCGACGTTTTTTTCTCTCCTCCTCAGTTTCCGCCCTAATAGGTTGAGTTTCCGGTAATTGATTCAAAAAACTAGATAGATTTTTAAGATAAACCTTTGTTTGATTACAGTCTTTGATATAGTTTTGCATTAAGGTTTTTAACGTATCAAACCCTTTTTGTTTTATTAATTTTTTTATTTTTTCTTTGTCCTTATGGCTTTTACTGGTTGATCTTTTGCTTACAGGACACCTGGTTGGATATAGCTTATATAAATCCTCGATTTTTTCTTGTTGCTCATTGTCCGAGACCACAGTTTTTTTGATTTTTTTGTGATCTGATTTTTTTTCAGCAAAATCATGATTAATATTAATATTATCTAACTCTAACTCTAACTCTAACTCTAACTCTGGTGTACATTTGTACAAAGATTGTACGCTTTTTGTACTCCTGTCAAAAGTCCCGTTTGGCGCGCTTCCTGAGACTTTTTCAATTTTATTTTCTTGATTATTTTCTGTGTTTTTTTCACAAAAAATAATTTTTTTATTTAATTTTTTTTCAGGAATTTTTTTTTGTACTAACTTTCTTGTACGATTTTCGTACATTTGTACACTATGTTCTTTCTCTCTGATTTCGTTAGAGTTTAAGTCGTTTCCGGGTAAATATTTTTTCCTTGTTTTTCCTGATTCCTTTTTTATTTTTCTCCTGTATTTTTTTATTCGATCCGCTTCGCTGGAACTTTGACCGATAAAATTTTGAATATCTGTCATGAAAATTTCGCTATTAGGAGTTATTGATATTATTCCAAAATCAATTGCGAGATTAATTGCTTGCATCACGTTCCCGGGATCATGATTTAATACTCCTGCCAACAAGTCTATTTTGTCTGTTGTGTAAGGTATGCGGTCAGTAATTTTTAATTGTCCTTCAAATTTTAGAGACCTTAAATATAATTTTATAATTATCAATGAGTATTCATGCCCGTTGTTCATTGATTCTATAACTCTTACATGATCTTGGTCAAAATAATTTTCCTTAAATTTCAAATAATAATATTTTTTGTTTTCAGCCATCAGAGCCCCTATGAAAATTTCGAAATTTTTTCCATTTTGACATTTTATATATACAAACAAAAGAATACTATTTAATCTCAAAAAAAAATGACTTTGAAAATTAAAAAAGAATTTTAGTTTTTAAGATAGAAAATAAAACACTCCTCCCCCTTTAGAATAAATATAATAGGAAAAACTTTTTACTTGAAACATTATAAATAAAATGATTAATAACTTGATTTGCCTTTATCCCGTCAAAAATATACTATATTTAACGGCTTTTTACAAGACAAATTTTGCTTTTTTTAACACTAAATATCCGGCCATTAACCCGGCGACATTAGTCCAGGGATTATTGTTTCCCGATACTGATTTAATATGATTGAAAAAGCTATCACTTAATAGATTTTTTTTCAAATAGCTTTCTCGCACTTTAAAATAATCATCTTTAAACGGCGGCTCACCATAAGTCTTAAAAAACGATATAATATCAATAGGATGCAAACTGACTAATTTAAAGTTTGGGTGCTTATTATCCGATAGAATATGAACAACCTAATTATCACTATTAAAATCATTTTTTTCAATAATAATAAAAAATCTATATCTAGTCATGTCTCCCGGCTCTAAAGTTATATCATAACAGTCAATCTTATTACTTCCAATAAACATCTTCATTTTCCTGTGTATAGATTTGTTCTGGTATTAATAATATCATTCCATTATCAAGTCTCTCTTGATAAACTTTGTCTCCCGGCTCCAAATTAGTTAAGTCACTTAAAGCAACAATCATACTCGTTCTTACACCTCTAATTTTGTATGGACGTTTTTTTAATAACATCCCTCGTATTCTATTTTTATTCATTTGTAACCCCTTTATTTTTTTCTTTTAACATTTCATCTAATCGATCTAAAATTTTTTCAAACAGTTTTATTCGATCTTTCTTTTTTAATATTGTTTCAGCAACGATCATACAAACATTCATATGAACAAATTGACTTTTTAAATCTTTAACTTTTTTATTAATTTCTTCATCTGACATTTTATATACTTGTCTTTTTTTATAATTCCCAGAATTTTCAATAAATGTTAAACATTCAACACACATCTGTACTGAATTCATTACTTTTTTTAATAACTCTTCAAAATTAATCTCGTTAAGCATAGTTTTGCCTTCCTGTCTCTGTATAATTTCTTTTTAATGCGGTCTCGACTTTATATTTTAGATAAGGATATAATTTTAAAAAATGGCTCCATCCTTTTTTATGTTGTATCTCGATATGCGCCTCATGGCACAAATGTAATAAATTACTTGAGTAATCTTTTTCTTGCTCATGATTACCTCCCATACCTCGTGCTTTTATATGACAGATATGTCCTTCACCTTTAAGTAATACTCGACCAGTCGCCTCACAGATTGGATTTAATATTCTATACTCTTCAAGTGTTAAGCATTGATCATGTAAGATAATTTTATCGTGATTTAAAAATTCTTTCCATTTTACCCAATAATAATAAATATCTCCGGGATTCGTACAGCTTATACCATTGACCGCCATCCGGTTAAATTGACGGTCTATCCATTGAGCCATTTGTATTGTTGAAAAATGTCTAAATGATTCAATTAAAATCATATGATGACCGATAATTTTATTATCCGCATTTTTAATTGGAACTTCTTTTTCTACTCTGTAATTTGAGCGATAAAAATTATATTGAACTTCAGGAATTTTAATTTCAACTCTAGGCGCATAATCTTTTAGGTCATTTTCATACAACTCATTTGCCGTGACCATATATTCTTTACTTCCTTGCATTCCTGCATTCATTTCGTTAGCTTCAATCGTATATAAAGCAAATGATAAATGTAATTGTTTAATACTTCTTTTCTGATAATGATATTCAAATTCTGATTCTAATTCTCTTAACTCCCCTTTTTTTTCCTGCAATTCATTTAATTTTTTCAAATAATTACCTAGATTTTTTTTGTAAATTTCTCTAGGCTTTATGACCAAAAAGCCTTTTGGAATATTGAATTCTTTTTGCCATTTTAAATCCCAAAAAAAAGTAAAATTAATCTTCGACATTGCTCTCTAATTCCTTAATTCTATCGTCGGGCATTATAATTTTATTTTTTATGCTACTCAAAGAAATAAGTTTTTTTATGACTCGTAAAAAATAAACATCTTTTAAATCCGCGGCATATTCATAACTAGGATTAATTATCATATTATAACTACCCGGAAACAAATTTAAAAATTCGTTTGTTTTAAAATCATAATCTCCCCCATTTAAATATCCAGAATAAAACAATGACTGATGAACTGGATTTGTATCCTTAAAACTTATTTCCACCAAATACCATGTCTCTTTTTCCCATCCCTCTATTGGAGGGAATATATATTGTTTCATAATTACCTGATCCTTTAAAATTTACAGGGCCGTATGACCCGGCCCTGTTTTGACCCGTTTGCTAAAACTAAAACTTTTCTTTTCAAATCATAGGCGCCTCCTATAAAATTTGATTAACCTTTCATCCATCAAAATAGACAATTTTTTTGGATCTGTAGCACATCCGGTATATAATTCAAAATGTTTCCAGTCATTATTACATTTATAAACAACAAATATATATTTATCATTCCAAGATTTAATTCTGCCAATTTTTGTTTTATGTGGCACTTTATATATAACCCATTCTCCAAAATCTTTTTCTGTTAATTTTTTTATGTTTATCATGTCTTTTACCCTTTTAATTTTTTATAATCATTATTTATAAACACTAACAATTACGTTTTTTATTTTGTTGTCTATAAAAACTAAATCATTTTCAAACGAAAAAATAATCCTACAATCTTTTTTTAATTTTTTCTCAAAATATTTATTTAATTTTTTAAAATCTTTTTCATTTAACCATATAATTTTTTTAGAATTATTTTCACAAGGATAAAGCTTATATTCTTCTTTTCTGTAATTCAAGACAGGATGCTTATACGCTAAATGAATTTTTTTTATAATATTCATTTAATCGTCCTCAGTATCAATAAAATCAATCGCAATTCCTTTTAATTGCGCGCCACAGTTTTTACAAGCTAATGGCCAAGTTGTTTTATAGCCAACATGATAACATTCGAAACATTTATATTTGTATATTTCCATTATGCGGTCACCTCTTTTCTATATGGATTACCTGCTAGTATACAGGTATTAACAACGGGACAATAATTACATTTATTCCCGCCGCGCCAGCTTTCTTCATAATTACAAGGTTCTGGCATAAATTTAAATAATGCTTGTTTTTTATAACCTAAATTTTGATCGATATCTTCTAACCACATATCATATGATTTGAGGGCTTTTAACAACTCATCTTTTTTTTTATTAAAATAATTATCTACTTCATCATTAGTCAAAAAAGGAATATCTATATAATAGGTATTATTTAATATACCTCTCTGTTTTGCAGTCAAACATCCTCCGTCACGGGCGGTGAAAAATATTCTTAATTTAGATATTTTTATATCAAAATATGCTTCTATCTCTTTACGATATTTATTTAGTTGTAATTGATAATTTTTATAATCTTTTTTTGATTCATCAATTATCCAAAAATCCTCAAGTTTTTGATCACCGCGTTTACCCCATCGTCCTGATTTTTGATACAAAATAGGATTACCTTGATCGTCAAATGCTGGCCTTTTTTGTTTGACCAGTCCTAGTGTTAACATAACGGCATATGATCCCGACGTTTTATAATCAGTCAACCACCATTCACCATTTGGTTGTTGTTCTAACAAATCAGCAATTCCGGTTATTTCTGACTCTTGTAATCCCAGTTCTGCAAATGAGGATTTTGGCGTTAAATTTTCTAATTTCAGATGACTTTTTGTCCCTAATATCATAAACGCATTATCATCAGGATTAATCGCATATGGTACTAATAATTTTAGATAGTTTTGCCGGGCGCCATTTAACAATTGTGTGGTAGAACATTTTCCTTTCCATTCTCGTTCTTGAGCACATGCGGTCAAATAGGCTAAAGGGAAGTATTCTGACAACAAACCTTTTTCCAAACAATCATTTACTAATAATTTTTCTTTGGTTTTTGGATGTATAAACCATTTCAACATATTATCCTCCTATTTAATTTTTTGGTTATTTTGAACTGTAGCCTTAAAGTGTTTCGATCTTGCTTTCGTTGACTCTGTTATTACAGAATGTAATTTGCGTAATTTATCAATCTCTCTATTCACTTCAAGCGCCGTCCTCATCATTTCTTGTCTCTCGCTTAAAGACCATATATATTTGTTATTTTCTTTGTGGTTTAACATAGCCATAATATTTTGGAATAGATTTTTGTTTTCTTCTGGAAAATCATTAATATTAATCATTCCTTTTTGAGGTTGATTATTATTTTTTTTAACATAATCATTTTTTAAATGGCCCGTTGTTTCATACTCTTCCATGTCTTGTGTAAATTCAAGGCCAAATGTTCTTATTACCAAATCAACAATTGCTCTTTTTTCAGCTAATTTGACGGCCCTATTTTCTGAACCTTTGAGTGGTTTGCCGGAAAATGGGCCTTTATCTGAACCATAGACCAATTCATCAATAGCATAAGCTCCGCGGCCTTCTCCCCAAGAAAATAATTTTACGACTTTTTGCTCATGTTCAAAACCGACTTTAATTAAATAAGGAATTATAATTGATAAAAGATTTTGATCTATCAGATAAGCAACATAATAAACACATTGATGCTTGCCCAACATGCTCCAGGAGTCATAGTCAGGATAGATTTTAAACCGACATTCTATTAAACCCGCAATTTTTTCCGCGCCCGGTTTTAATAGTGTCTTTTTTTTTGATTTATCGTTGCTTATTCCGTAATCAATTCCTTTAATTAGATTGGTTTTAATAAAAGAGTGAATTTCTTTCCTTTTTTCCTGATAATCTTTTAATCTTTTAGTATATTTGTCCCATAAGTTCTGCGGGATTGGTGGGAGATTTACTTTGTTATTTTCCATAATCAGTAAATCTTTGTTGAAATTTTCCACTAATTATCTCCTGCTTATTTTTTTTGTTACAATGAAAAAAAATAATTTAAGAAAAACTTTTTTAATTAGCAAAAAACATTTTTTATTAGAATTTTTTTTCTCCTCCTCCCTTAAAATCTGTCTACATGTCTATATTTTGTCTTTGTCCCCAATTAGACATATTAGTAAGTGCCGATTTTAATTGACTGTCTTTTGTTTTTTTATATCTTTTTTTTACATCAACTATTATTTTTTTGAATAATTTTATCGACTCGTCTTTATTGTCTCGTATTTTTATAAGGATATTATTTTCCGTAATAAAAAATAAGCCATCAATTTGATGCAAAATAAATATTGATTGACCTGTAAAAGTTTTGGCCTTTTTTTCTAAAATTTTTTTATGAAAAGACATTTTATCCTCCGGCTAATCAAAAAAAAATGGAATGACAAAAATAACAAAATAATAATAATATTAAAAAAACAATTTTTAGCCTTTTTAATTTCTTTCGAAAAATCCATTTTTCCTTTATTTAACATAACATACGGAAACCTACTATTTTTTATTTTTTTTGTCAACTCTTTTTCGCTTTTTTTAGAATAAAAAAAAATTTAATTTTTGCTTGCAATATAATATAAATATGTTATGTTTATAAAAATCTATTATGATGTTTAAATCCCGGTAAAGCATCATTTTATAACATAAAAATAAGGTTGTAATTGGTCTCCTACAAAGTTATAACCGTTTATATTCTCTTTATAGGGTGGCGCGAGTCACCCTATTTTTTTTATTTTTTCCGCCAAGGATTTATTATGAATAAGAAAACAACAAAAATTATAATCGAATATAAAATTTTTTATAATATCGTTAGGGCCGTAATTCATACAACCAATTCTTATATGATTAAGAAAGCTTATTCATTTACAAAAGAACTTATGTTAATAATGAAAAACGAGTCAATATTTATTGTCGCTGATTACTGGTATATAAACAAAAACAACTCTCGAATTTCTACCTCCTCTCAAGTTTTAACTGAAAAAAACTTAAATCAGAATAAAGACTGGATTAACATGCAATTAATTACTATTGAGGATGAAATTTATTGCCCTAATAAAATATTAGAAGATAAAGAGATAATTGATTTTTTTAACAGAAAAAAAAATATGGAAAAAAATTTAAAAAATTTTATTGAAAAAAAACAACCTCTTTGTGCCAAAAACACAATAAATTATCATAAGGCTCAACATGCAGAAATGTTAAAGCAATTAAAAGACTTAACATTATCATAAACAATGCTAAAATTTGCTCTCATTTTTTTTTAAAAAAAACAGAAAAAAAACAGAAAAAAAACAAAAAAATCTTGAAAAATATTATGTTTGGTGCTATAATATTAATAGAGAGGCAAAAAAAACCTTGTAGAGGTTAAAGCCCCTTATTAAAACTTTGTGGGAGCAAAAATTGAAAAAAAGAGAAAACATTAAAGCCTATTACAGCTTAACAGCGAACGCTATGAAAGATTTAGCTGTAGCAGAAAAAGAGCAAAGCATAGCTCTTAGCACTAGTAATGAGTTTATTATCGATCAAGCAAAATTAGTTAATGGCGAATTAAGGGTTGATCTAATTCAAGCAAGATACACTTTATCATGTGCTGTTTTAAGTAAAGACAACAAAATATCAACTATTGATTTATCTGTTGAAGAGTTAAAAAACTCCGGTATTCCTGAAAAAAATTACGTTGATCTTAAAATAAAAAAATACACACTGAAACATCTTTCAGACAAAATTTATACTAAAGAAGAAATAAAAGATTTTTTTAATTCTGAGAAATTAAAAAAAGAAGAAATTGAAAGCTTTTTACCGGAAATCAAAACAATCTGCATCTCAAATCAAGCCGCATACAATGAATACAAAAAAGGAAAAGCACAAAGGATTGAAACATTAAAAAACAAAACTTTAAGCGAAGTTAATAATTTTGTTGAAAAATTTGGATCAAAAGAATTAAAATTAAGCCTCAAGCATAATTTTAAATATGCTGTCCTTGCCAAAGCAAGAAAAGAAAAATTCATAAAAGTTGAAGATGACGTAATAACAAAATATGGTTTTATGAATTTTGATAAAGAGTTTGTTACTGGTGCAAGAAAATTAAAAACTCCGTCATTGAAATTACTTGAAACAATTGATGCTTTAACCGAAACTGAATATTGCAAAAAAGTCGATGCTTTAAAAGTTAAGCACGAAAAAAAAGATGTTATTGTCTTAAAAGTAACTTATAATATTTTTAATTTTGATATAATTAGATATTACAGTGTTTAATTATGAGAGGTACTTATAATCGGGAGTTTTAAACTCCCGTTTTTTTTGGGAGGATTATATGAAGAAATATATTATCTTATTTATAATTTTATTATTTTTTAGCTGTACATTACCGCCAGTTACGTCAAGGATTTTTGCTTTCGGTACACATAACTATAAAATTGAAAATCAATTGTTTTTTTATGATCAAGGAGATATCTCTAAAAATTGTACAATAATTTATAATTGGATCAATAAAAATATAGGCTATTTTAAGAATGATTATTATCCTGATATTAATCGAATACTAAGCTCAAAAGCGGGGGATTGTACTGATAAAACTTTTTTAATGATCGATATGTTATTTTATTTTTTTAATTATAAAGCGACATATGTCCTTGTAAACAAAAAAACTCATTGCTTAGTTATGTATAATAAAATTTATTACGATGCTACAATAGGTGAAATTTTAACCGAAACTGAATTAAATAATAAATATAATGATGTTTATTATATTGATTTTACAACTTTACAATATGATTATTTTCGATAAAAAGTTAAAAAAAGTCAAAAAAAATATTGAAAAAACAGTTAAATTGCAGTATAATATTAATAGATAACGAAATGATTTTGTATAAATCAGGTTATCAAAAACGCTTGAATAGCGATTGAGGGTTAATATGAATACAATTAAAAAAACTAAAATTACAATTGAATATAATATAATTAATAATGTTATAGGCGCAACAAGTAAATATTTTACAGTTGAACACAATACAATTAAAACTACTATAAAAACAACAAATCAATATATAATTAAAAATGCACAAAAAATTAACAATGAATTGGTATTAAAAATGAAAAATGAAACAATGTTTATACTTGCCGATTACTGGTATATAAATCAAGAAATAAATAATGTTGCTGTTTCATCTAAAGTATTAACATTAAAAAATTTAGATTATCATAGAGACTGGATTAAAATGAGATTTGTTTCTATTGATAATGGAATTTATGAAACAAATAAATTATTAACAGAAACAGATATAATTGAATTTTTTAATAAAAAAGAAATTATAGAAAATAAATTGGAAGATTTTATATATCGTAACAAAAAATTTTGTTTAAAAAATTTTCTTATTTTTCAAAAAACGCAACGTGAAGAAATATTGGATCAACTAGAAAATTTAGTTTAATTTTTTAATAATGAAAAAAAATGTACAATCAGGAAAATAAAAAATCTTATATCAGCATAACCGATGAGTCCTTATTGGACGAAACGTGCCATTATTATGGCACGTATTATGCAAAGCATAAAGAACTTGGATAGTTCTAAATTTTTACTTTAAGGATATTATATGAAAAAACAAAAAATTAAAGTTGGTTATTATTTAGCCAGCTCAGCAATCAGAAATTATTTTCTAGATGGGAACAAACAAGAAGAATATCAAAGTATTGAAATTGAAACAGATAATCAATTGATTATCGATAAAGCAGAACTAATTAATAATGAATATCTTGAAATTAAAAAAATCACAACAACAAAAATTTTATTACGGGCTTACTATTATAAAAAGATTGATCATTATCCAAATTACGACATTGATTATTTAGATTTTACTTTAGAAGAAATAAAAAAGGACAAAAAAAACTGGACTGAAATTAATAAAATTAAATATTATCCTAGTATTTATTATTCAAAAAAATTATTAACAGAAAAAGATATAATTAATATTTTAACCGAAGATTATCTGTCAGAACAAGAAATTGATAATTTTATTGAAAAGATAACACCTTTTTGTGAAGCTAATACCCTGGATTATAATTTTCTAATCAATGAAGTTAAAAAGGAAAAAGCTCTAAAGGCAAAAGAAGAAAAAGAGAAACAAGACAAAATAAATAAAGAAAGAAAAAAAATAATTGATGACTTTGTTGATAATGAAGGCAGTAAAACATTAAAATTAAGAAAAGAACTTGGATACAAATACGAAGGTTTGGCAATACAAGAAAAATGCGACGAACTGGAAAAGAAATTATTAAAAGGTTTTAATTTAATTAAAATAAATTATAACCCGACAGAGTATCAAGATGTAAAAACTATTGATAAACCAAGTTTAAGATTTTTGCTTTTGATCAAAAAGCTTCAATCTTTAGATTTTATAAAAAAAACCGAACCTAAAATAATGTATTTTAATTATGATAATGAGACAAGGACATATCCTAAAATAGAAATAATTGAAATTACCTATATCGTTTTTAATGAATGTATTTGTAGGAAATATGATGTTTATTCAGTTTAAAAATAAAAATTTATTATAATAAAAAAGCCCTCAATTTAGAGGGCTTTTTTAATGAGTAAGTGAGATAATTATAATATGGAATGCAGATTTTACCTGCATTTATTATCATAAAATATTAAAAATTAAAACCAAATCCTAAATTTAACCCTCCGCCTATACCTGAAAATGTAGATATAACCTCTTTAAAATATTTCAAATCTATACCCGGCGTTATAAAAAATCTACCATTAAAAAAATAATGATAATAATTTAAATTTAATATTATATCAAAAGACAGCTTAGAGTCAAATAATAAAATTAGATTAAAATTAAACCCATGGTTAAATTTAAACGGGTTATATGATTTTAAAAATTTATTATTTTCTTTAATTTGATTTTTTAATTCATCGATTATTTTAAATTTTTCCTGATCAATATTTTTTATTTTATTATATTCAATAGCCATTTGCCGAAAATAATCCCATTGTTCAACATCATCAAAAGTATACCACCATTCAGGAGGCATTTCATCCGGTATTTTTAAATTATTTTCTTCGGTATTTACCTGTAACAAGACGGTTATAGATACTAGTACTATTATGAATTTTTTTTTCATCTTTTTCTATCTCTTTATTTATTTTATTTAAAATTTTATCATTTTTTGTAATTATCTTTTGTTTTTTTTTATCTGCTTTTTTATCTCTTAAAATTAAAATTGATATTATTCCGGCTATTCCCGTTAAAATTAGCGCGATTGATATTTTAATAATTTTCCAAATTTTTTTAAAAAAGTTTTTAGTCATTATTTTCTCCAAATAAATCTTTATTAAACCATTTTGATTTAATCCATTTATCTAAAGTGTTACCACCAATAAATGTTATACCATTAGCAAAAAAGGCAACAATTAATATTTTGCCTAAGGTTACTAATATCTCAGGGGCCCAAAATAAAGTAAAAAAATAAATACTTGAATAGATAATATTAAGAATAATAAACGCGGTAATTTTTCTCCCTTTTAACCTGGTCATTTTATTTTTTATCCTTAATAAAATGAGTAACATTTTTTATATAATTATTTTGATTAGATTTAAGCTCTTTTATTATTTTAGAATATTTTAATTGAATTTTTATCCCATTAATTAAAATATCAGAAATAACTTGACCGATACATTCTAAAGCCGACGACATTGACTCCCAATTTTCCCGACGTGAGACCCATTCATTTTCAATCCATTCATCTGTCACAAAATCTCTAGCATCATTTATCATTATCGTAATAATACCAGATTTATAATTTTCAAATTTATCTCTAATATAATTATAGTCATCATTTTCATTCTCTACTAAACTAAAAATTTCTCTAATCTCATTAAATCGGCTTCTAACAATATCAAGCATTTTATCTAATAATTTATATATCAATTTTTCAAAAGCTTTTAATTGAGGACTTTGATGAACCTCAACTGCAGGAACGCCATTTTTTACCAATAAATCTCTATGAATTTTTATTGTGTTTTCACGAATTTCTTTAACTTTATCTTCAGCAAAACTCATTTGTTCTTTTAATCTGGTTTTAAATTCAATTTTTAAAATATTAAATTGAGTATCTAATACTTTTTCGAATGCTAAAATTATGCTCTCCGGTGTAATAGTCTGACCCTTGATTATAAAATTTTTTCCAGAAATAAAAAAATTTTTCTTTACTAAAATAAAAATTAAGCCTAAAACCCCGACTATAATTAAGCCATAATTAGGTAAGTTTTTTATAATTTCATCCATTTTTACACCTCATAAACAATATATATCCAACCTCTATTATAACCAGTTGAGTCAAATAAAGTAAAATCAAAAATATTTCCAGTTCGCATATATAATGTTATATTCGTATTATCATAACTATTTACGCCACCAGCCAATAAAGATGGATCAGTTGCGTTATCAAATCTATTTAAGGGATAATAATTTACGTCGTTATCATCTCTAATTATAACAAAAATAGATCTAATTTTTTTATAAACATTTGATGCTAAATTATGAGCGACACTTACTGTATCAGACCCCGCTGCACTTACATTCATATTCCAATCACCAATCTCTATTATTTTATTTTTTATTTGTGTTTTTGTTTCAGATGGTGTATCCGTACGATATTCAGCGCCATAAGTTAAAACGCCAATAAATTCAGCAGAAATATCAGCGCCATACATTTTAAAAGCTTCTGTTGGCACCCCCCCATCGTTTAATTTAAAAATAAAATTTTTATCTGTAGTTATATTTTCAATATAAACATCATCTGATAATGAATAAATCTGCCCGTCTAGTCCAGTCCCAACACACAATTTTGCCGTTGATGAGTCAGGTATTATAATATTTCCATTTTGATCAATTTGTAATCGGCCTATATTACTAGTACTAAATCTAAATTTTCCTGCATCTGTACAAATTAATTCAAAATATCCTGTTCCTCTATGTTGAATATATGAACCTGTATTAACACCTCCAGCATTCCTAATTATTCTTAATCCATAATCTGTGTATGTTGCATCACCAATAAAATCTAAATGAGATTGACCATTCCCTGATCTTCCATGACCAATTTGTATATATTTTGTTTCAGTTGATATTCCTAATATATCAATACTATTATACTCATTAAGTTCTTTATTTAAACGTTTATCTTCATTTCCTAAAAATGTTAATGTTACTCCATTACTAGTAAAAGTTTCTAACACAACTTCATAATCAGTTGGAGCGGTATCATTGACTGTAATTAAATAATCTGGTTTTACTTCATAGGAATAACTCCCCGCTTTTTTTGCCCGCGCTCTTGTATTTCCGTCAGTCTCAAGATATGCTAGTTTTACATAATTTACCGTCACCCCATCAGTAACAGCAGAAGTTATTGCTTGATTTGTAATATTTGATGGGACTCGAATTAAAATAAAAATATCATCATTTTCAGTTGATGGAGGTATAGCCCATGCTGAAACTCTATGCAAAATTTCAACTGAAAATTTCGCGATTCCATAGCCGGCGTATACATCAATTGTATGACCAACGCCTTGTAGAACTGTTAAACCTGATAAAATTGCTTTTTCTTTTCCAAAAACACGATTATATATTAACCCAAGTTGTTCTTGATAATAACGATGATCTCTCTGTAAATCCTGATCCCAATATCTATCTCCTGTTGAAACTGGAACTGATGGGGCACCAGAAAATTTTGAATTTACATAATTAAAAATTCCCATAAAAAACTCCTAATCAATAACATCATAAATAATAAATTGACCACTAATATTAACATATCCTATATAAACTCGAAAATATGCCGGGACTATATCGCTTTGTAACTCATCAACAATTTGTTGAACTTGACTAGCATTTAATGAATTATTATCAACATCAATATAAATATTTCCGGCTACTTCAAGCTCAGTTCCATCACCAATTAATAATAATCCTAAGTCATCATCAGAGGCATCACCGGCCATTGTTCCCCAATATGATCCAGAGGGGATTACTTCACCATCACCGCCTAAAATCCAATCACCTGATACTGTAGCCCTAAATATTTGACTATCACCTCCGGCAATATTATCAATTTTTGGTTTAGCATCATATTCAAATGATCCCCGACGTTTATGCCCTAAGACCGCCGTTGCTACTTTTATCCTTTTTTGACGTTCTGTATCATTGCTTTTTAATCCCGCATTTAACAAATAGCCTAATTCAGTTAATACAGACAAAGGACATCTAAACGGATCAATAAAAGTATTTAATCCTAGTGTATCTGATTCAAACGAAGTTAAAAGCTCATCAATTTTATTAGAAAATGCCGTTAATTTTGTATCGCGGTTAAAAAATTTTGGAATAAAATTATTAAATGGTTTTGGTAACATTTTATACTATCTCCGTCAATGTAAGACTTCCATAAGTCGATATTTCATCCTCACTAAAACTTAAAGGAAATGAAGGGGATGTAATTGTAATATAATCTACTCCATAAATATTTGGTGCGATAAATCCAACAGCATCAGATTCCTGAATATCATCATTAAAATTTCTTGGCAAAAAATTATCTAATAATTTTGTAATTTGAGAATAATCACTCGAAGTAAAAGACTCT
>Ga0307422_1000885_pt1 | contig 15958 bp, 13 predicted proteins | sample SalMarWE160290MG_FD_202153 | JGI IMG/M metagenome (GOLD analysis project Ga0307422, IMG submission 202153) | Salt marsh sediment microbial communities from the Plum Island Ecosystem LTER, Massachusetts, United States - WE1602-90 | ecosystem: Environmental > Aquatic > Marine > Intertidal zone >...
AGACCCGGCATCATCGAATCGAGTTGGGCAAGGGTGAATTTATTGTAATTCGCTACCGGATCACGTAATTGTACCGGATTCTTAGAAGCATCGGCTAATTTTGTCTCAAGTTCAAGAATACGCCGGGCCTTAGCCTGTGCTTCACCTTCTTCGCCACCCATAAGAATAAAAAACCTGGCTATGTATTTCAGATAAGCTTCTCTTATCTCAACAGACATACTATCAGTACTGAAATAATAGTCTTTTGTCGGAAGACCTAAATCGCCCTGATCGAAATGAGCTACCATTTTTTCGCTATCCTTATCATCCTGGTATACATAAAATGTAATATAATGACTGGGGATAATTCCATAGGCAAGTGGAACCAATCCGGTTGTAATTTCCCTTGTGATCTCCGACAGTATATCAGTTGGTGTTGTCATAGCCTCAATCTTCTTCAACTCTTCACTGAAAGGCTCAATTCCCAGGGTCTCAATTGCGGTTGAATCCATGCCACTTATATACAAATCGGTTGTAAGCTGTGCAACACTTCCTTTTTTATGTTTTGAAGCTTCTGTAGCCAATTCTTCCAGAAGCGAATGCAAATCGTAGGTTGATTTTTCAGCAAGGATGTAGAAACTTCCCCATCCACTTTCAGAGGAAGGTATTTCAGTATTTTTCAGCCATGTCCCATTGGCAAACTGAAAAAAATCATCTTGCGGACGCACACTGCTGTCAATGGCAGCAAAATCGATAAATTGCCTGGTGCTTTTTTGCTTTTGACATGATACCAAAGCAAGAACCAACAGGCCGGTAATGAATAAAAAATTAATCTTTCTTTTCATGGTTTTTAATTTTATTAATAAAAGCTCACTTCTCTAATACTATTATTAAGGTATTAAAAAATACAATCTTACAAAGTTGAATACATTTTTCAAACATGATTAATATCATACTTTCGTAACCCCTCCGGATACGATAAACTTCATGGCTTCGGATGACGGGATGTCTAAAAGTCTTATATGCTTTCTGGGCACGATGAACATTTCTCCTGAAAAATTATAGGAATGGGGGAAATACACGGCAACCTTGTCTTTGATATTTAGCTCCGTTAAATCCTCAGTGGTCATAAATCCCATCTTTTCAAGATCTGATATAAGATTTACTTTAACCAGTACCGGTTTGTTGAATTTCTTAGTTTTACCGGCAAATGCCGAAGAAAGGTCCCGTAATGCTGAATACAACACTTTAACTAATGGAGCGTTTATCAGCAAACGATCGAGAAAAACCCGAAAGGGCCTGAATAAAATGCTTTGGCCTAAAAACCCGAGTATTGTAATTAAGACAAGTAAGGCAATAATGCCTAATCCCGGAATAGGAAACGGAAGGTATTCTTCGAAAAATTGCTGTATTGCGCCATCAAGAAATTTAAAAACAAGGTAAACAACATAAATTGTTACAAAAGAAGGCGCAATAATTAACAAGCCCTGAAGGAAATATCGTACTAGCTTTTTCATATAGAATTCAATATTTAGGATTTAAATGTTGCGTAAAAATACTTAATGAGATCGCAATTGCTTTTGTTTGGCTTTTGGTAATTTCTTTATAACCTCATCATATGAGTGATCGATCCACTCTTTAAGAAGCGAATCGGAAACAGAACCATCTATCATAACTGTGTTCCAGTACTTTTTGTTCATATGATATCCGGGTGTTACTGCCGGATATTTCTCTCGTAGTTCCATTGCTTTTACAGGATCGCATTTCAGATTAATGCTCAAATCGCTATCCAGATCCATGAGAGCAAACATTTTATCAAATACTTTGAATACAAGTGTTGATTCATCGAAGGGAAAGCCTTCGGATGCTTCTTTTTTTGAAAGACAATACTCGCGAATGGATTCTATGTTCATATCTCTATGAATTTCTGTGCAAATTATAATAAAAAGTCAAACTCTAAATCTGTTTTCAAAGAATAATGAAGGAATTAATTATAACCAGAATAACTCATATCTTTTAACTGAATACCTTTTGTTGTTTAACAAGTAACCGCTATTTTTGACTCATTAATAATAATAGTCAAATTCTATGCTGCCAATAGATGTAAAGAGCCAGATTATTGAATCAGCAACAAAATATTTCTCCAGGTACGGTTTTCATAAAACAACTATGGATGAGATTGCTAAACATATTCATAAAGCAAAAGGTGTTCTTTATTATTATTTTAAAAGCAAAGAAGAACTATTTAATGAAGTTGTGAAACAAGAATTGAGTTATGTTAAAACGGAATTGAGTAAAATTACGGCTAGCAGTAAAGACTCGTTAACAATAATTAAAAAATATTTTCTTACCCGCTTAAAATTACTAAGCACAGCAGTGAATTATCACGAAACACTTAAAGCCGATTTCTTTGAGAAATACAATTTTGTTAAAGATGTCAGGGACGATTTTACTGAATTTGAATATGCCCAACTTAACCAGATTTTTATAAAAGGAAATAAAGAAGGTTATCTCGATATTAAAAATATAGTATCCACTGTAGATGCTGTTATGATGTTGGTAAACAGCATAGAGCTTCCCTTATATTTACAAAATAAATATGTTGAATATGAGACTACAATAGAGGATCTTGTGTCGATGATAATAAATAGTCTACGATATAATAAAAAATAGCAGACATTTTTTTTGAATTTTATCTGACCATAAAACAAAATAGGTCAAATTATATTTTTATTTTTGCATTGACTATGAAACTAAAATAGTCAATAAATTATTTAATATGGAAAGATTTGTACTAAGAATTATAAAATGGAAATGGGTAATCATTGTAGTTGTGTTAGGCCTAACCCTTTTTTTTGGTTATCAAATCAAGTATCTAAAAATAAATTCCGATATATTGAGCACCCTGCCTGATGATGATCCAACAGCACTTTTATATAAGAACATAGGTAAACAATTTGGGGGAAATGAAATAGGAATGATCGTTTTGGAAACCAATGATGTTTTTAAAACTGAAATATTACAACACATAAAGCAAATTACTGATAGTTTAAGAATTACTGATGGTGTATCAACTGTAACAAGCCTTACAAATATTCTTGATATCAAAAGTTCTGATTGGGGAATTGAAATAGGAAACCTGGTAGATGAGTATGATTTGCCTGATGATCAATCAGAATTAGATAGCCTTAAGCACTATGTTTTTTCTAAAGAAATGTATAAAGGGGCTATAGTTTCTGAAGATGGAACAGCTACCGTTATTTTATTTACAGTATTTCCTGATGCAGATAAGCAGGAAATTGCCAATAATATCAAGACAAAAGTCGAAACATTGAACTTACCAGAGATGGTTTATTTTGGCGGATTACCTTTTTTATTGAACGATGTTACAGATCTTATCCTGTCTGATATGATATGGCTTATACCTATTGTTTTTTTAGTTATTGCTTTAATATTATTATTTAGCTTCAGATCTTTTCGCGGGATGCTGTTACCCTTACTTACAGCCGGGATTACTGTAATCTGGACACTGGGTATAATGGGATTCTCAAGTTATGAGATAACAATTATAACTAGTTTCATGCCGGTTGTATTGCTAGCGATCGGAAGTGCTTATACAATTCATGTTCTAAACAGTATAAACTTAAATACCCTAAAAGACAGAAAACAAGCTTTAGTTAAGGCTATGGCCTATACATTGATTCCAGTATTCCTGGCATCTGTCACAACCGCCATTGGTTTTGTTTCATTTATTTTTGGGGCATACCTTACAATGACTAGGGACTTCGGCATTTGTACTGCCATTGGAATACTTATCGCTTTGTTGTTGTCAATATTCTTTGTCCCGGCAATTATTTCAGCATTATCAATGTATAGAAAAAAGATTAAAACTGAAAAAGCAGAAAAGAAAAGTATATTGACCCGTGTTATTCTGCGACCACTCGTACACCTTCTTTTCAACCATCCAAAACGCATTTTAATTGTATGGGGTATTCTGCTATTATTAAGCATAGCCGGTATATTCTTAATAAAAACCAGTGTAAACATAACTGATTATTTTAAAAAAGATAATCCCACAAGAATATCAGAAAATGTAATGCAGAAAAAATTTGGAGGTTCATTACCTGTTTTTATTGAATTTGATGGAGATGTACAGGAACCGGAAGTGTTGAATATGATGATTAAAACCGAAGATTTTATGATAGAGGATCCAAATATTTATTCTGCTCAATCCGTTGCCGATCTTGTTGAACAAATGAATGATGCGATGGGAGAAGGGGAAAAGATACCGGATGAAAAGGCTAAGATTGAACAATTATGGTTTCTTCTTGATGGGCAAGATGTTATGCAACAACTGGTTTCAGATGTACTGGATAAAGCGATTATTCAATCAAAATTTGGTTCTATTGAGACGGATGAGATAAAAGACTTTACTAATAAAATGAACAAATTTAGTGAGGATAATTCGAACGAAAGCTGTAAGATTAAATTTACCGGTATACCTCCTTTATATGTCAAACTTAACGACAGCCTTGTTAAAAGCCAATACAGCAGCCTTATAATTGCAATTATATTAGTACTTTTAATTGTAGGGGTCACAATGCGTTCATTTGCAAAAGGAGTTTACGCTACTATTCCGATTATCGCTACAATTTTAATACTACTGGGTTTTATGGGCTTCACCGGTATCTCGCTCGATATAGCAACGGTACTGGTAGGCAGTATTGCCCTGGGTATTGGTATCGACTATTCCATACATATTATTTCTGGTTTTAATACGCATTTGAACGATCATGGGAATGTGGAAAAAGCAATTGAAGAAACAATTATGGCAAAGGGAAAAGCTGTTATTATAAATGTAGTATCAGTAGCCGCAGGATTTTTGGTGCTGTTGTTTGCGCAAATACTCCCTATACGAAATTTTGGCTTACTGATTGCGATAAGTATGTTTGGCTCAGGGTTGGGCGCACTGACCTTATTGCCTGTGATATTAATATTGGCAAACAGAAGAAAAAAATATCTGCAAAATAATTTTTAACAACTTAAACATAGTGACATGAAAACAAAAATTCATTCAGCAGTCATTACTATACTAATAATAGTAGGAAGTATATTATTTGTAAATGCACAGGATGTCAATACTATACTGAAGAATATGGATAATGTATTGTATGCTCCAAATGATTTGACGGGAACAAATAAAATTATTTTAATTGATAAAAACGGTAAACAAGAAATCCGGGAAGCGACTATCAAGCAAAAAGGTACGGATAAACGCATCATGCGTTTCACTTCACCGGCATCGCAAGCCGGTATATCCGTTTTATCCCTCCCAAACGATATAATGTACCTTTATTTGCCCGCATTTGACAAAGAACGCCGAATCTCTGCCAGTATTAAAAACCAGAATTTTGCCGGTACCGATTTTTCTTATGATGATATGGAATCAAAACCCTATGCCGAAAAATATACGGCAAAACTCATTAAAACGGAAGAAAATGTATTTGTGGTGGAGCTAACACCAAAAGAACGATCCGATTATTCTAAAATAATTGTATATATCAATAAAGCAAATTATTATCCTGAGTTAATGGAGTATTACGATAGAGGCAATACAAAAATTAAAGTAGCTGAATACACATTCAAAAAAATTGGTAAGTACTGGAATGCCATAGAAATTGAAATGACTGACCTAAAGAAAAACCATAAAACCAAAATGCAAATGTCGGATGTTAAATACGATACAGGCTTATCTGACGATGAATTTACGGTAAGAATACTTAAACAATAATTATAGCATCAGATATGAATAAGATCAATATATCTCTAATTTTAATTTTGACTTCCTTAGGACTTGCATATGCTCAGGAGAATCCGTTACAATTATCAGGAGAGTTGATGACCGATCAACGGTTCCTACTTCAGGAAAAAAGTCCCTGGGTGTGGAACGAAAATCGTCTCACTATCAAACTGGACAAAAAAATCACTGGTAATTCAAAATTCTATAGTGAAGTCTGGCTTCGAAACATAGGTTTACCCGATATTACCTCGTCAAGCGATTTATATAACAAAGGAATAATTGATCCTTATAATCTTGAAATAAGGGAGGCATATGTTCAACTATATGGTTTTCTTACAAAAAATTTGGATGTAACCATTGGACGTCAACGAATTGCCTGGGGAACTGCCGATGTGATAAACCCAACAGATAACCTGAATCCCTACGACATGGAAGACATTCTGGATTTTGGTCGTCATCGCGGTGCTGATGCAATAAACTTGCAGTATTATTTTAATAATGATTTTTCGTTGCAGGGTGTGTATGTTCCATTCTTTCTACCGGCTAATTTACCTGTGGGCATTTTTGCCGGGGCACTGAATTCTTCAATGGAAATGCCACCAGGCATGGTTTTAGTGGAATACTCCGACACAATACTAATGCCGGAATATAATCTTGGGGAAAGCTCCACAACAGGTTTAAGATTTAAAGGTTTCACTGGTGGGATTGATTTTTCAGTGAGTTATGTTTGGGGCAGGAATGGTTTACCATACAATACGAGAAATACATTTATTCCGGTAGATGCGCAGGGAGGAATGAATATAAACGCCCAACTATCCTATGAAAGGAATCATATCATTGGTGCAGATCTGGCTACAAGCATTGCAGGGATAGGTTTCTGGGCAGAGGCCGCTGCATTTATCCCGGAAGAGGATTTAATCATGACCAATGATCTCTCAGCCCTTTTTCCTATGTCTCCTGAACCAGTAATAGTAGATTCACTTATCCTGGATGCAAAACCCTTTATAAAATTTGTAGTAGGTGGTGACTATAATTTTGCAGATGGATCATACCTAAATCTTCAATACATACATGGTTTCATTCATGAAAGAGGAAATAATGCCTTGAATGATTATTTCTTTATAAGATATGATAAAAGTTTCTTCAATGACAAGCTTAAAATTTCACCCCTAAGTGGAGCTTTCATTATTACCGACTGGAAGGATATCAAAGAGAATTATGCCCTTGCATATATGCCGGTAATAACTTATAAAGCAACTGTTAATACTGAGATTTCATTATCCTCAGTGCTCTTTGAAGGTAAAGGCGATAACTTATTTGCCAACATGAAGGACTATGATATGTTTATATTTAAACTGAAGTATCACTTTTAAGAATATAAGGCGATTGCCTCCTTCGCTTTCATTTGTTTTACAGCATACTAAAAGGAGATAATGATCTTATTCATATGATATCCTGGCAGCACTGCCGGATATTTCTCTCTCAGTTCCAATGCTTTTAACGGATCACATTTCAGATTTATACTCAAATCGCCATCCATATCCATGAGAGCAAACATTTTATCAAATACTTTGAATACAAGAGTTGATTCATCGAAGGGAAAGCCCTCGGATGCTTCTTTTTTTGAAAGACAATATTCTCGTAACGATTCAATGTTCATAAAAGCCTATGGAATAGTAAAAGTTAAAATTAGGCTTTTTAATAATAAAGAGGGCGTTTTTACCCTTTTGAAGCTTTTAAAAATCTATCTTATAACTTATGGAAGGTACGATAACTAAAACTTCATCCCTCTCAACATGGGCAGTTTTATAATTATAATTATAACCATAAAATTCTTTTCTTCCAAATACATTCAATACCTGTAATGCCCAGCTGCTTGAATAATGCTTTCGGTTTATTTTATAGGTTAGTGTAAGATCAAACTGATAGATATTCGGGTCATGCCCTTCATAGGCATGCGTATAATCGTAAACCACATCGTGCACTGCCTCTGAAGTTTCATAGTCAACCGGAATATGACGATTTCCTCCCAGAAAATTCAACCTCCCGTTTACACTTAGCATATGGTTCTTTCGTACCTGCCATTCTTTACCAAACAAAAGATTGACAACATAATTCCTGTTGTACATGGTACTACGCTGGATTCCATCACCTCCTGTATATTTGGAGTCAAACAATGAGGCTGTGATAAGGTAATAATAACCTTCATGCAGGAATCTTTCCAAGGTTACATCAATTCCATAATTAAGCCCTGTTCCTTCATTAGTGAGCTCTGATGCCAGATACCAGGCTCTGTCCATATTTATTGTGGAATAAGCACTATCGGGAATTACCGGTACATCATAGAGGTATTGAATGTAGGGTTCGATTTTTAATCTGATGTAAGGAGTAAAACTATAATCCATTCCCACGACCATGTGGTGCGATTTTGTCATTCGTAAATTGGTATTAGGTTTCGTGATATTACCATTGTTTTCAATTTCAGCCAGATATACCCCTAGGGGTTCCAGTTGACTATGCTTACCATATCCCATACTGAATGTCATTCCTGTTGGAAGTTTATAAGACAGTCCAAGCCTTGGTTCAAATAAAATTTCATCGTTCAATGCCAGATAGAGAAAATGAGCACCTGCATTTATGGTTAATCCCGGTATAAACTCAAATCTCGATTGCGAAAAGATCTGATAGAGTTCTGTACCTCCTTCTTCCTTTACTAATTGGGTCAGTGGAGCTCCTTCTGCAAAGCTGGTCTGTAAATCGGAATTATAATATAATTTATTGATCATAATACCCGTGCGATTTGTATGTTTTGCACTGAATTTTGTGTTTAATTTACTTGAAAAGGTATATCTCCAATTTAAGTCTTGTACACTTTGATTCGGGTATTCATTTATGAGATCCATTGCCAGATAGCTCTCATCAAAACTTGTTTCATTGGCCGAGGCACTAAGAATAGATTCAACAAAAAACTTTCTACTTAGGGTAATTTTATGATTAAATCCTACAGCACCCAGGTTTATTTTCCCTTCCATGTTTTCCCTATCATCAAAGGTTCCCCATTCACTGGAATCCGTTTTTGCATATCCATTTATTTCATCGATTCCTCCAATTCCCCAAAGTGAAAATGTGCCTGCCTTCGCAGTCGGAAGATTTATTTTAAAGCAAAGATCCTGGTATACCGGTACATTAGCATCATCAGGTAATACATATTTAATCAAACCAAAAGTTGAGTAACGATAATTGAACAGATATGAAGCATTCTTACCTTGAACAAAAGGACCCTCCGAGGAAATATCCACTCCCATTACACCAATCTGAAAGGCATGTTCATACTGCTCATTGTTACCGTTCCGTAATTTAATATCAAACACCCCTGACATTACATTCCCATACTCTGCCGGAAAAGCACCGGTATAAAAATCGGAGTTAGTAAGCATTTGGCTACTGAAAAGGGTGATCCCCCCACCGCCCAACACAGCCATATCGGCAAAGTGATTCGGGTTTGGAATTTCAACCCCTTCCAAACGCCACAAAAGTCCTTTAGGAGCATTCCCCCTTACAACTATGGAATTATCTTCCATATATCCTGTAGCTACGCCGGCAAACGAAGAAGCAAGCCGGGCCGGATCATCGAATCCTCCGGCATAACGATGTGCCTCGTCCATGTTCATCATCCGGGCGCTGATAGATGCCATATTGTTCAAGGGCCGATCCTTTTTGATATCTGCATGTACCTCTACGGCATCAAGTTTTATGACCGACTCGGACAAACCTGCGTTGATAACAACCTCCTTAGCAGATCCGAACATAATCTCAGGAATAATATAAGGTTCGTAACCCAAAAAGCTGATTTGTATATTGTATCTTCCTACTGGTACTTGTTCGATTTTGAACTTTCCATTCGGATCACTGATCGTTACTAATTGAGGGTTTGTATTTAAAATTACAATTGTTGCTCCCGGTAAAGGAAATTCAGTCTCCCTCTCAAAAACAGTTCCGCGAACAGTTTGGACCGGCACCTGTGCCTTAGACTGCCAACAAAAAAGTGAAAATAATGCTGTGAAAAAAATAATTACTTTGATCATGGTTTTGGTTTAGCCTTATAGACAGCTTCCCAGGAAAGGGGTTGCATGTTTCCCTCTGAAAATAATTAGAAATATTCTGTTAATTGTAGATGAATTGTATCAAAACAATTATTAGGGATTAAAAGCATCCGTTATATGATCAATCTCGTAATGCCCCTCAGATCCGATAATCGAAACAATATCAAAACGTACTTCAGGGGCTGAAGGAATGGTTTCCAGATAGGCCTCGGCAGCTTCAATGAGGTAACGCTGTTTCTTTTTTGTGACAAATTCGGAGGGATCGCCAAAATAATCGGTACTTCGTAATTTTACTTCTACAATAACCAGCCAGTCCTTATCATAAGCAATAATGTCAATTTCTTTATGCTTGTAGCGCCAATTCATCTTCACTATTTTATACTTCTCCCCGACCAGGTATTCGGCAGCTAATTTTTCACCTTTTTCACCTATTTCATTATGACGAGCCATTTGTTAAAAAATTTATACCTTACCGATTTACAGATTGTATTTAATATAACTATTATCGCTGTTTACGCTCAACTCAATTTCTGCTCCCAGTAAAAAGGGCACATTATTATCGATGTGTCCGGCCGGAAAATCAAAAGCCACCGGGAAAATGTAGTTTTTTACGGCTTCACCGATGATCTCATATGTACTTTTACCAAAGGGCCGCTTTTTATCCTCCATAGCTGTCATTCCCCCCACTATCAGACCCTTTAGATCCTTTAATTTTCGCGATAAACGCAGGTTATTCAGCATGCGGTCGAGATGGTATAATTGTTCTCCCACATCTTCGATGAACAGTATACTATCTTTTGTATCGATCTCAAAAGATGTCGATTGAAGACTGTATAAAATAGATAAATTCCCACCGACAAGTTTACCACGGTAAGTTCCCATCCGATTGAGCGTATTGCCATTTATTCTGACTTCGGGCATTTCTCCCTTTAGTATGGAATCGAGTTGCTGAAGATTTTCCTGAAAGTAAAGACTGCTAAAATTCACCGGCATGGGTGCATGTATCGAAGGAATTTGATATTTCCCATTTAACAGGGAATGGAACACTGTTATATCGCTGAACCCGACAATCCATTTAGGAAATCTTCGAAATCCGGAAAAATCCAGAGCATCGGCAATGCGTATTGATCCATAACCACCGCGGGCACAGAAAATAGCTTTTATATTCTTGTTGTCCAGTGCCAACTGAAAATCATCCAGACGTTGCTTATCGGTGCCCGCAAACTGGTTATATTCACTGAAAATATTTTCTCCGGATATTACCTCATAACCCAGTTGAGTCAGCGATTTTACAGTCTGCTCGATATAGTCCTTTTCAACCCTGCTGGCAGGTGCAACAATCCCAATGGCATCGCCTTTTTTCAGTTTTGGAGGAAATTTTAAAGAGCCCATATCAGTTCGATCGGTAATTATTTCCTAAAATAGTGCTTTTACATATCTTTGCGGGACTATCCTTCAAAAGATCATAAAGAATCTGCAAAGCAACAGATGACAATTTACTGAAAAATCGGAAAGTTGAAATGAAAAAATATAAACGGTTTTTAATTACAGCAGCTTTACCCTATGCTAACGGACCGGTTCATATCGGGCATCTTGCCGGCGTATATGTTCCTGCCGATATCTATGTCCGGTATCTGCGGCTAAGAGGTGAAGATGTTGTATTTGTCTGTGGCTCCGATGAACATGGAATTCCGATCACACTGAAAGCAAGACAGGAAGGAGTAAGCCCGAAAGATATTGTCGACCGTTATCATGAAATCAATAAAAAAGCATTCTCCGATTTTGGTATATCCTTCGATATTTATTCACGTACCACATCTAAAATTCATGCTAAAACAGCATCGGAATTTTTCCAGACACTTAATTACAAGAAAATATTTATTGAAAAAACCTCTCAGCAATATTTCGATACAGAGGCTAACCAATTTTTAGCTGATCGTTATATAACCGGAACCTGTCCTCACTGTAATAATGAGGATGCTTATGGCGACCAGTGTGAAAAATGTGGTACATCCTTAACCCCTACCGATCTTATTAATCCAAAATCTATGATTAGCGGCAGCCAGCCTATTCTGAAAGAAACAAAACACTGGTACCTACCTCTCGACAAGTATACCGGCTTCCTGGAAGAATGGATCCTTAAGGGACATAAGGAATGGAAAGTAAACGTTTACGGACAGTGTAAATCGTGGATTAAGGACATAGGTCTCGAGCCCAGAGCCGTAACACGTGACCTCGACTGGGGTGTAAAAGTTCCGGTTGAAGAAGCAGAAGGAAAAGTATTATACGTATGGTTTGATGCTCCCATTGGATATATTTCAAATACTATTGAGTGGGCGGAAAAAGAACAAAAGGACTGGAAAAAATACTGGCAGGATGAAGAAACCTGCATGGTTCATTTTATAGGGAAAGACAACATTGTTTTTCATTGCATCATTTTCCCTGTTATGCTTAAAACACACGGAAAATACATATTGCCCCAGAATGTTCCGGCTAACGAATTCCTGAATCTTGAAGGTGATAAAATATCCACTTCACGGAACTGGGCGGTATGGTTGCATGAGTATCTTGAAGATTTCCCGGGAAAAGAAGATGTATTGCGATATACCCTGTGCGCCAACGCCCCCGAAACCAAAGATAACGATTTCACATGGAAAGATCTGCAAGCCAGGAATAATAATGAGCTGGTAGCTATTCTTGGTAATTTTGTTAACCGTTCAGTTGTTCTTACTCAAAAATTCTTTCAGGGTAAAGTGCCGGCAAAGAGCAAACAAACCCATGTTGATACGAAAACTCTGGCAGAAATTGCCGTTATAAAAGCATCTGTTGAAAACAGTCTGGAAAATTTCCGCTTGCGCGAATCGCTCAAAAATGCAATGGATCTGGCCCGGCTTGGAAACAAATACCTGGCCGATACCGAACCCTGGAATCTTCAGAAATCGGATCCCGAACAGGTAAAAACCATTATGAATATTTCCTTACAGATCACGGCAAATCTTTCAACATTAATTTCTCCATTTTTACCCAATACGGCGAAAAAACTATGTGGATTCCTGAATATCGATCCAATTCCCTGGAACAAAATAGGGAAAACTGAATTATTACTACCGGATCATCAACTGGGTAAAACCGGATTACTTTTCGAAAAAATTGAAGACGATGTCATTGAAAAACAACTCGAAAAATTAAGAAAGACCAAAGAACAAAACACCCTAAAAAATGACAATGTGAAACCACAGAAAAATGAAATTACTTACGATGATTTTTCCCGGATGGATATACGCATAGGTACCATTCTCGAAGCCGAAAAAGTTCCGAAAACACAAAAATTACTGAAATTAAAAATCGATACGGGAGTCGATCAGCGAACTGTGGTTTCGGGGATTGCTGAATATTTCGATCCTGAATCCATCGTAGGAAATCAGGTTTGTGTGCTCATGAACCTGGAAGCGCGAACGATAAAGGGTATCGAATCGAAGGGAATGATACTGATGGCTGAAGAAGAAGATGGTTCCCTTAAATTTGTTGCCCCTTCCGGGAAGGTCAGCCCTGGAAGTGAGGTCAGTTAATTCTGCTGAGCTTCGAGAAGCCAAACCGACTGATCGAGCTGAATCCGGATCCGCCGCAGTTCCTCAATTGCACGCCGGTGTTCGTAATATGTTCCCACAACCACCCGGGTACTGCATGGAAAACGCGGTTTGCTAAATTTACCGCCGGCGAAATGATGTGAAACGAGGCGAAAAAAAGGGGATCCCGGTAAAAAATGAGGCAGGTGAGATACACGGAAAAAAGAAAATCAAAATAAAACAAAGGGTGCCGGCAGGCACACCATATAATCGCCTGGTGCGCGGGGATTGAAAACCCGTCCACATCCTTTTGCTCTCCGGAAATTCACAAAAGAAAAAAGAGCGACCGGCGGAAGCTCCTTTTTTACCACCCCGGTGCAAAAGACAGGACGTGGTTTTCGGGTGTGGGCCAGGTATTACCTGGGCATATTTTGCTTATAGAAGATTGTCTCACCAAATCCACACTCGTCTCCATAGGAAACTGAAATCCATTTATAATCTTGCTGATCATACTTAAAATTATACCTCTTGCCATCATCTCCTACGGCAAGGTAATAATCTCCAAGCTCAGACTTACCTGTTAAAACTACAGTACCATTCTGTAAAACAACCAAAAAACGGAGCTCACCAGACATTTCATAAGGCATTGCCTTAATTTTCTCTCCCTGCTCACTCAGGAATGTGTCATTGAAATAATTTAAACTATTCATTTTAAAAAATTTTAACAGCGAATATATATTGAATAAAATAAATGAAATTTTTAAGGATTATACACTCAGAAAATTTCCATTTTACCTTAAACAATATTTTGAATAAAATCTTTCAAAACCTTGTTATTTCAGGCCTTCATGACCTTGTCCTTTACTTTTATCGATTTGGGCATTAAATTTTATGAAGATTTTAAAAAACTCGAAACCTCTGTATTTATATAATAAAAATACATGGTACATTAAATGGGCAAAAAGAAAAAGCATAGGAAGCAGAGAAAACGTATAATAAGGAAACTTAAGAAAGCTTCTATGAAAATTCTTTATATGATTTTAAATGCAATTATAACAGCTGTGGTAACCTATATTGCAGTAAAAATTTTTGGAATTTAAATGTGGCAAATTTTGATTTAAGGAAGGTCAAAATTGAATAATTCCGAGGGTTTGATTTCCATGGTTCGGATGATCCGGAAAATCGTGCTTAATGTCGGATTAGTCCGGGCGGTTTCTATGCGGACAATCTGGCTTAAAGTGAGTCTGGATTTTGCTGCAAGTTCCTCCTGGGTCAGGTTTTTGAGTTTACGCATTGTTTTAAGCATCTGTGCAAATGACTGCAGGGCGGGTTCATCAAATATGAGTTTCCTTTCCACAACTGAAATATCTATAAAAACTAATGAAATTATTATAGCACTTGTGCTATATTTATTTATCTTTAAATTGGAAGGTTCTGATATTCTAGTAATTTCAGAGTTATTACAACGTTTTGATAAGTAATCGATGACATAATGGATTGTTGTGATAATAATAAGATTAAAACAAGAGCCAAACTGCTGGTAATAGATGATGACAGTCAAACCCACTTGATTATATCAGATATACTTGAAGGTTCAGGTATAAATATAATAGAAATGATCCGTGGAACTGAGGCTCTTGATTTTTTGAAAAACTGTAAAGACCACATCGATCTTATACTGTTGGATATTTATCTGCAAGGTTGTGATGTATGGACCCTTGCCAGCAAGATAAGAATACTTAACAAAAAAGTACCTATTATAGCCATTGCAGCTATGTATCCTAAAGAGCTTGCAGCAAAATGTCGATTTGAAGGTTTTGATGGATATTTTTCAAAATCTTTTAAAATGGAAAAATTGAAGGATATTATCCTCTCATATTTTAAAAATTAAGGAACGAGATAAAAAAAATGTATATCTATAAATTGTATATTTATATAAGTGTAAAAAAATATCTAATCTTGAATTACTTAAAAACAGATTAATATATCTAACAACTCTATATGAAACATCAGAGTTAAAAAATGACGAAAAAAAATCACTAAGAGAATAAATAAACGAAACTGATATGAAGCAGTTATTATTTCTGGAATTTTTGGACGAATAATAATTAAAAATAATTTAACGAAAAAATAAACACCTAACTATTTGCTTGTATAATATATTTTTGTAATTTTTATTACTCGTTGAAATAAAATCTCAGGGCGGAAAAAGAGTAAGTTTTGTGGAAGGTTAGTGTTTTGTAATTATACCCTGAGGGGAATGCTACTTGTAAGGTTTATCAATAACTGAAAAAGTTAATTTTCAGGTTTTATGAAAGTAGTTAATAACAAATCGTTTATTAGTTCTATACCGCAATAATACAATTAACCAATTAAACACACAAAGCAATGAAAAAACATGTTTTTAACCACTCTTTTTTACAGGTTCTAATACCTGTATTCGTTTTTTTAACAATGTGCAACTACACTAATGCCCAGGTAAAAGTCAAATCCGACGGTAAAGTGGGCAT
>Ga0307422_1000887_pt1 | contig 15950 bp, 13 predicted proteins | sample SalMarWE160290MG_FD_202153 | JGI IMG/M metagenome (GOLD analysis project Ga0307422, IMG submission 202153) | Salt marsh sediment microbial communities from the Plum Island Ecosystem LTER, Massachusetts, United States - WE1602-90 | ecosystem: Environmental > Aquatic > Marine > Intertidal zone >...
ATGATAAAGATATTTCATGTATTGGTTTTTCTCTCGGTGATAAAATGGATTTAGTGAAAAGCGCGGAGAAATTCAGCATTGCTTATTCCCCTTTTATCGACGATTGGAGCAATCAAGTTTCATTGAAGATTCTCGATATAAAAGTTTAAATAAGAAGCCAGAAGTCAGGAGCCAGAATACAGAATCCCATCTCAACTCAACTTAGATTCAAAAAATCTATTAAGTGGACGCAGATTGAACAGGATTTTTTCAAATTTTAACTCAACGAACTCTATGAACACTATAAACCCAACAAACTAAGTGTTTGACGCTTATCAAAGAAGATCTGATCCCTCTATATACTAACGAAAAAAGGCGGGGAATACCCGCCTTTTTTATTTTTCTTAGTTCTTATGACTCTAATTTATGTTTAAGTTTTTTGCTATTTTGTACTCTTCTCTATAAGCCCCGAATCTTTTATTTGTTAATTTCACTTTTAACCTCCGTTAGTTTATCAAGTTAGACGCGGATGGGCTGGATTTGTTTCAATGTTTTTTGTTTTTATTGTGACGCACGACACAAGACATACGACTCGAGACTCGGTTAATCTATTCAACCAATCCGTAGGATATTAAAAGAAGGTCTACCACTGTTAATATGAGCCCTTGACAAATTATTTTTATTAACTAAATTAACATTGAATCAAGATGAGAGGCAATCCAAAGGGTCTTGTCCCGCGGGAATGCCTCTTTTTTACTTTTCCAAATGAGCCAATTTTCCTCTTAGATCATTCATAAATACAATGTGAGGCATCATTTTTCTAAAAAGCGAAGAATAGTCCTGGCGGTTTGGTATTATCAATTTTAACAATTTATTCTTTTTTATAAGATATTTCACAAGGCAATGAAAATCGCCATCGCCTGTCACAATTAAAGCTCGATCATAGTTTTCTATTTCAATCATTGTATGCAGTACTAATTCGGCATCCACGTTTCCCTTAACTTTGCCATTTGGTAATTTTAAAGTCGGTTTAAAAACTAAAATATATCCAAATTCTTGTAAACTTGTGTAAAGGTCCTGATACTCATTTACGAAACCAATAAATAAAAAAGCTTTATTTATATTATATTTATCCTTTAGGTATATCCTGAACTTCTTGAAATCTAAAACCCAACTCTGATCCCGTATTGATAGATTAACATTTTGACTATCTATAAAAGCATAATTATTTTGTTTATTTTTCATGAAATTTCATTTCTATTATAATTGAATTCAAGAGTTTAGCAAGGAATGAATTCTCAAACAGAGAACAATAGCCAGTCCATAGCCCAATGTCCAGCGTCAAAACTAAATCCTAAATCCCAACCCCCAAATCCAAAATCCTAAAATTTGACCAGTGACCAGGGGCTAACGACAAGTGACGATATCCTTCTTTTCACATTTCAAGATCTGACCCCGTTTATACGTTTATATTCAACTTTTACTTTTTGTTAAGATATTCATATAGAAATATAAGGACTTGAGATGTACAAAAAATATCTTCTTTCTTTTTGTTTTGCTGATGCGGCAAAGGGAAGGTTCCTCCATTCCATGAACCATCTCCCTCTTGATTACGTAAAAGCCAATTAATGCCGCTTTTTATATAAATATCATCACATCCAACATTACAGCTGAGAAGTGATCTTAACCCCAATATTGTTTCTAATTCGAGAGACGGGCCGATTTTATTCTTTTTTGATTTATAAGAGAAACTCCCATCTTCACTTTGTGAAGCCAAAAGAAAAATTTTCGCCTTATTTATAATATCATTAAAAAAATTATCGGTATTATGATAGTGTATTGATTTCAATATCGGCACCATAGCATAGTAAGGGGTACCATAGTACTGCCAAACAAAGCCCCAATGTCCTTCTTCATTTTGAGATTCTCTAAGATACTGCAATGCCGCATCGAGATCTAAAGGGACAGTATTAGTGGATGCAAGCGCTTCCAAAGCAAATCCTGTAACAGAAGGAAATTGCTGGAGATGTTCAGGAATTTCGGGACTTTCGATTCTCCACGCACCTGAAGGCAGTTGTTTGCTCTTCATGTATAAGGCCTTTTCCCTTGCAGCTCCATGCTGCTCAGTTGCATTTCTGGCTTCCAAAAATGCTAGAAGCTGTATATATTCTGAAGAGGTTTCAATGCAATATGAGTTTTGTTGAAGATTATTATGTAACACCATGCCAGAAGATGTCTCGGAATTCTTCAAAAAAGTGAGGGCTGATTGTATTACAGGGTCTTGTTTTGGGTCTGTTCTGTTCTGCCATAATGATATAGCTCGAACAGCTTGTATGGTTTCCCAGACATTGAAAATTATATAGCTGTCAAGAATTATTTGGCCGTTATCATGCTGAAGTCTTTTAAGGTAATTAACTGCTCGCTGAGCACTTTGATAAATGAGATCTTCATCAATAGTATCATTCTCAGGGTAGTTTGAACAGCCAGAGGGAATAAGGCAAAATACTAATAAGCAAAGAATCAAAAGATATGTGCTTTTGGTGTTAAATCTTCTCAGCATTCGACAATTTCTCTTCTTTTAGATTTTTTAATTCTCTTATCTTTTAAATTCTGTTCCGCCGAACTAACAGAATTTAATCCAAGAGGTAGAGCTAAAAAGAAAAATATGTTCTCGGGAAAATCTAAACAAGGAAATGCGAGAATTGCAATTGCGCCAATTAACATAAAAAACATTTGCAAACCGCTGAATGTAGATACGGAGTAGTACCTTTCTAGTATAAAAAAAGCATACAGTATAAGTAGGCTTGCTATTTCAATCCACCACAAAACACCGGCAATAATTTTTATAATTGGAACATCCATTTCTTATATTGTAAGAATTTTGTTGCCTTAAGTCAATATGGTTTGTTGGGGAGGGGGATTTTTAAGCTAAAACCTAAAACCGAAGACCTAAGACCTAATTGTAGACGCACGACGCAGGACACATGACACAGTTATCAACAATTCAACTTAAATTCGAAGAATCTTTGTGATAAGATTAAAAGGATTTTTTGTTTTTGTCAACCTGAGGAGAGGCAATTTCGTAAATTACACAAATATGTCCCGGACTAAAATGTGTAATTAATATTAACAGGAGGTAAAATAAAGATTAATTTAACCCCAGAAATAAAAAAATATGTGTTTTGCTTGTAACCCAACGAACTCTATGAACACTATAAACCCAACAAACTAAGTGTTTGACACTTTTCAAAGAAGATTTGACCCCAGAAATATTAATGTCTAAGGGAAGAGAATTGTTTGACAAATGTATATAAATTCTTTATAATATAGGTATCATAAAAATAAGGAGAACATATGAGAAAATTGTTATTTTTGTTGCTTATATCTTTAACACTGGTAGGAGTTAAATACGGTTATATCGATAAGACGGGTAAGGTGGTAATAGAACCGCAATTTGACGATGCACGGAGTTTTCACGAAGGGTTGGCGAGAGTAAAGAAAGGCGATAAATGGATTTATATTGATAAAGAAGGAGAGACAGTTACCCAAATGCAGTTCGATAGCATATGGGGTTTTTCCGAGGAATTGGCGAAGGTAGAAATAGGAGGTAAATACGGCTACATCGACAAGATGGGCAAGTGGGTGGTCGAACCTCAATTTGAAGACGCATGGCCTTTTTCTGAAGGTTTGGCAATGGTAAAAAAAGCCAACAGATGGAACTATATTGATAGAACTGGTAAGGTTATAATTGAAACGCTGTTTGATGATATTGGACCTTTCTCTGAGGGTTTGGCACCAGTAAGAATAGAAAATCAATGGGGTTATATTAATAAGGCAGGGAAAATAATAATCGAACCGGAATTTGTGCTTACCGCTCCTTTTGACGATGGTTTAGGATTGGTACTAAAAGGCAATAAATACGGATATATTGATAGAACTGGGAAGTGGATAATCGGTCCACAGTTTAATAATGCATGGCCTTTTTCTGAAGGTTTGGCGAGAGTGAAAAAAGACAATAAATGGGGGTACATCAATAAGACAGGAGAGAGGATTGTTAGACCACAATTTGATGATGCTATGGACTTCTCTGGAGGATTAGCGAAGATAAGGAAAGACGGCAAATGGGGTTACATCAATACGTCAGGCAAGCTGGTAATTAAACCGCAATTTGAAGATGTTGGATTTTTCTCTGAAGGTTTAGCTCTGGCAAAGAAACGTTTTTGGTTTAGTAGTAAATGGGGCTATATCGACAAAATGGGTAAGTGGGTAATTGATCCGCAATTTGATGATGTCGGACATTTTTCTGAGGGTTTAGCACCAGTAAAGAAGCATAGGTGGCTAAAAAGAAAATGCGGTTATATCGATAAGACGGGTAAATGGGTAATCGAATCACAATTCCTTCTTGTTACTCCTTTCTCTGAGGGTTTAGCGGTAATAATGGTGAAAGATTAAAGTTGGAGTTAGAATCCATTATCTAACATATTCCCAAATCTCGCAAACAACACAAATAAAAAGAATAAAGATAATTTAAACCTTACAGAAAATTTTTTTCTTAGCTTTGAAGCAGTTTTCTGGAGATTCTTTTAAGGTATTTTATTATAAAGAGCCCATTTCTACTAATAAAAAGATGATATTTACTAACCACAAAAAAATCCCCCATAAAGTCCATCTTCTTTGAACCCTTTGGAATTGCTCGATGCTATTCCATTCTCTATTTTGCCAAGCCCACCCGCTACCTTTTATCCCTAATACAAACATCATAATAATATTGACGCCAGGGATCAAACTAAGTAGAGAAATATATGTCTTATTTCCTACTCCCCAAATCCAAGACAATAAGAAAGCACCCCAATTCCACCTTTTTATTGTGTCTGGGATTACCGCTTTTTTACCTAAACCTGAGGAGTTCCCCTTTTTTCTTGCATAGCTGAAAGGGATCTCTTTCAAATTGACTTTAAAAATCCTAGCAAATTGTGGCAAAATGTCTTGCTCCAATTGGTTTTCTTTATATTCTAAAAATTCACCTATTCCTACGATTTTACTTCTATTGGATTCTTTAATTTTTAATTTATCTGTAATATTATAAAATAGGCTATGCAAGAAATTGTAATACTTTTCTTCGGTAAGTTTTTCTTTCAAAAATTTTCTTATCTTTACTGCTTGTTCTTGAGATTCGAACCATTTCATTTTGGCAGCCTTTTGGCAAAAGTCTTTTATATCTTCATAATCTGCATGAGCTATTTCAGAAAGAAGAGACCTACACAAACTATCCTTGCAGGAGTCCCCTCCTTCTTTCACATGTTCTTTAAATGTATTATATTCCTCTTTATTAATATCGCCATCTGCACCACTTGGTGCAAAAAGAATTAAAAACGGTAAAAACTTTAATATTTCCCATTCGTCTTGAGTAAAATTTTTTCTATCCGTTTCTATTTCCTTTTTTATCTCTTCCAATTAACCTTCTTTTAAGAAATGAAGTTGTAAGCTTTTTCTAATAATTCTTTAGAAGTATTTATATGCTCTGGTTTTTCAATTCTTATTTCAATATCACCAGTTCCAAAATGCCCGATTTTTCTAACATTTCTTAAAATCTCATTATCTAAATTTACTTTATCAGGATCAATTGAGAGGTAAATCAAGAGATGTTTTTTGTGGATCTCAATACAAGCAAAATTCCGAATCGTACGGTAAGCTATATAGAATTTTTGTGGACTTTCAACAACATCTTCACCTAAACTTAGTATGAATTCTTGTAGTTCTTTGAAGAGTTCATTTGATAGGTTAGTCCCTTTTTTTGTATGCCAGTTTACATCATATTCCTTTTTTTCTGTAACTTCTTTTTTCCCTTCATAAGTAATTCCTTCTATGGAAGTTAGAATATCTATTCCAAGAAAATCGTTTTCGAAAATTTGATACTGGATCAGTTCAATAGGTCTGCCCATTTGAGAAACCGCGTATTTGTCATACTTGTTAAACTGCTCAGCTATACAAATGACCCTAGGAGTAAACCAATCTATTTCAATATCATTACCAGCTGCTTCTCTCGCAATAAGTTCAAAATCACCTTTATGGTCCATCAACCAATCGAGATAGAATAGGGCTTGATTAATTATATTTTCATTTGTAGTTCGCTTATATTCTAAAATAACAGGTGAATTATTTTCATCTATACCAATCGTGTCCATTCGCCCTCCATATTTATCAGTAATTGCATATTCACTTCTTAAAAAAGTAATGCCAAAAATTTCCTGTAAATTGTTTTCAAACAATTTTTGTATTTCCTTTTCTAGATTTGCAGTTTTTTTCTTGAGTTGTTGAACTTTTTTGTTTTCTATTTTATAGAGCTGAAAGGACATTCTTCCTCCTTGATTTTTATAAATGATACCGAAAAAAAGACTAAATGTCAATGGTAGTATGTGAGAAATACTAAAATTATCCCTTGACTAATAAGGTGGTTTTCTTTATCATTTTAATATCTTATGACAAAAAAGAATCTTGATATTAGTATTTTAGTAAATTTTAAAAGATTGGTATTTAATCCCATATATACAGATAAATTTGAGTTAATGCGTAGGGGTAAATAATGGGTAATTTTCAAGAAAAAGTATCATTTATTTGGGATTTGGCAGATTTGTTAAGAGGTCCTTATAAGAGAAATGATTACCAAAAAGTAATTCTTCCTTTTACAGTTCTTAAAAGGTTTGATTCTGTTTTAGAAGATTCGAAAAAGGATATCCTTGAAGCATATAACAAGTATAAAGACCAATTTGAAAATATGGAACATGTTCTTTTAAATGTTGCGAAAAATAGAAAAGGTAACGGATTAGGTTTCTACAATTATTCCAAATATGATTTCAAAGCCCTTCTCGAAGATCCAGAACATATTGAACAAAATATAACGCATTATATTGATTGTTTTAGTAAGAACGTAAGAGATATTTTTGAGAATTTCCGTATGAAAGATCATATTGCTAAATTGGCAAAAGCGAATTTATTATTCCTTTTAGTAAAAAAGTTTTCGGAATCTACGGTTGATTTGCATCCCGATAAGGTATCTAATCACGAAATGGGGACTATTTTTGAAGAATTAATAAGAAAATTCGCAGAGCAATCAAATGAGGAAGCCGGGGAGCATTTTACGCCAAGAGATGTTGTTAAATTAATGACCAGATTGATTTTTGTCGAGGATGGAATTCATTTAAAAGAAAAAGATATAATTAAACTTATTTATGACCCTGCTTGCGGTACTGGTGGGATGTTGACGAGCTGTAAAAATTTTGTAAAAGAGATAAATGAAGGTATTGAAATTGTTTTGTATGGTCAGGAAATAAATGAAGAAATTTATTCAATTTGTAAGGCTGATATGCTGATGAAAGGGGAAAATGACGATTATATTAAAGGTCCTATGAGTACACTTTCTAAAGACCAGTTCCCTGATATGAAATTTGATTTCATGATTTCAAATCCTCCTTATGGGACAGAGTGGGAGAAAGATAAAGAGGCTGTTGAAAAGGAGGTTGAACGAGGTTTTGAAGGAAGATTTGGAGCCGGTACTCCAAGAATAAATGACGGTCAGTTATTATTTTTACAGCATATGCTTTCAAAAATGAAATCCGAGGAGAGATCGAGAGTTGCAGTTATTACTAATGGGTCGCCTTTGTTTACTGGTGATGTGGGACAGGGAGAAAGTGAAATTAGAAAATGGATGATTGAAAGTGATTATGTTGAAGCAATTGTAGCCTTGCCAGACCAGCTATTTTATAATACAGGAATAAAAACTTATATTTGGGTTTTAACAAATAAAAAACCAAGTAAAAGGGTTGGGAAAATGCAACTTATTGATGCGACTTCTAAATTTAAAAAAAGGCGACGAGGATTAGGATTTAAACGGAACTATCTTTCTGAAGAGGATATTGAGAATATAGTTGATTATTATACTAAATTCAAAAACAGTAACAATTCCAAGATTTTTAATAACAAAGATTTTGGTTGTACAAAGGTAAAAGTGGAGAGACCGTTACAATTAAATTATCAGGTAACTGAAGAACGGCTTGAGAACTTATATGCGTATAATGGTTTCTCAAAACTCGCTGAGAGTAAAAGCAAAAATCCGGAAGAGAAATTAAAGCAAGAAGAAGAAGGAAAGAAAAAACAAGATGTGGTTATTTCTGCTCTAAAAACAGTCGACGGTAAACTATACAAAAATTGGAAAGATTTTGAAGGAAAAATAGAAAAAGCTTTGGAAGATATTGAGATAAAAAGAACAAGTAGAAAGAGTTTTATTAAAAATGTTATTTTATCTCTTTCTGAACATGATGAAACTGCTGAATATGTTTTAGATGCTAAGGGCAAGAAAATTCCAGATACGAATTTAAGAGATTATGAAAAGATTCCATTGAAACAAGATATTAAAGAATATTTCGAGAAAGAAGTCAAGCCGTATTATTCGGATGCCTGGATGGATAGGAAGAAGGATAAGATAGGATATGAAATAAACTTTACACAGTATTTTTATAAATATATTCCTCCGAGACCTCTTGAGGAGATTGAAGCAGATATTAAGAAAGTAACAGCAGAAATTCAGGAATTAATTAAGGGGGATGTGGATGGAACTTAAATACGTTGATTTGAAATACTTAAAACATAAAATAGAAAAATGCATTGATAAGTTCTATTTAAACGAGTTAGATCTTTTAAAAAGAGAGAATTATGAAGTTACTATCAGTTCTAAACTTGCCCAATATCTTTTTGTGGAATTTCCTAAATTTCATGTTGATTGTGAGTATAATAAACATTTAAATGGTAAAAAAGAGATTTATATAAATAAAGAGAAACAGGAAATAAGACCGGATATTGTAATACATGAACGAGGAATTGATGAAGATAATTCGGTTTATATTGAAATTAAAACAGATCACAACCCTGATCCAAGAGATAATGATTTTAGTAAAATTAAAGCTGTAACCAAGCAAGGTGGAGAGTATGAATACTTGTTAGGTGTTTTTATTGAGTTTACAAAAGATAAAAAAGATTTAATTATAAAATATTTTAGAGATGGTGAAGAATGGAATTAAAACCATATCCTAAATACAAAGATTCGGGAATTCAATGGATTGGAGAGATTCCAGAGAGATGGGACGTGCACAAAATGAAATTTTTGTTAAAAACACCTATTACAGATGGTCCTCATGAAACTCCTGAATTTATTGAGGAAGGAATTCCTTTTTTATCTGTGGATTCTATTCAAGATGGAGAAATAGTATTCGAAAATTGTAGGTATATTTCGGAAGAAGATCACATTAAATATAAGGTTAAATGTAATCCACGAAAAAATGATGTCTTTATGGGTAAAGCAGCATCAATTGGAAAGATAGCAAGAGTAAAAGTTGATTTTCCTTTTAGTATATGGTCACCATTAGCATTATTAAGAGTCAATAACAAGATACAATCACGATTTCTTGAATATTCACTAAAATCCGATTATTCACAGGACCAAATAGAGATATATGCAACAAGCAATACTCAAAAGAATATAAGTATGGATGATATTCCAAGAATACAATTAATCATTCCTAATAATATTTTAGAACAACAAAAATTAACTTCTTTCCTCAACTCAAAAATCTCAGAAATAAACCAAACAATAGAAAAAGACAAGCGATTAATTGAATTACTAAAAGAAAAACGAACTGCTTTAATTAATCACATAGTTACAAAAGGATTAAATCCTAATGTGAAGATGAAGGAAGTGTTTCTCTTAACTTGCGATAAAGCTCCGGAAGAATGGGATATAATCAGATTGAAATTTGTATCAAGATTGAGTAGAGGAGTTGATCTTTCAAAGGAGGAATTCGAAGAAGGGGAAATCCCAGTTTATGGTTCAAATGGAATTATAGGTTATCATAGTAAATTTACAACCAAAGGTCCTTCCTTAACTATTGGTAGGAGTGGAAGCGTTGGAGAAATAAATTATGTTAAGGAAGTGAATTTTTGGGCGCATAATACGGCTTTATATCTTCAGGACAATTATGGCAATAATGTAAAATATCTATTTTATTTATTTTCAACTTTAGATTTAAAACATTTAGCTGAGGGAAGTGCCGTTGGAACATTAAACCGGAATTATATTCATAATTTATTGATTGCACTTCCACCAAAAAAAGAACAAACCCAGATTGTAAAGCACCTTGACGAAGAAACCTCAAAAATAGACCAAACAATAAAAAAGATAGAAGAAAAGATTGCTCTAATGGAAGAATATAAAAAATCATTGATCCATCATGTTGTAACTGGTAAAGTTGACGTAAGAGAGGTTGCAGCATAATGGTAACCGATACAACAGAAAAAGCATTTCAGAATGATATTATTGGCCATTTAGTTAGCACGGGGTATTCGAAAAGAGATTCTGAAAACTATAATAAAGCATCTTGTCTTGATCCGGAAATAGTTCTTAAATTTATCCATGATACTCAAAAGAAAACATGGGAAAGATTTAGTAAAGTATATGGAGATAAAGCGGAAAGTAAATTCTTTTATCGTTTAGTAAATGAAATTAACAACAAAGGGACAATCCATGTTTTAAGAAATGGATTTAAGGATGTTGGGTGTACTTTTGATCTTTCTTATCCCAGACCGAACAACACAAAAAACCCCGATTTATTTGAAAAATTCGAGAAAAACATTTTTTCTGTTATTGACGAATTGGAATATCAAACCAGGGAAAAAGGTAACAGATTAGATTTAGTAATTTTTATTAATGGGCTGCCGATTATTACAATTGAATTAAAAGATACTTTTTCTCAAGGTGTTGAAAACGCGATAAAGCAGTACAAAACAACCAGAGACCCAGGAGAAAAGATTTTCCGGAACTGTTTTGTTCATTTTGCCATGAGTGACGAAAAAATCTATATGGCGTCAAAATTGCAAGGTCAAAAAACTACCTTCTTGCCATTCAATAAAGGACTTGAAAACCCTGAAGTAAAAAACGATTACAAGACTTCTTATTTGTATAACGAAATTTTGCAGATAAATAAACTCTCTCGATTAATCTCGCATTTTATACATATAGAGAAAGATGAAAAAACGCGGAAGGAAAAAAAGATTTTCCCAAGGTATCATCAGCTGGATTGCGTAGACAAACTGTTGAACGACTCAAAACCGGGAAAGAATTATCTTATAGAACACAGTACAGGAAGCGGAAAAACAAAAACAATAGCATGGCTGGTGCACGGTCTAATAAAGAAATTTGACAGCCTTAACAATCGAGTTTTCGACATGGCTATTGTCATATCTGATAGGAGAATTATTGATAAGCAATTACAAGAACAAGTCAAATCGATTGAAAAAGTAAAGGGGATCGTCGATTTAATTGATGAGAGTAAAACTTCACAAGATCTAAAAGAGGCATTGAAATCCGGAAGTAATATCGTTGTTTCAACCCTTCAAAAATTTCCTTACATTCTAGAAGAGGTTAAAAATTTACCAGAAAGGAAATACGCAGTCATTATTGATGAAGCACACTCTTCACAAAGTGGTATTATGGCTAGAAAGATGAAACAGATTTTGAGTACTAATAGTCTTGGAGAAGCTGAGGCGCTTGAAGAAGAAATCCTAGAGGGAATCGATGAAGAACTTTTAAGAGAGATAGAATCATATAGAAATCTAAAAAATATCAGTTTTTTTGCTTTTACTGCCACACCGAAAAGTAAAACCTTGGAAATGTTCGGTACAAAAGATGAATATGGACAATATAGACCATTTCATCTCTATTCCATGAAACAGTCAATAGAAGAGGGTTTTACACTTGATGTTCTTAAAAATTATCTGACATATTCCACATACTTTAAGATCTTTAAAAAGGTTAAAGAAGACCCTGAGTATGATGAAAAGAAAGCAAAAAAGCTTCTTAGAAACTTTGTAGAAAAGCACCCTAATACAATTACGAAGAAAACAGAAATAATGCTCAACCATTTTATGAATTCTACAGTTAATAAAATTAATAATAAAGCAAGAGCAATGGTTGTTACAAGGTCTAGATTACATGTAGTTTTATATAAAAAAGCATTTGACAAACTTATAAAAGAAGAAGGTTATCCAATAAAGATTCTAACTGCGTTTAGTGGAATAGTTAAACATGATGAACAGGAATATACAGAAAACTCTCTAAATGATTTACCCAGAAAGAAAACAATAAGAAACGCTTTTAAAGAAGACCCTTACCGTATATTAATTGTAGCCGATAAATTTCAAACGGGTTTTGATCAACCTTTATTACACACAATCTACGTTGATAAGAAGCTGACTGGTATTGCTGCGGTTCAAACGCTCGGGAGAGCCAACAGAATATATCCTGGCAAAAGTGATCCTCTTATCTTGGATTTTGTAAACAAACCGGAAGTTATACAAAAAGCATTTCAGCCGTATTATGAAACTACTATGTTGAAAGAAGGAACAGACCACCATAAGCTATATGAATTAGAGACAAAATTATTTGATTATCAGGTTTTTGATAAATCAGATGTGGAAACTTTTGTGAATTCATGGAAAAGTGGAGAATCACAGCCAAAATTACATAATATCTTAAGTCCAGTGGTAGAGGAATTTCAGAAAAAGAACAAAGAAGAAAGAGTTGGATTCAAAAAGACACTTAGAAGATATCAAAGTATATACTCTTTTTTGTCACAAATTATACCGTTTTCTGATGTTAATCTTGAAAAGTTATTTATCTTTAATAAATTTTTGAATAAAAAACTTCCAACAATAAATGATCCTTTACCCTTTAGTGTATTGGAAGATATAAACATAGATTCTTATAAAATTGTAAAGAAAGGAAAAAAAGAGATTAAGCTTCAATCAGAAGAAGGCGAAATACAAACAATATCTGATGGTGTTGTAGCGTTCGTTCCTGATTTAAATGCAAAGCTATCAAAGATTATTAAAGACCTTAATGATGCATTTGGAACTGATTTTACAGAAGATGATAAAGTTTTTTTAGGTAGAGTAAAAGAAAATATGGTGCAAAATAAGGAATTAATAAACAAAATGGAGCACAACTCAAAGGAAAATGTTAAGCCCATTTTCGATAAATTTTTTGACCAAGAAATGAGTGAGTTATTAAAAAACGATTTAAACCTTTACAAAAAAATAGTTGATAATGAAAAACTAAGAAACCAGATAAGAACAAGCCTATTCGAGCTTATATATTCCGAATATAAAAGATTGAAAAGAAGTAGGAAAGAGAAAAAAATATGAAAATTTATGTAACTGTTACGGATAATGATTGGTATAGATTTTTATCTGAAAAACCGGAATTTATAAACTTTTCATATTGTCAAACGATATACGCAATTTTAAAACGCCTATAATAAAGGAATATGAAAAAGGATCTATGTCAATGGAAAGATATTTCAGGAAAATTTCAAAATGGCTTAATTTTAGGAAATGGGGCAAGTATAGCCATTGACGAAAGTTTTTCTTATAAGTCACTACTTGATATAGCAAACAGTAAAGAATTGATCACTCCTCGCCTTCAAAAAATATTTGATTATTTAAAAACTGAGGATTTTGAGTTAGTGCTAAGAATGCTTTGGCATGCTTTTTATATCAATAAAGCATTAGAAATAGAGGATGACGAAACTATAAAGGCTTATAAAGAAATAAAAGAGGGTTTAATTCAATCTGTAAAAAAAATTCATATTAGTTATGATAAAGCGAAGAGATATTTAGATAAAATATATTTATATTTAAAAAATTTCAGCACGGTTGCGTGTTTGAATTATGATTTACTTACATATTGGGCAATTTTATATGGTAATGAAACCTTAAATAAGCAATGGTTTAAGGACTGTTTCATTAAAGGCAAACTTGAAACCGATTGGGACTATTTACGTAAACCACATGGAGATGCCGAAGGTAGTACTTTAATATTTTACCCTCATGGCAATTTAGTACTGGCAAATGATATATTTGGCTCAGAAATCAAATTGGGTAAAGCCGAATATTCAAATCTGCTTGAAACTATATCCGATGCTTGGGAAAGATCTGATTATACACCTGTTTTTGTAAGCGAAGGAACGGAGAAACAAAAGCAAAGATCTATAAGTAGAAGTCAATACTTAACTAATGTTTATGAAAATGTGCTGACTGGTTTGGGGGAAACTATTGTTTTCTATGGTTGGTCATTAAACGATCAAGACAATCATATTCTAAAAAAAATATCGGAAAGCAAAGATATAAAGGCAATAGCTATTTCTGTTTTGAACAATAAAGAAAGTTTAGATAAAATTAACAGATTAGTTGATAAAATGAAAGAATATTTTCCCAATAAAGTTGACATTATTTATTATGATGCAAAAAGCGAGGGTTGTTGGATATACTAATGATTACTATCAACAGGGTCAGACTTTAATAATTAATAATTTTGAATTTTTAATTTTGAATTGGTAATATTGGATACCGGATACCGGGTCAGAAACGCTCTCGGCTCACAGCTGATAGCTCACGGCTGCCAAGAATTAAGAATTTTGAATTATGAATTTTGAGTTAAAAAAACTCTGTGTCCTCTGCGGGAATTTTAGTAGGTTTTCTTAAAGGATATTCTTTTAGTAGAGATGTATTTGTTCAAAACATATTGAACAGCATACGAAAGGGAGTTAATAATGAATCTATCGGATATGGAGTCATAGATGTACCTAAACGGTCTCAATCAAGAGCTCATCTTGAGGAAAAATTTAAAGATATAATTCCTTTTTGATTTTCTAATTGTGATTTTTTCTGGAATAGATAAAACATTCGTGTAATTCGTGTGATTTGTTGTTAAAAAAACTTTGTGTTCTTTGTGATCTTTGTGGTGAAATTAGGTTTTAGGTTTTGGGTCTTAGGTTTTAGAAAATTCAAAAAAGAAGACCTGACCTCTTTAGCATTTAATTGTTGAATTTGGAGGAATAGCCTTGATAATCTCTATAACTCTCTTAATGCTATCTAGGGATAAAATTATAGCAATTTCGTGAATATTTACCTCTTCCTGATTCCCAAATTTAATATCTTTTAGACATTTGATTTTTAGTGAGTTTTTCAACATGATGGGAAATCCAACATTAAAGTCAATATTAGCAAACTCTTTGTTAAGAGAAATCCTTTGTGAACCTCGAGCTTTGTCTTTCTTGTAATGAATTAGTCTTCCTCTATAGTTAAATAGTGGATCGACCAATTCTTTATTTGTTTGTTTACATTGAGGTGCAATAGAAGTTTTGCTTAATTTGTTGTTTCTATCCCTAATAGAATCAAGAAGGCCGTTCCACTTAAGTCTCATTTTATGTTCTCCGTAGTATAATAAGCCAATTAGATTACCCAAATAATCAAACATTGAGCATATATGAAATATTATATCATCAAAAATCTGCAAGGTGTTTTCTGTTCCTTGAACTATTGAAGGAAGATCATTGAATTTGCTCAAATCTAAAGAAACCCTTTTTTCGATTGAACTTTTAATCAAGAAAAGTAAATCTAAATGAAATCTTATGCTTCCCGATCGATAGATAATACTATCTCTGAGTAGGAATTTGGAATCTTGCAATGGAGATGTTTTAAATATATTTGGTCTAGGAAGCACTAAATATACAAGATTTGTCAGTAATTCTTTATGTAAGCGATCGTAATCATTTAAAAATTTCTTTATCTTTTTTTTATCAGTGTTTTGAGATTCATTATTTAAATTCTCCATACCTAAATTTAAAAAAACTTAAAAATTTCTTTCATGTTTTGGTATTTTTACATAGATAACTTACAAATTTCATATAAATATATACTTTGCAATCTCCTTACTTATACATAATATCGAAAAAAGAGGTTAAGTGTTATATTTTCTGTAAAAGTTAAACGAGCTGGTTGAAAGGGCCACTGATTACCTTATAATAAAAATTAAAAAGGGAGGTAAAAAGTGACCCAAGTAAATAATAAGGAAATCAAGGGGA
>Ga0307422_1000889_pt1 | contig 15948 bp, 14 predicted proteins | sample SalMarWE160290MG_FD_202153 | JGI IMG/M metagenome (GOLD analysis project Ga0307422, IMG submission 202153) | Salt marsh sediment microbial communities from the Plum Island Ecosystem LTER, Massachusetts, United States - WE1602-90 | ecosystem: Environmental > Aquatic > Marine > Intertidal zone >...
TTACCAGATGGTCCATGATCTTTTTAACCGATTCCTCCACAGCAAGTTTGTCCGTATCCAGGATGATCTCCGGATCTGACGGCTCTTCATACGGGGCGGAGACGCCGGTGAATTCCTTTATCTCACCTTTCCGGGCCTTTTGGTACTGGCCCTTGGGATCCCTTTGCTCACAGACCGCAACAGGGCACTTTACATATACCTCTATAAACTCGCCATCTTCAAGGATAAGTCGAGCCCGTTCTCTATCCTTTCTATAAGGTGATATGAAAGCCACAAAGGTTATCACCCCGGCATCGACAAAGAGCTTGGCGACCTCGCCGATTCTTCTGATGTTTTCTTCCCGGTCCTCCGGTGAAAAGCCGAGGTTGCTGTTGAGCCCGTGCCGTACGTTATCCCCATCCAGCAGATAGGTCCTTACCCCCCTGGTGTATAATTGATGCTCGACCTCGCCGGCGATGGTTGATTTTCCCGAGGAAGGAAGACCCGTAAACCAGACGACACAAGAGCTGTGATTGTTCAATTTTCTTCTCTCTGCTTTTGTAACCCGATGGTCATGCCAGACAACGTTTTCCATATCCGTTCTCCTTATTAGGAATCCAGAGGATTGTTGTAATACCGTATGAGGATTTCGGCTACCTCTGGCCTTACAATCCGGGGGTCCGGCTTTTCACCCCTTTGCAGTATCTGCCTGATCTGTGATCCCGAGATAGTGAATGGAACGAGTCCTTTGTGTTCGTCTATAAGCCCAACCCTCTCCAGCTCTTCAAAATAGGCGGCAAAACCGACATTGAGGTTCTTTATCTTCAGGTCACCATTGAGCCCGTTAAACTTCACCTGGGCGTCGAAATCTCCCCATATAGGTGTCCCGTCATCGAACGGTGCGTCGGCATGCCGCCTGCCGATGATGATATCGGTAAACCCTATGTTCTGCCGGTATATGGCGTGCATGATGGCCTCTTTGGGCCCGGCATAGAACATCTTCATGTCAAGGCCGATCAGCAACGCCCTCTCGCAAATAGTACAAGACTCGTGTTCCCAGAGTTGCTCATCTGCATCCCCACAGCCAAAAAGTCCTTCCTCGATGAGAACTTTGTAACATTCCATCCTTGTAGGGGCGCTGACATCATCTTCCTTTGTCTCGCCCACCAAAGGATTCAAAACGACCCCTGCACAAGCGCCTTCTCTGGTAACCTTCTCCAGGGCATAAACCATAGCATATTCATGTGCCCTGTGGAGAGGGTTTCTTGTTTGAAAGGCAATCGTCCTTTCCCAGCCTTTCTTTTTGAAAAGACTCCTTGATTCTAAAGGCGAGAGCATATATTGTTTAAATCGCTCATCCCATTTTTGCGGCAGAGCGGATATCTTCCCGCCGATCAAATACTCTCTATCATCGGAGAGAATACTCCGTGCCCCGGGATGGTCCAGCCTTTCAGTGCCATAGACAGATTTTAAGTACTTTCTCTTTTCAAAGGGGTAGATATCTTCTATGAGAAGAGAACCGACGCATTCACGGGAAGAAGAAAGAACCGCCACTTCTTCTCCGACTTTATATGATTTTGCGTGATCTTGTTCTACCGGGAAAGCAAGAGGAATAGTCCACGCAAGTTTTTCGCCGTTTCTTTTAATATGTTCTTCATCAAGGAGTTTATAAAACTCTTCTTGTACCATAGGACCTTCCAGCGGGCTCAGAGTGCCGTCTGCCATTCTATGAAAGACTGACAGGTCCCCTTGTGATAGGTAATATTTCTTCCGGTTCTGCAAGTCCGCTAAAAACGCTTCTCTATCTTCCTGCGGAACAATCCTGTTGATCATACTTCCACCGTGAGCCTCAATCATCATAGACCTCCAGCAAGTTATATCTTTTTTAGGGAATTACCAATGATGGCAGATACCTTCCCCAGATCAATAGATAAAATACAATCTAATTATATCTGAGTCCATACCACAAGCTCAACAAACAAGTTATTTGGTATGTGATCAGCTTCGCATAAAATCTCCCGTTTCAGGGGCGCAAGCGCTTGAGTTTCTTTCTAGTTCTCAGATGTTCTGGATTAAGATTCAAAGCCTTCTCGTACGCATCCACAGCCTCGTTGCTTTGTCCTAATTGGTAATAAATATCACCCAAGTTTACATGAAACCAAGCCTTTTCTTCATAATAGCTGGGCTTTAGTGCTAGTGCTTTTTTATATTCACCTAGCGCTTCTTCCGGTTTTCCTGTAACAAGCAATGCTTCGGCTAACAAGATACGGTACCGAGCTCTTTTGGGACGCAACCGGATAGCTCGGCGATATACTTCAACAGTTTCTTCCCAATTCCCTTGCTCCTTGAGTAACGTACCAAGTTCCAGGCATATTTCAACCGCCAGTCGGTCAGGCACAGCATTCAAAGCCTTTTTATAGTGCTGTATCGCCTTTGTGGCGCGATGATAGCGCGCATAAAGCCGTGCCAACGTAAGGTCGCTTCTGAGTGTCTCGGGCCAAAGCATTTGTGCATCTGCTATCAAAACCAATCCTTCATCCAACGCACCACTATCCTCGTGCCAACTGCTTCTATATAGGAAAACCTGAATGTCCCCGATGTAACCACATGGGTTGGTACCACCAAAGATCAGGGTAACAGTTCTTCGTTTGGACATCCACTGATGCAGTGGAGGGTATACAGACCCAGACATCAAAACGCACCAAATGGTCGAATGTTCATGTGTCAATTCATGGATCTTTCTTGTTGTGTCCGAGGGGATAATCCGGTTCCGCCTGCTATAAAATTTAAATCTCTTGACACGTTTTTGAGCTATCAAGTTGCTATAAAATGACAAGCCCTGGTAATGGTTTTGAATTATGATGACATCATTTGGCTGCATACGTCTGTCAAGAAAGGCGCCGACCTCTCTGCAAGGCTTTTTATTCTGTTTATAATACCTTTGTAAAGATAATACACTCAGAGGGATGACGATGAGCAGCGCTAAGATTATCGAAATGCTTTGCGGGTAAATAGCGATTGTGCAATAGCGTCGTAAAAATTTAGCAAGCGCATCGCCCGCAACCGTGACACCGTATGCAACCAGTAATACGTAAACAGGGAGGATGAATATTATATAGCGGATTGCAAAAAAGGATTGGGCATGACTCAGGAAAAAATAAATAAGTGGCAAAGGGGAAATGATCCATAAAAGAAGAAAGATCCCTTTCTTTATTTGCTGCAAGGTAACAAAACAACCTATCAGTCCTATCAAGCCAAAACCCGCAAGGGCATAGGGCAGTATAACTCCTTGGTCCACCCATAAGCACCGGAAAATAGCGCCTAAAAAACCATCAAAGCTCTGGTAAAACCCTGTTCCGGTTGTCTTTGCCAATGCGTAAGGGAGCCATGGCAGATAAAACAGAAATACAAAAAATAAGCTCAGCGCAAAACCAAACCACGCTTTTTTATCTACCACTTTAACAGATTTACCTCGCTTGGAGGCAAAAAACGAGAACGCTGTTAATACCAGCAGAAATGTTCCCTGCGTCGTAACATAAAAAACCGTAAAATAATGAGTATACATACCGGCCAAAGTGGCGAGGGTATATCCTATCCAAAATTTCGGCTGCCGAGTTTCCACTGCTTTGTAGAAAAAGAAGAGAGAAAGCAGGGCGGTCAGTTCAAACAAGGTGTACATTCGGGCTTCCTGAGCATATCGCAGATGCATGGGGGCAAGGGCTAAAAAAAGCGCAGCCAGTAGTCCAGTGGTCTTGCCAAAAAAGCCTCGACCTAATCGATAACAAACATAGACACTTACTATGCTGAAAATAGCAGAAGGCAGTCGAACCATGAACTCACTGGTGCTAAGACGGGCAAATGGATGGAGGATAAAATAATATAATGGGGGCGCGTTGTGGTGATACTTTAAGAATTCCACAATGGCAGAGAAGCTGTCGAGCGATATTCTAATAGTGCTGGTCTCATCAACCCACAAGCTCTTACTCCCCAGCTTGTAGAGAGCAAGGGCGGTCCCCAAAGCGATGATTAAAGCGAGGAGCAGTCGATAAACGAGTAACTCTTTATCAGGCGACTTGCGCAGCATTCTATTCACTACGCACTCCCATGTATAACGCAAGGTCCATCGGGACCCAACGGGGGAACCATGTCACATGGATTCGTTTAAAGCTGACTTGGACAGCCTCTACGATCTCGCGGTGAGCAGAAGGATGCAATTTCATGGGATTAAATCCCACTAATCTGTAGAAGGCGTTAGTGACTACGTTACGCACCGGGAAACCGAACACTGCCACACCGCCAGGCCGCAACACCCGACGGACTTCCTTCAATGCCCGCGTGAGATCACCTGGCATAAGATGTTCCAGTACGCTTAAACTTATAACTGCATCGAACATCCCCTGAGGGTAATCCAAATGAAGGACATTGCCCACGGCCAAGTTTGCCTGAACCCCTTCAACCGCAAGCATTGCACCTACTGCGGGTGTGTTTTTATGTACATCTACTCCGTACAACTCATCGCAAGACGCCGCCAATATGGGTAGCAAGACGCCACTCCCATAACCAATCTCAAGGATACGATGGCGGTGCTCATTACCCAGAAGTGCCATCCCTATTTCCAGTCGTTTCCGGTAGAGCCAGCCGGTCAGTAGCTTATAGTAATAAGCGACGGGATCGTCTTTATTGGTCTTGGCCATAAGATTTCGATCAGGCAAATATAGCGTTTTCTTTTTTTGCAATCTCATTTTATTGCTCTGCTTGAGAGCGATCACCCTGCAACCATCGTTTCAGTTTAAGTTTTTGAAACCCAATTACACTCATTCGCAATAACAACCAACCGTGCTTCGCCAAGCGAACTTTTGATAAACCTACCATCCGGCGGCGATAGCGCACCGGAACCTCAGTGATACACAAACCGAGACGGGCAGCACCAAACAGAAGGTCAAAATCGCCGAAGGGATCAAAATCACCAAAATAGCTGCGGTTGCGGGTGATTGCCTGGTAGTCTTCCTTAAATAATACCTTAGTTCCACACAATGTATCGGTGATTCGTTGCCCCAACAACCAGGTAAAGAGCAGACTAAAGAAAACGTTACCCAATCGATTTAAAGTTTTCATCGCCTCGATTTCCATAGGATACGTCAAACGGGTCCCGTTGACAAACCGAGCCTTGCCTGAAACCAGTACGTCAAAGAACTTTGGCAGGTCCTCCGGGGGAACAGTTAAATCCGCGTCTAGAATCATCAATACATCGCCTTTAGCTGCAGCAAATCCCTTTCGAACTGCATCGCCTTTACCCAAACCAAGCATCAAATCGGCCGGCGTATCTTTAGAGCTGTTTCCAGATGTCCCCGTGTGTTTTTCAGGATGCGGCACCTGCTGGATAAGATTTATATCCCGTTTAGGATACCGTGCCACCATTTCCTTAATCCGCTCGACTGTGCCATCAGATGAGTCCCCATCTACGAATATCAACTCGGTATGCTTACCCATTCTCGGCGACCGGGTTACACATCCCTCAATGTTATCCTGTTCATTTCGGGTCGGAATGATTATCGAGCAAGTGCAGTTTCTGATGGATCTCTGCCCTACTTTTGGTTTTGCGACCAGGTATTTGATGAGAGCAAACTTCCCTAACCATTTGGTGTCATCCAGTCGATTTAAAGCAGACAGGCAAGGGATCCGTTTGGGAATTAAGAGGGCCGAGTTCGCCCGTTCAACCTCGAAATCGGTAAGATAGAGTAGATTCTTCACATCGTGAACCGACACCCAGTTTTGCATTACTCGATCGGGCGTCTTTAGCTCAAGCTTTTCGGCGATGCGCAGAATCGGCTCCCACATCCAATTGTACATTGTAATCACGACACACGTATCAGCACGGCACACCTTATGTAGGCTGTGGAAGACTTCCCAAATGTCATCTAGGTAGCCGAGCAGATCCGACATCAAAACATAATCAAACTTTTCATCCAGGGGCAACGATTCAGCATCCCCAAGTAGAAACTTATATTGTGGATATTTACGGCGGGCTACGTCGACGGTTTTGCTGCTTATGTCCACGCCCACACCGCGTCTCGGTCGTACAGCAGCCAGAAGATCGCCCGTGCTGCAGCCTATTTCCAACACCGATTTGTGGGGCGGAATAACGGACGAGACAATAGTCTCTAATTCTTGATAGTAATATTTATTCTTGGCCTTCCAATTGTCTCGCTCATGAGCGATAGAGTCAAAATATTTTATTTTTTCTATTTTTTCAGCTTCTTGCAACAACACACACTCCTATACAAATAAGAATAACACCTATCCATCTCAGCAAAGATACATCTTCATGAAATAGTATGATGGACCCGAAAATCACAATTATGTAGCTCAAGCTCACTATAGGATATGCATAACTCAATTCAGTTTCAGACAATATCACTAACCATAAGAGCGCCCCGATTCCATAAGCGATTAATCCTATCAGAACAAAAGGAGATGAAAAAACTTTAGTAAAAATGGGGACCATTTCCCTTAAACTTAAGTCGATAGTACCTTTTTGCAACATCCCTTTTTTCAAAAACAACTGCCCACAAGATGCACACAACACCGCTATCAAAATTAAGAGCAGAGATCTCAATTGTATCTCCCTTCGTCTAAATGATATTAATAAAGCTTAGACTTTTGTGCTTTGTTTTTTATACCACTCAACTGTTCTCCTCAACCCTTCTTCAAAACTGACCTTTGCCTTAAATCCAAATCCCTTTTCCGCTTTTGAGGTATCCAGCATCCTTCTCGGCTGGCCGTCGGGTTTGGAGGTATCCCATACAACTTCACCCTTAAAGCCGGTTAGTTTCACAATGAGTTCAACCAGGTCTTTTATGGTAATTTCAAAGCCTGCGCCGATATTCACCGGCTCGGGTTTGCTGTATCGCTCAGTTGCCAGGATTATAGCTTCTGCGGCATCCTCTACGTAAAGAAATTCCCTGGAGGCCTTGCCCGTTCCCCATACCTCTATGCGGTTTTCACCTTTTTCCAGGGCATCTACGCATTTCTTAATCAAGGCAGGAATCACATGGGAGGATTGAGGGTCAAAATTGTCTCCAGGTCCGTATAGATTTACCGGCAGCAGATAGATGATATTGAATCCATACTGTCGGCGGTAGGCCTGTGCCTGGACTAATAACATCTTTTTGGCAAGTCCATACGGGGCATTGGTCTCTTCTGGATAGCCGTTCCAGAGATTTTCTTCTTTGAAAGGTACCGGTGTAAACTTCGGATAGGCGCAAATAGTGCCCAGCGCCACGAATTTATCGATCTTTCTCAGATACCCTTCATGGATGAGCTGAATTCCCATCATGGCATTGTCGTAAAAGAACCTCCCCGGATTCTCCCTGTTGGCCCCTATGCCCCCCACCACTGCGGCGAGATGAATGACAATATTCGGCTGTGTATCCTGATATACTCTTTTTACCGCCTCTATGTGAACAAGGTCATAATCCTCTATTTTCGGAACGAATATATTGCTGCAGTCCAGTTCCCGCAGTTTCTCCACAACAAAGGTACCGAGGAAGCCTGCACCGCCAGTTACTAGGACACGCTTATTTTGCCAAAAGCTCATTTACTATCTTTCGCTTATTTTTTCATACAATGAAACATCATGGTTGGTATAGGTAAAGTTCTTTTTCTTACAGGCCGCTATCCCCTCGCCGAGGGGTTCCAGGCCGGACATCTTCATGTCGTAATCCACCATTATCTTGATAAGTTCCTCAAAGGTTGTTCTGGGCTCCCACCCGAGTTTTTCTCGTGCCTTGGTTATCCCGGCCTGAAGGTATTCAGTCTCTGTCGGTCTGAAATACCGGGGGTCTATTGCAATGACCACGTCGCCAGCTTTTACGTTGTGACCCGTGATCTGTGATAGCCGCTCACTGCTCACTGATTTTACAATACCTTTTTCTTCGGTGCCTGTTCCCTGCCATTCAATTTCGATGCCTGCATAGGTGAAGGCATTCTCGACGAACTTTCGAACCGAATGGCTTTTGCCGGTACCAATGACGTAATCATTTGCTTCTTCTTGCTGTAACATAAGCTGCATTGCCTCTACATACTCAGGGGCAAATCCCCAGTCTCTTTTTGCCTCAAGATTGCCGAGGTACAGTTTTTTCTGGTTTCCTGCGATGATATTGGCGACGGCCCTGGTGATTTTTCTTGTTACAAATGTCTCCCCTCTGCGGGGTGATTCATGATTAAAGAGAATTCCATTACATGCAAATATCTTATAGCCTTCCCTGTAGTTGGAGACCATCCAATAAGAATAGACCTTTGCTGCTGCATAGGGGCTGCGCGGACAAAAAGGGGTGTTTTCGCTTTGAGGTGGCGGGGCGGAGCCAAACATCTCAGATGAAGAAGCCTGGTAACATCTTGTCTTTACGCCGCTTCTTCTGATGGCTTCAAGCAATCTTGTTGTCCCGAGCCCGGTTATATCCCCTGTGTATTCCGGCGTATCAAAAGAGACCCTCACGTGGGATTGCGCCCCCAGGTGGTATATCTCATCGGGCTTTATATTGTAGATGAGATTTATGAGTTGGCCTGAATCTGAGAGGTCCCCATGGTGGAGAAAGAGTTTTGTGTCGGGATCGTGTGGATCTTTGTAGATATGATCAATTCTGTGGGTGTTGAAGCTGCTCGCCCTCCGGATAAGGCCATGGACTTCATACCCCTTGGAGAGCAAAAACTCTGCCAGATATGACCCATCCTGTCCGGTAATACCGGTAATAAGAGCTTTTTTCATTTCTTCAATCCCTTATTATGTATGAGATAATTTTTATCAACCTTGGCTCCATCCTCAATCCGGCCTTGTACTCTACAGAGATGATTTAAGAAAGCATAGCATACATCAATTTTCATCGTTCGTAGGTGACGTATCCGTCATGATGGATTACCTAGAAAATAATAATAATCACTATTATTTCCTCTCCATTTGGAGAGAGGATGTAAGGTGAATCGAACATTACATGTGATATACACCCTCACCCTCTCCTTGATAGAGAAAGATGATACTTTGAATTTTCTCCGGCCCGCCATGGTGTAACGATATTTGGGGGGTATCACTCTGTCATGTCACCTCAGGTTTAGCCAATGGATTACTTAAAAAATATTTTTAAGGTGTTGAAAATTGTATATGCCCCTAAACCTAACGTTAAAACCGCAATACCTAGTTTTAATTTTTCATCGCTTATGAGCTTTACGCTTTTTACCGATAAAGGCACCGAAAGCACAGCCCCAAGAATAATATAAGGAGCCAATGTTAAGTCAACCGGATTTTTGACAATAAAGATATAGGCAATAACGCCGACCAGACAGGTAAGGCCTTCGGCTAAAGAAGTAATGCCTACGGCACTTTTACCTTCCACACCCGATAAAATTTGGCCGCTGGTTACTACCGGCCCGTAACCGCCGCCGCTCATACCTTTATTAAATGAAGCAACCAGCCCCAGAGAGGTAATTTTTCGCCAGGAAAGACGAAAAGTTTTATTGCGGCATATAAGGATAATAACTCCCATCGCAAACACCAAAATACCGATATAAAGCTTCAGCCAGAATGCGGGGATATTAACGGCAACAAATACCGCAACAATAGTGCCGATAATACTGCACAGCGCTAAAAGTATCGCTATCTTTAAATGGAGAGGAATACCCCTTCGGTAACTTTCTCTATATCCCATAGTTTTCAGTTTGCTGACGATCAAAGAAATATTCATCGTTTTAGGCTTAAGGTTTACATTGCCTTCACGGTGATGAAAAATAGCGGCTAAAATCCCGGTTATCAACTCTGACAGTAACACCACCGGCACAATCTGCAAAGGGGCAAAGCCGAAAATCAAAAGTACGGGGGTCAGGGTTGTTCCGTAACCCATCCCTAATGTTGAATCAATATATTCGCAAAAGAAGGCCAAAAAGATAAGGACAATAATAATCGATAAAGAAAGTTCCATAATGTCTTTCCTTTTGTTCTATTTAATGTTGCACAATATTACCTGACCATTGTGTAACAATATAAAGCTCCGCCCTTGAGGTTATTTGAAACCCCTTGAAAATAAAGCATTTTTTGCACATAAATCAATCTATCTGATACGCTCCACCAGCGTCTCTGGTACATTCACGCTCACCCGGGAGCCGACTACTTGCAGCAACACTCGAATCCTATGCCTTGCAGATAGCTTTCTCTCAAATATCCCGATGAAGTCCTTGAACGAACCGGACCTTATCCTCACCTCTTCACCGGGTTTCATATCCAATTCCATCCTCACCCGCCCCCCTTCGTCCATGCGGCTGCGTATAGTCTCCACTATCTCATCGGCGATGGGGGCGGGGATATCCCCCCACCCCACAAACCGGGCTAGCCCCTTGGTCCACTTGACCTGGTAGTAGTGGCGAGCAAGTATCAATTTGACAAAAAGGTAGTTTGGAAAAAGGGGCTTTTCTGTCTGAACAGCCCGGCCGTTGACGGTCCGGGAATCGAGCGCCTTGGGCAGGAGGTGTTCTAATCCTAAGCCTCCCAGCCTCTGGGAGGCCTCGGCCTCCTTTTTGGGTTTGGTCTGGATCACATACCACGCTGCTTTTGAGGATAACTCAAAAGACATAACCACCTTTCTTTTTTCGGAGTGGTTACCTACTTTCCATCAACACGACCATGTCCTAACGGACCGATCACCCCCCGGTATGCCCGGCGCGGCAATTGTGTTTCTCTGGATGTAACCTTCGTATTTTTTACAAGATACCTATACCAAATACTGACCACAGATACAATAAGGATTTGGGGTCGGGAAAACCTTACCATGGTACCATAATAGCTCTATATTATTGCTTTTCTCCTGTTTCACCTCACATAGGTCATTTCCCCCCCGCCCACAAACAGGTTTCTGTCCTCCCTGATCTCTTTCCCATCTACTTTTTTTACCAAATAGAGATCATTGGTGAAATAGACCCCCAGGGTGTATGTGCCTGTCTCAACATCCGTGGTGAAGGAATAGGGCCTCCATTCCTTACTCGTTACATCGGTCTCCCCGATGATTTTTCCGTTCAATTTGACCATCATGTGAGGCCATGTGCCTTGGACCGGGGTGCCCCGGGCTCGTATCTGGAATTTCACCCTCCCCCGGTATAATTTTATTCGTGCTTGGCATCCCTCCTTCCGATAGAGGTTCCCACCAGCCCTGCCTCGCCAGTCTGATCGGAGGATATGATAGGTGACCACCTCCTTTATAAGGATATCTCGATATTTTTGTGCCAGATCCTCCTTGCCGTCTTTCTCATGGATATCGGCAAGATAAGACAAGGCATAGAGGTGTCGGGGGACCTTAGAGAGGGTCTTCTGAAGGGACGCCCTGGCCCTATCATAATCCCCTTGGGCAAAATAGATTCTCCCCAACCGGAAGTTCACCCAGGGATTTTGGGATCGCATCCCCAGGGCTCGACTATAGGCATGAAAGGCCTCTTCCTGTCTGCCTTCCGCCTCCAGGGCCTGCGCCATCAGAAAGATCTCAGGAAACCTCAAAGGGGGGAATACGTTCGCCAACTGTTCCCACGAGAGTGAGGGGGTGTGCCTTATGGCCCTTTGAAAGGTTTCTTTCGCCTCCCCCGTTTCCCCCTCCCGGACGAGGAGTCTCGCCAGACCGATATGGCCCGTAACGTCATCGAGATCTTCCCGCAATGCCTTTTTGTACCACTGCCGGGCACCATCCAGATCACCCAATGACAGCTTCAGGTCCCCTATCCGGCCATAGGCTGCCGCCCTGAGTGAACCGAAGGAGGACACTTTGTTCCGTTCCAGGAGGGCCTCCCATTGCCCTATCAACTCCACGCCATTTTCTTTTGACGGCGAAATGCTGAGGAGCGCCCGATACTGAGTAATGGTTCCGTAGAGGGGTACAAGACTAATGACGAACACACAGAGCAACACCCCTGTCAGCGCACAAAAGAGGGGAGACTGAATAAGCTCATCATGAGTCCGTAATAACAAGGATCCTATGAGATACTGCAGGGGAATGTTTATCAGGACAACGACAAACGAAAAATCCGCCTGGGTCTTAAACTGGGGAGAAATGGCAGAAAGATTGAAGAGAAAAATCGCCACTATTATAAAGGAAAAGACGAAAAGATGGAACTGCCACGATACCGCGGAGAGGGTGCTCCACACTCCTTGCCCTTGTATGCCTTTGAACCAACGAAACAATGCCACCGTAGCCCCCACCCAGGTGGCCACGATGATCCACGCTGCCGGATCCTTAAGCCACCATCCGACATCTCCAGGATGGAAGTTGGCGATCAGAGGTTTGTTCAGCAGGTATATAAAAAGTCCCAGGAGGAGATATCTTCTCAAGCCCCTGCACGAGGGGATAAAAAGAAAAATAACGAGAGCGGCAAAAAGAATTACCTCTTTCCAATTGAGAAGAACGGCGGTCACGTATACCCCTTTAACGTCTCGGAATTGCCTTAGAAATTCCCTGCGAGCATATCACGGCACGTTGAGGGTGTTCAAGACTATTTTGCGCGCTGGATTATGCGCGGGGACTGACAATGAAGGCTCAAAGATTGTTACGGGAAGATATCAGCGGGCCTTGACGAAATCCTCGTAAATGAGCTCCGTCAAGAGATTACCGGGGCTCTTTTCATCCTCGGTAATGAATGCAACGTCATCAGCCAGAAATTTTGCCATCAACTCCTCTAAGGTCTCGATCTTTTCGCCTGCATCCTTTTTAATCATAAAAGAATTTTTAATATTAACAGGCCGATTTGCTGAAGAAACCCCTCCAGAGTGTCATAATCAGGATCCTCAGATCAAAACCAATTGACCAATGCTGGATATAATAGAGGTCATGCTCCAGCCGCTTCTCCAGGGAGGTGTTTCCCCTCCAGCCGCTGACTTGGGCCCAACCTGTCATTCCGGCCTTGATCTTATGCCGAAGCATGTACAGGGGGACTTGATTTCTAAATTCCTCAATAAAATGAGGGCGCTCCGGCCGAGGTCCGACCAGACTCATGTCTCCTTTGAGGACGTTGAATAGTTGGGGAAGTTCATCAAGGCTTGTTTTCCTTAAAAAGGCGCCACCCTTGGTCCGCCTCGAATCGTTTTCTTTCGCCCAGACAGGGCCTGTTTCTTTTTCCGCATCCATATTCATCGTCCTGAATTTCAACATCTGGAATGGACGACCATCCATCCCAATCCTTTCTTGTCTGTATAGGATTGGGCCTTCTGATGTCAATTTGATTAAAAGACCAATGATCAACATTATGGGAGACATCGCTGCCAAGATAAGGGACCCTAAAATTAGATCGAACATCCTCTTAAAGACCCTATCCCAACCATAGAGGGGTGAACCCTGAAGGCTCACAATCGGAAGGTCATCCAACTCGTCAACGCCCCCTTGCAACGTGATGAATTCAGAGACGCCGGGGACGACCTTAATGTCCAAGAAATGTCTCTGGAGCTTTTTGATGATCCTTGACAGATAGTTATATTCATCAATGGGGAGGGCCACAAAAGCGATGTCGATTTTATGTTTCTCAAGAATTTGATCAATCTCTTCATATGTACCAATAATTGGGATGTCTTCGATCTTCTTTCCTGTCTCTTTCCTCTTGCTGGTCAGGAAGCCCAAAATCCGAATTCCTAACTCCGGGGAGGTCTCGATCTTTTGAAAGATTTTCCTTCCCAGCCCCCCTGTGCCTGCAATAAGTGCATGGCGCAGATTATATCCTCGGGCACGAAGGGCATTGAGCGCTTTTCGAATGAAAAATCTGCTCGCTATGAGAAACACCAGTCCCATGATCCAGAAGTAAAAGAATGCCAGGCGGGAAAACCCGAATTTTTTAAGAAGGTAGATGCATGTAATGAGAATAAATAAGGTGAGGGTCAGGCTTTTTGCAATATCAAATAATTCTTTAAAAAAATGATCTATCCGTCGGGGACGATATAACGCGAGCCTGTTTGTTACCAGACCCCATATCAACCAAAGGGGGACTAAGAATTCAACGTAAAGCCAAAAAAGAGGAATGACTAACACAGGATTGGTGGAGGTTATATAAAATCTCAAAAAGTAAGATAGAATCCATGCGATCGAAAGGACGAGAATATCCGACAGAATGAATAAAGACTTAAAAAATTGGGCGTGTTTTTTCAGCATCTTTAATAACTTCGATCAAGCAGATGAGTTACCGTCTGACCAAAAAATTTTATTAAGACTCATTCTTTTTTTAATACCTAAAGGCCAATTCTTTTCTAAGAGGCCTGTTCTATATCCCAGAAATCTAAGGGTAGTATCAACTAAGGCATAGGGAATCCACTTCCTCTTTCCGTTCACAGACAAAAATCTAATCTCTTCCTTCACATATCTGATCCCTTCCTTCTCCGAGCTCGCCAGATCTTTAATCCAGCGATTTCTGTTAAAAAATACTCCTATGTCAAAGTATCTCTTAAACTGTTTCCTTAAAGAATAGTTATGGGAATGGTAAACAATGGCATGGGGTTGGTAGGCTATCTTGTAACCCTTTATAATCAATTTCGCCGCTAAACACATATCCTCATTCATAATAGTCTTTTGAGGAAACCTTCCGACTTCTTCAAAGGCACTTTTCTTAATAGCTGAACACACATTGGAAAAAAAGAAAGTCTTTACTCCCAAACGGGGCAAGTCATCTATCCCCTTAATCGTCGGCGTAGGAGGATAGTTAAAAGATCTAACGAAGGTCTCAACAGGATTGGCTTCTTCCGTGGGGATCTGCCTGCCATAAGAAGCTGCAATCATCGGCTTTTCTAAAGGGACGATCAGGTTCTCAAGAGCGGTTTTGTTCCTGAAGAAAGTATCCTGGGTCATAAAAGCGATGATTTCACCTTCTGCTTTGGAGGCTGCGAGGTTTCTTGTGCCTCCATGGTCAAAGGTCGTAGCGTCTATACGAATGAGGTCAGCACCAGAGTTTTTGCAAATAGTTGAAGTATCGTCGTCAGAGGAAGAATCAACAACCAATAGCTGGGCCGGCCTGAGCGTCTGCTCTTTTAATGTCTTAAAGAGTCGTTCCAGATACTTACCACCATTCCGTGTCGGAATGATAACCGAAACCTTCATCCCTTCCCCCACTATGGGTTTCTGGCGTCTTTGGTCTATGAGCATTGTCGATCCTACCGTGTCAGATGCTGACTCTATGCGTGCAAAAACTTTTTAATCTTTGTTACCAAGAAATCTTTTTGCCATACAGGAGTCATTATGTCTAGCAGATATCTATTGCTCACTTTTCTGCTCTTCATTATCACCGACCTCTTTTTTAACATTCTAGGAAGCATTCTAGCTACATCAATCTTCGACTTGAAATAAAGGATCGGGTGTCTTTGCTTTATAGCAAAAAATGCAAACTCTGTGATCATTCCACATACAAACTCTAGCGAGCATCTTAAAAACAATGAAATGGATATATTCTTAATCCTGACTAATTCACTGTTCCGCAAGGCATAATAAATTGCTGCCTTACTCATGTTGTTTATGGTTGATCTAACCTTATGACAAACAATGGCCGTTGGTACATACATAACCTTCCAATCATGCAGTTGAGCTCGAAGGCATAAGTCAGTATCTTCATAAATCAAAAAGAAGTCTCCATCTAAAAATCCTATATCTTCTATCATCTTTCGTCTATACAGGGCTGCACCTGCACAAGCTCCAAAGATATATTTTTTCTCATTATACAAAAAAGCCTTTTCACCCTCTCCCTTCTTAAATCCTTTTAGGGCGGTAGAAAACCCATCCCCGGCACTGTCTATAATGTCCGTACCATATACGATGAGCTTAGAAGCACATATGCCAATATTAGGATCACTATCCATTGCCTTCACCAACTCTTCCAGCCACCTTTGATCCGGTTCTGCATCGTTGTTGAGCAGGGCAATATATTCACCCTGTGCATACTTTAGACCCTCTATGTTACCGCCGGCAAAACCTA
>Ga0307422_1000890_pt1 | contig 15942 bp, 12 predicted proteins | sample SalMarWE160290MG_FD_202153 | JGI IMG/M metagenome (GOLD analysis project Ga0307422, IMG submission 202153) | Salt marsh sediment microbial communities from the Plum Island Ecosystem LTER, Massachusetts, United States - WE1602-90 | ecosystem: Environmental > Aquatic > Marine > Intertidal zone >...
CATACAAGAACCGAAATCTTAACTTATTATATACTATACTTAAAAGAATACTAAATGTCAATGTTTAAACTCGCCGTAAAGACGTAAAGGTACAGAGAAAATAAATGACTTGTTGGATGGTCTGTTTTCTGCACAAATCCGTCACTAATCCGAAGGATTCATGCGCCGTAAGCAGTGAGCCGAGAGCCGAGAGCTGCTTTCCCTTTTCTCATTTCAATGCCCAACCCTATCGATAGGGTCTAAAAAGGGGTTGACAATAGTGAAAAATTTATCATTGTATTAATATGTATTCAATTGTAAACAAGGTATATAAAAATCGGAGGCTAATATGGGTAAAACAGTGAGTGTTAGATTACCGGATAAAATGGAAAAAGATCTCGAAGGTCTCAGCAAGGAAACCGGCGTGTCGAAGAGCGACCTGGTAAAAGAAGCGTTAAGAGGATATTTAAATGAAACAAGGGGGTATTATATTGCACTCAAGAGATTGCGCGACGATAATGACGAACTTTATACTACGAAAGAGATGAAAAAAATGCTTGGATTCGATTAGGCTTTAGGGTTATTTTCGATGAGGTACGAGGTATTATGGAAAAGGAGTGCTATAGGTGATCTTGAAAAACTCGACAAGAAGATTTCGAGGAAAATAACGGATAAGATACTGACCCACTTAACAAAAGACCCTTTAGAGCTTGGAGTTGCTTTAAGGGGAGAGTTTGCGGGTTTGTACAGGTATAGAGTGGACAAATGGAGGGTTATCTATTCCGTGGCTCCAAAAAAGGGATCGATTATTATCCTCCGAATAGAACACAGGGCTACCGTATACGAATCTTAGCCGCGAAGAAAATGGGCCGCAGATAAACGCAGATTTAAAAGGATTTTTTTGTTTGTTGAGTAATTCAAAACTCAAGACCTGACCCCTCTATTCAGGCACCCTCCCTCAGTATTTTTTACTATTTGACTATTTTTTAATTTGACGATTTAACTATAGCGATAGCTATTGTATATAGATTCAAAAAAACAAGACCTGCCTCTTCTAATATTATAACCTTGACATGATTAGAGAAAATTCTTATACTGACTAATATTGTTTAAAAAATTTAAGGAGGTCGAACAATGTATAAAAAAATTATCTTATCTTTATTTTTTATTCTCTTATTGAGCAGCGGAACGGTTTTTGCGCAAGGCAGGTTGGAAGATTCTCTTGCTTTAGTAGAATTATTTGATAGTGCCGGTGGGCATAATTGGACGGACACAACTAATTGGAATAACGGACCTATAGATACATGGTATGGCGTGATAGTTACCGGTACTCGGGTAACGGCGTTATATTTGGGTGGTAATAATTTGGTAGGAACTATTCCGCCGTCAATCGGTGATTTGGATAGTTTAGAAGTGTTGTTTCTTAACGACAACGAGCTAACGGGCTCGATTCCTCCGGAGATCGGCAATCTTACAAGTTTAGAGTTTTTGCGCCTTAAAGGTAACCAATTAACAGGTCCGGTTCCTCCGGAGATCGGCAATCTTACGAGTTTAGAATATTTGCACCTTAATATTAACCAGTTAACGGATTCGATTCCTCCGGAAATCGGCAGTCTTACGGATTTAGTTGAGTTGTTACTTAGTAACAACCAGCTGGTAGGTTCGATTCCTCCGGAGATCGGCAATCTTACAAGTTTAGAGGATTTGGCCCTTTATTATAATCAGCTAACAGGTTCGATTCCTCCGGAGATTGGCGGTCTTACTAGTTTAACGCATTTGTTACTTTATAACAATCAGCTAACAGGTCCGATTCCTCCGGAGATCGGTGATCTTAAGAATTTGACGACTTTGTCCCTTAATAACAACCAGCTAACCGATTCAATTCCTTCAGCGATCGGCGCTATTGCGAATTTAGAGTATTTGAACCTTTCTTCCAACCAGCTAGCGGGTTCGATTCCTCCGGATATATGCTTACTTAATAGTTTAGAGAATTTGCGTCTTAATGATAACCAATTGACAGGTTCAATTCCTACGGATATCGGCGATCTTACGAGTTTAACGTATTTAGTTCTTAATAACAACCAGTTAACAGGTTCGATTCCTTCTGCGATCGTCAGTGTTACGCTTTTGCAGCAATTGTACTTTAACGATAATGATTTAGTAGATTTACCTTCTCTGTCGGCATTATCTTCTCTGGAGCGTTTATACATTCAAAACAACAGATTCACATTCGAGGATATTGAACCCAATCTCGGCGTGGTTTCAGATCCTTCTAACTTTGTATACTCCCCTCAGGATAGTGTGGGAGAAGCGTTGGATACGATCGTTAATCAGGGTTCGAGTCTTACCATTTCTGTTTCTGTCGGCGGTGAGTACAATTTATATCAGTGGAAAAAAGATGGAATGATTATTCCTGGCGCGGAAGATAGCGTTTATACGATGGATCCTGTCGGTTCGGGTGATGACGGCTTGTATATCTGTGAAGTTGCCAATGATTCTGCTACAGATTTAACCCTTTATTCCAGACCAATTACGGTTTCATCTGTTTCGGCAGTTCCGGAAGCGGGGTTGCCCAAAATTTATTCGATGACTGTGGTAAAAAGAATAATAAGAGATAATCGATTGGAAGTAAAATATGGTTTACCCGAGGAAGCTAAGGTTAAGTTTTCGATATATGATATAAGAGGAGCAAAGGTGAGCGAGCTGTCGGAAGAGAATCCGGCAGGCAATTATTCTGTAAAGATAAATATGAGCAGCAAACCAGCCGGTGTTTACTTCTTCAGGATGGAAGCGAACGACAGAAAGTTTACCGCGACAGGAAAAATTTTGTTGATGTAATTTAGAAATTAATTCGCGGTTGGTTGAGTGTAAAAAAAAAGGCGGAGAATATCCGCCTTTTTTATTATCTTGTTTTTTTACTATTTGACTATTTATCTAAGATTCGAAGAGTCAAACGAAAAGGATTAAGAGGATTTTTCGAAAGACAAGACCTGATTCCTCTACGTTTATTGTCCAATGTCTAGATTTGACCCCAGAGACGCGGTCTACAACGAAAATATTTGCCATAAAATACCTCCTTATATTTAAATGATATCTGAAAAATGACTAAATGTCAATGTTTAAACTCGCCGTAAAGACGTAAAGGTACAGAGAAAATAAATGACTTGTTGGATGGTCTGTTTTCTGCACAAATCCGTCACTAATCCGAAGGATTCATGCGCCGTAAGCAGTGAGCCGAGAGCGGTTTATATGTTATTTATAAATATCCCTTGACTATTTGGGTGGTTTTCCGTATACTTCTAATATCTTATGATAAAAAAGAACTTTTTTATTAGTAAGTTAGAAATTTATCGAAGTTTGAAATTAAGAACAAGTTTTTGTCAACTCCTTAACTCCCCAACCCCTGAGTTTTTTATCTGTTTTCTGCCATCGGTTCTCTGTCTTCTGTACTCTGTTCTCTTTCCTCTGTTTTCTGTCATCTGTACTCTGTCTTCTTACTTCTGTCTTCTGCCCTCTGATGTCCTATGATTGAAGCGATTAGGGAAATTGGGGAATATGCGATTAAGAAAGAAGGTAAAAATGTTAAGGACCCACTAGATATTTTAATTGATGATCCGAGTAACAGAAATACAAAAAATGTATTGTTTATCGTTCTTGAAAGTATGAAAAATAGATTTGTATATAAAGATATAGATATTGAAGAATATTCCATGAAAAAACAACTAAAGTATTTATACAAATCAGGTAAGGGTAAACGTGGAGCAAACATGACGCCCACGACAAAAATAGCAGAGTCATTAGAGAGAACATTCAACAAGAATATTTTAGGTTGGTTTAAAACAAATAGAGACACGGATTTTTTAGTAATGATAGGAAATTGCCTCATAGAAAATAATAAAAAGATTTTAGATGATCTTATTAAGAATTATAGTAAAGAAAATAATATTATTACTTTAAAAATCGACAACAAATATATTGGAGATTATTCAGTATTTCAAAATATTTTAGTTGAAACTGCAAAAAAGGGATTTTATTTTACTAAATCATTTAAGGGGAATAATAAAGAATCAAGATCAGATAAACTCCAAATATGCTGTGTCTGTAACAAAAAACAAAACGAGGTTTATGGTTTTGTTGGAACTTATAAATTTTACACTGTTGATAAACCTGGATTTGTCAGTGGCGGTTTTCAACAAAAATATGCATGGAAAAATTATCCTGTATGCTTAAACTGTGCATTAAAACTTGAAGCAGGTAAGAAGTATCTACATGATAAACTAAATTTTGATTTTTATAGTTTTAAATACCATCTAATCCCCAAATTCATTAGTAAAGAGGATTATGAAATGCAAAAGGATATTTTTAAATGGATAGAAAACTGGAAAGATCCAAAATTTGATAAAAAAGGCATTAAAGGATTTGCAAAGCTTACACAAGATGAAAATGAAATATTGGGATTGATGAGCGAGCAGAAGAATTATTTGAATATGAATTTCATGTTTTATAAAGCATCAAAGAGTGCGTTCAATATCCTGCTTTACATAGAGGATATTTTACCGTCACAATTGAGAAAACTTTTTGATGTAAAAATAGGAAATAAAGAAAAAAACATCAGAGGGATCGACCAAATCAATATTTTCAGGGAGTGTATAGTTCCAGTATTTGAAAATAAAAAAAAGACTGGCGAAAAACCTCTGGAGTTTAATTTTGGTGTCTTGCGAGATTTTTTCTACGATTACATAAATAAGAGATGGATAAGTAAAAAATATTTCTTGGATATTGTAAATGAAATATTTACCGGTAAACATGTCAATTATGATTTTCTATTGCATTTTATTATGCAAAAGGTAAAGAACGATTTTGTAAATGGTTACCCTACTAAAATTTCAACTCTTAAGGGATTTATGTTGTTAAATTATCTTAACAAATTAAAGTTATTAAATAGGATTAAAGATAAAAATAATATGGAGGTAACAAAAATGGATGAGAATAGGGTAAGTGTAGCCAAGAATGATACTCTGGAAAGAAGTGAAAAAGTAAAACAAAACATAAACGATTTCTTTGCAGAGTTCTCTGATTTCTTTACAAGTGATGTTAAAAAAGCAATATTTTTGGAAGGAGTTTTGACACAATTCTTGTTGAATATACAAAGACTACCTGAAGTGAGAAATGCTGGGCCTGGGAAAGAGCCTTTTAGACCACACTTAAAAAGCTTAAAATTAGATGAAAAACAAATAAAGAAACTCTTACCAGAAATACAAAACAAGTTAGAGGAGTATGGTAAAAATTATTACAGAACATTAGAATCAATAATATCAGATTATTTCGTTTCTGCAGGTAACGGGTGGAAATTAACAAATGATGAAATAAGTTTTTATTTTGTGCTTGGAATGAATTTATCATATAAATTCAAATCTAAAAAAGAGGAGGAAGAAAAAAATGACTGAAATAAAAAATAGATCGGAAATTATATTTCTATATGATATAAAGGATGCAAATCCGAATGGAGATCCTTTGGATGAAAACAAACCAAGAATAGATGAAGAAACAGGAATAAACATTGTAACCGATGTTAGATTGAAGAGGACAATAAGAGATTACCTGATGAATTTTAAAGAGCAGGAAATATTTATAAAGGAAATACGAAAAGAAGATGGGAAACTCGAGACGAAAGAAGACAGATTGGATGACCTAAAGATAAAAACACCCAAGGATTTGTTAAACAAATGTATAGACATTAGGTTGTTCGGAGCAACTGCAGCAATAAAAAAGAAAACAATAACATTTACTGGTCCAGTTCAATTCCGGTTTGGTAGATCATTACATAAGATCGTACTTTCTTTTATTAAGGGAACAACTGTTATGCCATCAAAAGAGGCAAAAGGACAAGGAACATTCACAGAAACATATATTTTACCGTATTCTTTAATTTGCTTCTACGGTGTTATCAACGAAAATGCCGCAAAGCATACGAATCTTACAGAGAATGATGTAAATCTACTTCTGGATGGCATGTGGAACGGAACTAAAAATCTGATTTCTAGAAGTAAAGCGGGACAGATGCCGAGGTTACTTCTGAAGGTGAATTATAAAGAAAGTGATTATCATATTGGAGATTTAGATAAATTGATCACAATTAGAGATATTGATAAAATCGAACAAGAGAAGCTAAGGGACATTACAGATGTTATTCTGGACGCGAGTGAACTGATTGAAACATTAAATAAAAATAAGGACAAAATAGAAAGTATTGAGCTGAAGGTTGATGAAAGACTGAATATTGATTTTAGTAGTTTAAACAAAGGTATACAAAAAAGGGACCTTCAGTTCAAATAGAGAGAATGAATCAAAAACATACTATCACAAGGGTATTAGTATTTGATGCATGGGGGGATTATGCTCATTTTAGAAGAGGTTATACAACTACCTCGCCGCTTACTTTTTCTATTCCTCCGCGAACAGCATTATGTGGGTTGATCGGGGCAATACTTGGGTTGGAAAAAGAGAATAATGAATATTTGAAGCATTTCGCATTAAACAACGCAAAGATTGGTTTGAAATTATTGGTTCCCATGAAAAAAGTTAGGATTGCAGAGAATTTGATTGACACAAAAACTGCAAAAGGGATTGGTATGAATCTGATAAAAAATAGAACACAAATCAGATTCGAATTTCTAAAAGACCCCAAATATAGGGTTTATTTCTGTCACACTGATGAAAAATTGTATAATCAGTTGAAAGGATACCTCTCAAAACACAAAACACAATATACCCCTTGTCTCGGGCTAAGTGAAAATATAGCAAATTTTGAGTTTGTTGGAGAATTAAACACTTCCGTTGAAGAGGCAGACAATGAAATTTCAATTCATTCAGTTGTACCTATTGAAAAATTAGATAAGCGAGGGATTAATTTTGATGCTGAGGGGGAATATTTTTCATTAAGATTACCTATAGAAATGAACCAACAAAGAGTTATAACGAGATATTCAGACGTTCTTTTTGAAAAGAATGGAAAACCGATGGTTGTAAAAATGGCTGAACCATATTGGGAAATAACATATAATGATGAAACAAAAGAAAATATTGTATTTATTGAATGATCTTAAATCTCATCTAGATAAAACACTCTTTGATCATTTGGAGAATGTAGGGAGAAGATCAAAAGAAATCTTAGAATCAAAAAAGTTAGATCTCAATGACTTCATTGATTTTGAAACACTTAAAGATGTTTCTTATTTAATCGGAGTATCTCATGATTTTGGTAAATCAACTGACTATTTCCAGGAATACATAGAAGAAAGAGACGATACAAAAAGAAGAAAACTCAAAAATAAACCAGAAACACACCACGCTTTTATTTCTTCGCTTTTTGCCTATTTTGTCATTAGTAAATATTTATCTAAAAGAAAGCTAATAGAGAAAAAACGATACAAATATCTGCCTATTATAAGTTTTTTGGTAGTAAAAAGACATCATGGAAATCTTGATAATGCTCTTGATGAAACATATGATTGCTGCGTTGACGATAACGAAAAATTTGAAGTTGTGAAAAGACAGATCAACGCGATTGATTTTGAAAAATTAAATACAATTTATTCATCTCTCTGTTTTAATTATAAGATAAATATTGAAGATTTTAAGAATGCTTATAAAGAGATTGCTAAAGAGATAAACACAAAACAAAAGAGACTAATCAGAAGATTGGACGAGAATGGAACCATATTTTATTATTTCACAACACTTTTGCTCTATTCAATACTTTTGGATGCAGATAAAATAGATGCTGCAAATTTGAAGCCTGTGAATCGAAAGAATATTGCTACTGATATTGTTGATAAATACAAAGAGAAAAAATTTGGTCAGGGAGAAGAGAAGAATAAAAGCAAATTAAAAATAAATAAAATAAGAGAAAAAATATACAAAGAAGTTATTTCAAGAATTGATGAGTTGGATTTGAATAATGGAAAAATCATGTCCTTAAATGTTCCAACAGGAACGGGAAAAACTCTAACTTCATTATCCTTTGCGCTTAAATTAAGGCGGCGACTAAATAAAGAAAAAGGATTCAGCCCACGTATAATTTATGCCCTTCCCTTTTTAAGTATCATTGACCAGAATAGTGATGTTTTCAATGATGTATTAAACAATCCAACAACAGATGTGCTTTTAAAACACCACCACCTTTCGGATATTGTTTACACAATCGAAGACGAATTTGAAAATGTAGAAAGCGAAAAAGATATAAGTAAAAACCTGCTTTTAATTGAAGGATGGAATTCGGAGATTATCGTAACAACTTTTATGCAAATTTTTTATTCGATTATATCAAATAGAAACAGAGCGATACGAAAATTCCATAATATAGCAAACTCAATTGTGATTCTCGACGAAGTTCAGGCAATTCCACATAAATATTGGCTATTGTTAAAAGAATCATTAAGTTTTATTGCTGAATATTTTAACACTTATTTTATTTTTGTAACTGCAACCCAACCGTTGATTTTTGATGAAAGTCAGGATGAGGTAATATCGTTAGTGAAAAGCAAAGAGGAATACTTTGAAAAATGTGATAGAGTTGATTTAATTCCAAATCTTGAACTCTTGAATATAAATGATTTCCAAGAAGAATTAAGAAATGACATTTCACAAAATCCAAATAAAGATTTTCTGATTGTTATGAATACGATTAACTCTTCAAAAGAAATCTATAATTTCATCAAAAAGGAATCGAATGACAAAAAGAATACAAAGATTTGCTATCTTTCAACAAATATTGTTCCTAAAGAAAGATTGAACCGAATAAGAGAGATAAAGGAGAAAACAGAAGAAAGAAAAATCATTGTAAGCACGCAGCTTATTGAAGCAGGAGTGGATATAGATGTTGATCTTGTTTACAGAGATTTTGCACCCCTTGATTCAATAAATCAGGTTGCAGGCAGATGCAACCGTAATTTTGAAGAAGATAAAGGTATAGTAAAGGTACGCATTTTAACAGAAAAAGAAAATAGCATAGAATATTATAAACGTATTTATAGAGGTGGTTTTATTACCGGAAAAACCCAGGATGTTTTTAAAGAAAGAACGCAGAATGGCGAAATTTGTTCTATAAGAGAGTCAGATTTTTTAGGATTAAACAACTCTTATTATGAAAAAGTGAAGGCAGGAATGAGCAATGATGAATCAAGCGATATTTTAAATAATGTAAAAGGGTTAAAATTTGCCGAATTATCAAAGTTTGAATTGATAACAAATGAACCCTATAAGGTTGATGTTTTTGTTGAGCTTAACGATAAAGCAGGAAAAATATGGCTAAAGTATCAGGAGATTATAACTGACGAAGAACTTAAAAGTTTTGAAAGGAAAAACAAATTTCTGGAAATAAAAAAAGATTTTTATGATTATGTAATTTCTGTATATAAAAAAAATATGGAATGGCTTGTAGTGGGCGAGATAAATTATATTAGTAGAAAAGATTTAGAAAACTGTTATGACAGAGAAACAGGATTTAAAGAATGCGAAAAGAGTACGTTTATGTTTTAAATGTAGTGAATAAAACATTTTAAAAATGTTCCTGAAGACTATCACTTTGAAATTAGAATCAGATAAACAAATAGAGGGGAAAGCCTATCAACTTAGAGGTTTTTTTGCATCAAAATTCAACGAATATATTTTATTACACCAACACCAGCAGGACAAATTTATCTACACATACCCTTTAATCCAGTATAAAATGCTTGATGATGTACCTACAATCATAGGTGTTAATGAAGGCGTTGAGGTTTTAAAAGAAATATATGATGGATATGATTCGCTGGTATTAGGGGGGCAAGAATATAAAATATTCCAGAGAGAAATAATCATAAAAGAGCAGAAGTTTGGAATCTCCGAGAACTTATATAAATATAAATTCCTCACTCCCTGGATGGCGTTGAATGAAAAGAATTATGAAAAGTATCAAATGTTTGGTAGTTGGGCTAAACGGAAAGAACTTCTGGAGAAGATTCTTGTAGGGAATATTATTTCTATATCAAAAAGCCTGGGATACACGGTGCCGGCACCAATAAAAACAAATGTTTTAAAAATGAAAGAAGTTAAAACTTCTCTCAAGGGCACACCAATGCTTGGTTTTCGCGGCACATTCTCGGTTAATTTCGAAATTCCGGATTATTGGGGTATCGGTAACTCGGTGTCACGGGGGTTTGGGACGGTCGTGAGGACAGAAGGCAGAACACAGAAGACAGAGTAAAGGAAAAGAGTGAGTATGAAAAAACATAATTTGTCTTATATTTTTTTGTTTCGTTCTGGTATCTGTTGTCTGGCGTCTGTCATCTGATTAACCATGCAGTTAGTTATTAATTCATACGGTTCTTATCTTCAAAAAAGCGGTGATTGTTTTAAGGTAAAAAAAGATGAGAAAGTCTTTGAAGTTTCGGTTAAAAAAATCTCATCCATTATGATTACGACTTCCGCTTATATTACTACGGATGCTGTAAAGCTGGCAATGGATCATAATATAGATGTTATCTTTCTCGATAATTTCGGTAATCCTTACGGAAGAGTCTGGCACAGTAAACTTGGAAGTACTACTCTGATAAGAAGAAAACAGCTTGAAATCGCGGAAACCGAAGATGGATTGAAATTGGCTCTTTCATGGGTGACGAAGAAAATCGATAATCAGATAGAATTACTTAAAGAATTAAGGAAAACCCGTACTCGTAAATCGGCAGTAATTACCGGATATATTAAAAAATTAAATAACTGCAAAAAAACACTTGTTGACCTTTCCGGTAATATCGAAGAGACACGCGGCACAATAATGGGGATAGAAGGAAGCGCGGGAAGAATATATTTTGAGTGTTTGAGTTTTCTTATACCCGAAAGATATAAATTCAATGGGCGCAGCCGGAATCCGGCAAAAGATGAGTTTAATGCTTTATTGAATTATGCTTATGGTATTCTCTATTCGCGAGTAGAAAAAGCCTGCATCATTGCCGGACTTGACCCTTATGTTGGAATTATTCATACCGATAATTATAACAAAAAATCTCTTGTTTTTGATCTGATTGAAAATTTTCGTATCTGGGCGGATGAAACTGTATTAAAACTCTTTGCCGGCAGAAATGTGAAACAGGAACATTTTGATAAACTTAAAAATGGTTTTACTCTTAATAAGAATGGCAAGGCTTTATTGGTTGAAGCCTTTACTGAGTTTCTGGATGAATCTGTAAGGTATGGCGGAAGAAATATCAAAAGAGGCGATATTATTCAATTTGAATGCCATAAAATTGCAAATGAGTTGATAAGGGAGGACAGGGGACAGAAGACAGAGGACAGAAAGCAGATGACAGAAGTAAGAGGACAGAACACAGAGGCAAAATAGAGAAAAAAAGGGAGAGCGAATGAAAAAGCATAATTTTAGAAATCTTAAAATTTATCAGAGGTCAGTTGATTTTGCAGTAGAGATTTATAAGCTGAGTAAATCTTTTCCCAAAGAGGAAATTTTTGGGTTAACAAGCCAGATTAGAAGAGCGGTAATATCAATATCTCTAAATATTGCGGAAGGTAGCGCTAATAAATCAGAAAAGGAATTTCAGAGATTCCTTGAGATAGCATTACGTTCCAATTATGAAGTTATGACTGCTCTTGAGATTGCCTTACGATTGAATTATTGTCAAAAAGAAAAATACGAAGAACTTACGGCAGAAGCGGATGAAATTGCGCCTATGATAGTAGGATTTTCAAAAAGTCTGTGCTCTGACATCTGACTTCTGTAGTTTGAAGTTATGTTGGTCTGGGTAATTTATGACATTGTTGAAGATAAGATAAGAGGACGTATTGCTAAGGTTTGTAAAAATAAAGGTTTATACAGGGTCCAGAAATCGGCATTTCTCGGAACGCTTAATAAAAATGAAATAGATGAACTAAAAATTATGTGTGAAGATCAGATCGATGTTGAAAAGGATTCCGTGTATATTTTTCCAATGTGCGAGGATGATTTTAAGAAGGTGAAATTACTGGGTAAGGCATTTGATAAAAAGCTTATGACTGATGAAGTGAAGGCATTGTTTATATGACAGAAGACAGAGAACAGAAGACAGAAGAAATGATGAAGGATAGTCTGTTGTCTGGCTTCTGGCATCTGCCTTCTGATAGTGAATCTACTTTAATGATAACGCCAACAGAGGTTATGGAACATCTTTTTTGCCCGCGGTTTACTTATTTTATGAATTGTCTGAATATACCACAGCATGAAGAGTTGCGATATAAGGTACTGAAAGGAAGGGAATTGCATTCAAGAAAGGAGAAGGAAAATAAAGAATATTTACGGAAGAAAATAGATTGCGCGAAAAAGGAGCTTTCTGTTTACCTCGCTTCACCAGCGGTTAAAGCAAGGGGTATCGTCGATGAAATTCTTACGTTAGCTGATGGGAGTATGGCACCTCTGGATTATAAGTATTCAGAGTATAGAGATTTTTTATTTAAAACTCACAAAGTTCAATCTGCAATCTATGCTATGCTTATCGAAGAAGTATATAAAAAACCTGTTTATGTAGGGTATATTTGCTATGTAAGAAATGGAGCTAAATTAAAAAAAATACTTTACAAACAGGAAGATTTTGATTATATTAAAAAAGTGATTGATGAAATTTTCAGGGTAATCCTTCTGGGATATTATCCTAAGAAGACATCATGGCGTAATAGATGTATAGACTGCTGTTATAGAAATATTTGTGTTTGATCTTTGACAAGTTAAAATATATTGGAATTGCAGGGTTTGTTGGTGATAAAAGTATGTAATTGGTAATAAAAAATGAAGTTTTTTAATGATAATAGTATCTTAAAAGCGATAAAATTAGGTGTAGTGATAAACTCGATATTGATTGAGAATACTGAGATTCAAAGGAAAATGCTGTTAAAATTTAGATTCCATTAAAACAAGGATTGAAACACCACAGATGCCATAGAATCTTTTTTCACTTCCAGGTTAAAATTTAGATTCCATTAAAACAAGGATTGAAACTCGATTGTATGTGTACCAGTTTTGAAAAGAATATCGGTTAAAATTTAGATTCCATTAAAACAAGGATTGAAACTAGAACAAAAATCTCCATTAATTTCGTATATTGGAGTTAAAATTTAGATTCCATTAAAACAAGGATTGAAACCTATTTTCGGAAGCTTCTCCCACGGGATAACCGTCGTTAAAATTTAGATTCCATTAAAACAAGGATTGAAACTGAAAGAGATTGGAACGGTTCTCCAATAAGTGGGAGTTAAAATTTAGATTCCATTAAAACAAGGATTGAAACATTTAATCGGATTAAGATTCGTTGAAAGACTTGATAGTTAAAATTTAGATTCCATTAAAACAAGGATTGAAACCAGAAGAAAGACGCGGAAGATACACTTGTAGTCAGGTTAAAATTTAGATTCCATTAAAACAAGGATTGAAACCTTCTTATATCTTTGAAACACATAAGGTAGAAATGGTTAAAATTTAGATTCCATTAAAACAAGGATTGAAACATGAAACTACGCTTACTTATCTCGCACAGACTCCACGTTAAAATTTAGATTCCATTAAAACAAGGATTGAAACTAACCGTATCCGGTTCTGGGCGTTTAACAGGTTTGTAGTTAAAATTTAGATTCCATTAAAACAAGGATTGAAACTCGAATTGTTTCGGGTCTTCCAATCTGCAAGAATGTGTTAAAATTTAGATTCCATTAAAACAAGGATTGAAACAAAAGGTACGTTTCAGACCCGGCTATTTCGCTACCGGTTAAAATTTAGATTCCATTAAAACAAGGATTGAAACTCGAGAATGTTACAACAAGCGGGTTTGATATTTCAAGGTTAAAATTTAGATTCCATTAAAACAAGGATTGAAACACTGAATCATAACCACTATGGCATATTTGTTCTGGTTGTTAAAATTTAGATTCCATTAAAACAAGGATTGAAACTTTATCAATGCGAGTGTATCAAGTGTTGAATCCGAGTTAAAATTTAGATTCCATTAAAACAAGGATTGAAACTTTGCGGTTGAAATGATACAGGGGGATACTCTCGATGTTAAAATTTAGATTCCATTAAAACAAGGATTGAAACTAACATTCGCGGCACAGAAGATGACCGTCATCTGTGTTAAAATTTAGATTCCATTAAAACAAGGATTGAAACCAGTTCTGCCTACATAAGCCTTCCAGTATTTCTGTTGTTAAAATTTAGATTCCATTAAAACAAGGATTGAAACTACAATAAGACTTGTCGGTCAACCGCATTTGTGAGGTTAAAATTTAGATTCCATTAAAACAAGGATTGAAACACCTTACGGGTTCCCTTGTGGGTGTAATAGCCCGCGTTAAAATTTAGATTCCATTAAAACAAGGATTGAAACATAGGCGGCACGATCGGACCGAAGAAGCTCGAATAGTTAAAATTTAGATTCCATTAAAACAAGGATTGAAACAAGATGGAGATATACTCAAAAAGATTGGTGATAGAGTTAAAATTTAGATTCCATTAAAACAAGGATTGAAACACTATACCCAATTTTGTACCATAATGATTATTCAAGTTAAAATTTAGATTCCATTAAAACAAGGATTGAAACTATAGTTTTCTTAATACATTTAAACAAAGACAAAGTTGTTAAAATTTAGATTCCATTAAAACAAGGATTGAAACTAATAATACTAAAAGAATAGATGTGATAATTGAAGGTTAAAATTTAGATTCCATTAAAACAAGGATTGAAACATAAATATTGTATTGGCTTCGAATTCACCTTCCGCGTTAAAATTTAGATTCCATTAAAACAAGGATTGAAACTCTCTACGTCCTGCGGTAAAACGGAAATTCCTGTTGTTAAAATTTAGATTCCATTAAAACAAGGATTGAAACAATTATGGTTGCAAAGAGTAGGAGAAAGAGCGGATGTTAAAATTTAGATTCCATTAAAACAAGGATTGAAACAAACTTAAACGTACGGTTCCAATTACAGAAGGTAGTGTTAAAATTTAGATTCCATTAAAACAAGGATTGAAACATCCTATCTGATTCCTCTTCTACTATTTCTTCGGGTTAAAATTTAGATTCCATTAAAACAAGGATTGAAACGGACTGCCGCGACCTCCCTGGGAGCGATTTTCCGGGTTAAAATTTAGATTCCATTAAAACAAGGATTGAAACTAACCGGAATGGCAAGCGTTGGAGAAGTCATTACGAGTTAAAATTTAGATTCCATTAAAACAAGGATTGAAACATTGTTTGGACCGTTGCCAATAAAGGTAAAAATCTTGTTAAAATTTAGATTCCATTAAAACAAGGATTGAAACTATCTACACCAATTACATTAAACCCCCTATAAGCAGTTAAAATTTAGATTCCATTAAAACAAGGATTGAAACCATCATCATGTGTCCAGCCTGTTATTCTTGAAATGTTAAAATTTAGATTCCATTAAAACAAGGATTGAAACTATGATGGGACACCAGACAAACAGATTGACAGCATAGTTAAAATTTAGATTCCATTAAAACAAGGATTGAAACTTTTAGGTCTCGGAGTTTTGGGTTTATCGTTTATCGTTAAAATTTAGATTCCATTAAAACAAGGATTGAAACGCTGTATCAAGTAACGGAATAAATTGGATCGGGAAAGGTTAAAATTTAGATTCCATTAAAACAAGGATTGAAACTCCATAGTCTCGATTCCCTCTGTGTCAAAATCTTCCGGGTTAAAATTTAGATTCCATTAAAACAAGGATTGAAACTTCAATCCGAATAATTGCCAGTTAATTTCGGAAAAGGGTTAAAATTTAGATTCCATTAAAACAAGGATTGAAACTTTGCTATATCCTGATAGATAGATACTTGAATTTTTGTTAAAATTTAGATTCCATTAAAACAAGGATTGAAACTATCTTTATCACAATTCGCAAAAGCCATGCTAATAAA
>Ga0307422_1000895_pt1 | contig 15907 bp, 16 predicted proteins | sample SalMarWE160290MG_FD_202153 | JGI IMG/M metagenome (GOLD analysis project Ga0307422, IMG submission 202153) | Salt marsh sediment microbial communities from the Plum Island Ecosystem LTER, Massachusetts, United States - WE1602-90 | ecosystem: Environmental > Aquatic > Marine > Intertidal zone >...
CAGTTTGTAACCGTGCGGGGTTTTTAGATATTTGTCGAGGCGTTCCAGCATGATTTTAATTTGGCTGTCATCCGCACAACCTGAGAGAATTGCCCAGCTGAAAGAATTAAGATAGTACGACCCGTTTATTTCAGGATTCAGAGACAGGCCGTCTCCTTCCGCCCCTAGAAACAAGTAACCGTTATCTTTATGGCGGTTGAAAAGCAGTCTGGCATAAAAATCTTTTTTCCAGGCATGCTCATCTATTTTGAGCTTTAACTCCGCTGACTGCTCTTTAAACAGCTGTGAATCTTCGTGATTGCCCTTTTGCTCCGCAAGGTTTTTCATATGATCAAGAGCCAGTTTTAGGAGAAACGCATTCATGATACTTTCGCTGTACTCAGCCAGTACTGTTTTTACCTTCTCAGGGTTTTGATTATAAAATTTTTCTTTATCCGCACCGCTTAGATAATCAATGTCCACCTTCAGACAGTCGTTCCAGTCGGCCTTGTCTATAAGGGGCATGCCGTGTGCGCCCACAGAGACTTTGGAGGAATAGAAAATAATTCTTTTGAGGGTGTGGTAAATAGGTCGGCTTTTTTTGGCACCGGCAATTTTACAGGGTGTATCGATAAAAGCGATATCCCCCGTAAGCTCAATATAGCGGTAGACAGCCTGAACCAGCCACAGCCCGTCGTCGCTCCAGTGACCGGGTTCTTTGCCTTTCCAGAAAAAATTGTGGTTCGTATAACCGAAATCATACACATTTTCACACCAGGTAAGGATAGCCCGGCGCACGAACTGCGCTTTTCCCATTGCCACAAAGTAGTACATGGAAGCGAACAGATCCTGGATTTCACGAAAGCCCAGTTCCCTATAACCCTTTTGGGTTTGAGAAAACGACCTCGACACAAAGGTCTGATACAGAATTTGAAAAGGCATGTTTTTATTGATAAAGGACTGCAGGTTTTTATTGCTTGATGTAACCTGTAGATAACTTGTATATGCTTTTAGAAAATCGTTATTTTTTTCAAGATGCGTGCTAAATGAGCTTTCGGGAGCGAACTCTGTTACCAGTGCATTAATTTCTTTTGTCAATGTATCTCTTGAAAATTCCGGATTATCCACGGAAGATACCAAACCCGTAAAATTTACCATGTGAGCGGTGTGATGAGATGCAACCGTTACGGGCAGGGCGCAGGCAAAGAATCCGGGCCCTTTACGGGCAATACGGTTAGGTAAATAGTTCAGAGCATCCGGCATACTCAAAGAGCCGTTACCCACAAAATCATTATAATCCGTACAGAACTCCTTAGAAAAACACAATCCCGATCCGGTGTAAGCAATCATGCTGTTAAAACGTAGATCAGATTGTCGGTTAAGAGGATGATAATCATGAGTTAATGCCAGGATAGTTCCGTCATTGTTCTTGAGTATCCCGGCCTGCATAATGATATTGGAATACAGCACATCCTCCATCATGGCATGAGGAACTTCGGTGCCGAACATTCCCGTATAAACCACCCTTAAAGATCTTTTTTTTGTACTGTTGTTTTTTATTGTTATATTTTGGACTTCGCTTGCAATAGGAAAACCCTTTTTGTGCTGTAACAACATAATGTTTCGAATTATCTCTAAACCACATTTTGTTTTATATGTTATCTCCGTATAATTTTGAGAATGACGGCACCAGGCAGATTGGATATTGGGCCCTTCCGGTTCGCGGGAATAAAAGATCAGCTCTCCCTCTTCAACCAGATAAAACTGTCTGTTGGCGGGAAATCCGTTTTCTTCCTGACGCAGATCCCAGCGGATAGCCAGCACCTGAGTAAAGGCATGAGAGCGAAAGCTGCCTCCTCCCAGTCTGTCTACCACACTTTTTGGTGTTGTTTGGATGGGGTAATTAAAGTCCAAACGGTTCCCCAGTAATAAGTTAACGGAGAAATGAGGCCCGGGATTAGGTGCCGTGAGATCTATGGAGTGCTCGCCGGCTTCATTTAAATAACCGGCGCCCGTATTGATATAGTGAATGGAATCTAAAATCGCCTGTTGCAGGGAATCGGTGAGCGCGACCTGGGTAATTGCCGCTTGATCGTCTTTTTTATATAAAAAAAAGGAGTTTTCCTGGTATAATAATAATATTGACTTCCCGGATTGGGTAAGAGCGCGCAAGTATTTTTCAACTACATGATGTTTAAACAGATTCACAACACAGGGTATGCGGATTGGTAAACCGGCTACGGCAATCAGATTGCTAAAAGAACCGTCAACAAAGAGAGCATCGTTTACTTTATTGTCTTTTAGCACCTCTGCAAAAAGCTCATGAGCCGATGCCAATAGATCTTTTAAGCAGCCTCTGGCTGTAATACGTTGAATATTCATACTTATAATCTTATTCCTTAATTAATGATCCATATCATAAGTGTAATTATCGGGGCTGTCAATTAATAATTTATTTCCATCTATTCCGGGCCTAAGGTAAGCAGTCAGCCCCGGCTTCCGACCGGGCCTTCACGAATAAAAATTCTGCCGTTAGCCGCCCAGTTAAGACCGGTGCCAAGATATTTTCCTGAGACGCCGATCGGCTGATGGTGCGAAAAGAGGATCTTTTCCTGTGTGCCTTCAATATTCTGCACAGCGACGTGGTATTTACCATCCGATTCACTAAAGGATAGCAGTAATTTTGAGCCGTCCGGGGAAAATACCGCATTGCGGATTAAAAAGGATACAGACTGCATATGGGTAAGCGAGATAATTTCTCTTGTTTCAAGCCTGCGCACATCCGGTAGATAATGATAGCTTTTCAGATGCGCTCTCTTTTGGTCAAAGAGGTGACGGCTTATCAGCTGGCGATAGCAGGTAACGGCTTTGGAGCCGTCGGCAGACACATCCATAAGCATGGGATATGAAAGCTTCTCATCGTTTCCCATAAGCTGCTTTCGCTGACCGGTTTGAGTATCAGCATCATGCACGCTCAGACGCCTGTTATTAGAATTATAAACCGCCAGTTTACATCCGTCGGGGGAAAGCCCTATGATAGCGCTGTCTTTAAAGTAAAGCTCCTTTTGCTCGATAACCACAAGTTTCTCCACGTGGAGCTTGGATATGGAATCCTCGAACTTATTATGCAGACAGGATTGGCTAAAAATGAGTAATGCCGTTACGATAAAAACAGATAATGTCCGCATGCTTTACCTCCCTTCGTTTATTCTTGATTTCATATATTGACTTTTTAACTGTTCTTAAAGATCATAAGGCACAGTATACAATATGGCAGGAATTGTACTTTATGGGAATAGAAAATAAAAAGCTCATACGAAGAAACATTCTCTTTCAATCTTTGGACAGCGGTATTTTTATGATGGCTATGGTATTTTTTCACCAGATGACCATTATGGTGGCCTTTGTAAAGCGTCTGTATGATTCACCCCTTGTAATTAGTCTGATCCCGGCGCTGCTGCTTATCGGTTTTAACCTTCCCGGGCTTTTCACAACCCGCATGGCGGAAAGGCACGCCATGCGAAAGAAATTTATCGGAGTCTTCGGCTTTATCCAGCGGATTTGTATTCTTTTAATGGCCTTAAGTACTTTTTTGCTGGAGCCGTTCGGTCCCTACGTTACCGTGGCCTTTGTGCTGTTTTTCTATTTCGGCTTTTCTTTTTTCGGAGGAATCGGCACGCCTGCCTGGCTGGATTTCAGTGCAAAAACCATCCCCGTGCTCTACAGGGCCAGAACCAATTCCCTGCGCGCTGTAATCGCCGGCGCGGGAGGTATTCTTCTTCCTCTGCTGATAAATTATTTCCTCACCAGCTATGAGTTTCCGGAGAATTACAGGTTGAATTTTCTCGCGGGTTTTTTGCTGCTCTCCGTCTCATTTATCTGTTTTCTTTCCATAAAAGAAACGGAAGCATCACCTGCTGTTCGCAAAAAACCGTTTGGACAGTACTTTTCCTCACTGGTAAAGATTCTAAAGAGAGATAAAAATTTCGTACGCTTCCTCTGCACCCAGGCCCTCTTAAGTGTCTCGGAATGCGGTTCGGTCTTTTTAACCTATTATGCTATTGACCTTCTAAAAATTAATGAAAGTACGGTTGTGTTTTATACATTTCTGTTAAACTTTAGTTTTCTCATATTTGGCGTACTGCTCGGCTTTATCGGCGATAAAACCGGGAACTTACGAGTACTGCAGATCGGCGCGTTTACTACCCTGGCAGCGCTGGTTTTGGTAATATTCTGGCCTACTCATTTTATTTTCTATATAATCTTTATCCTGGTGGGAATAACTGTAAATGCGCGGCTCAACAGTTTTCAGGTATTTATTACCGAGTTCGGAAACGATAAGGATAGAATTCGCTACTCGGCTTTATCAACCACCATCTCCGCCAGCTTATTCGGGCTTACACCCCTTGCGGGGGGTATTCTGCTGTCAACAAAGCTGTTAACATATAATTCACTTTTTGCCATAGGCGCTCTGTTTGCAGGGCTGGCTCTTTTTTGTTTTTTATTTGTGGTAAAGGACCCCCGCTTTTTAGGTACAGATACAAAATAAAGCAGTGCAGCGATTATATCTAAAAAAATTGCGGTTCACCGTATTGTATACAATAATTATAATGTATGGCCAAGAGTAAAATACTGTTTGTTGACGATGATATTAAAACCCTTAAAAGAATTGCTCCCGATACCATACGCATCATGCTTACCGGCTATGCCGATATGCAGACTGCTGTTGAGGCGGTGAATAAGGGCAACATCTTTCGTTTTTTGGAAAAACCGCGTTTGAAGCAGGATCTTCGGGCCGTAATAATCGAGGGTATAACAAAGTACGAGTATTTAAAACAGGTTGAGAAGAAAGCTTATACCGATGGTCTCACCGGGCTTAACAATCACAATTCGATTATTGATATTCTTGAAAAACACGTAGCGCATGCCGCCGCAGTGAAACAGCCGCTTACGCTTGCCATGATCGATTTGGATCATTTTAAAAAGGTTAAAGATACCTGCGGACATCAGACAGGCGATATTGTGCTTGTAACAATTGCTCAGGTGATTAAAGAAGAAATCCGGGAAACATACAGTGCCGGCAGGTACGGAGGGGAAGAGTTTTTGATTGTTATGCCGGAAACAGACAGCGTGCAAGCCTTTATTGCCCTGGAACGCTTACGCAAAAGGATCGAGAGTCAGAAGTGGGAGCAGGAAGGGCTTAAAGTAACAATCAGTGCGGGTGTTAAACAGTATGCCGGAGAAAGCTCACTTATTTACTTATTTTAAGCGTTGTTTGGCTTGCTCAAGTATTTCGACCGTCCGGCTGGCCCCGATTCTCGTTACTCCGGCAGCACGCATGTCCAGCAGCCGATCTAAGGTTCTTACGCCCCCTGCTGCTTTTATCTGTACCTGCGCGGGTGAATGAGCCCGCATGAGTTTGACATCATGAAGTGTGGCACCACCGGAACCGTAGCCCGTGGAGGTTTTGACCCAGTCTACACTTATCTCACCGCAAATCTGACATAATCGGATTTTTTGCTCGTCTGTTAGATAACAGTTTTCGAAAATTACTTTTAATTTTTGCCCTGCTGTGTGAGTTGCAGTCAGCACGGCCTTAATATCATTATGAACATATTCCCAATCCCCGCTTAGTACCTTGCTGATGTTGACGACCATATCCAGTTCCTGGCAGCCGTCTTTGAGTGCCTGTTCGGCCTCGGTTACTTTAACGGCTGTGGTATGACCACCGTGCGGAAAGCCGATTGTGGTGCCGGCCTTTACGCTGCTGCCTGCCAAAATATCCGCACAATGCCTTAAATAAAAAGGCATAATGCACACACTGGCCACATCATACTGCACGGCGATTCGGCATCCCTGTTCCAGTTCTTTATCGCTTAACGTGGGATTAAGCAGAGAATGGTCGATCATCTTGGCGATGTCTTGATAATTTAAATCCATCAGGATCTCCTCTGTCTGTTTTTTATAGTAGCATAACAGTTTATCTTTTAGCAATAAATAGCAATAAATAGTTGACTAACAGAAAATATAATGATATATTATAGGTGTTGTATTCCGAAATACAACATGGTCTTTTTAATCTGCTATTTGTGTTTTATGATTTTCATTCTTGGATTGCATTTCTGTAAATACAATAAAATCATTTTGGTATTCTTTTAACATAGAGTAATTCCAAAGTATAAGATTAAATTGATACCTAAGTTTATCGTTGATAAACTAAATAATGATTTTTTTAAGGATGTATTTTTATGTCAAAGAAAATTTATGTCGGTAACATGAGTTACGACACCAGCGAAAATCAGCTTCAAGAATTGTTCGCGCAGCACGGAACGGTGTTGGAAGTTAATATAGTGAAAGATCGCTATACCAACAGACCAAAAGGTTTTGCCTTTGTTGAGATGGAAAAAGAGGAAGAGGCAAACGCAGCCATTTCCTCTTTAAATAATACCGAATTAGACGGACGTGCACTACGGGTGAATGAAGCGCACGCAAAAAAACCGAGACAGAATAGCTATAGTTATTAATATGTCTTAAATCAAAAAAAGAGCCAGGTGTTAAAAGCCTGGCTCTTTTTTTGTTATAAGCCCTATAAAATTATCTCATTAATCATTTTTTCTTTTTACGGTTTTAACCCTTACCGCACCGCCGCTTCCTCCGCCGAGGATAATGATCAGCCCGATTATAAAGCCCAGATTATACCATGCCCCATTATTGTGAACCTCATAAATATTCACATGTGGAGAAAAGAGCGATACGATAAAGGCAAAGGGGGCTATGATTAACAGTATTGCACATATTTTAAAGAATCCCGCCATCTTGTTTGTTCCTCCTCTTCACGTAGCGTTAGAGGATATAATAGAAGAAATTATAATATTGAGCAATTGTATAATTTAATTAACAGTAGAGGAAATTGCTAACTTATTATGGTATAAAGAATAAGTATTTTACTAACTTAATATATTTTGAGTTTTGCAATTTCCTCTACTGTTAATAATTATATCCTTACCTCTTATATAAATGTCAAACCATGCTTCTGCAATAAAATCATCGCTATAGCTTCTGTTATTCTTAGGAGTCAGCTTTCCCTTAAATGCTTTCTCACGATCCTCTTTGGCAAGACCTTTATAGATTGTTCCGTTGGCCTTTAAGCGGTTATGCTGCAGGCGTATCTTAAGATCCATATAAACTGTCGTATTATGGACTTTATATGCTCCGGACCAATCGCCGACCAGCTCCACCGGTGCGTACCCGGGAGAGGGTATATTTATTTTGTTAAGCATGGAAGCGATTTTGTGATGCTTGTTTTGTTCGGCATACTGACGGGCGGTCTTGTTTTCGTCGCTTATAAGACCGGTATCGGCCCCAAGCTCAATGAGAAGGTTGATAATATCGTCGCGGCCGTATTCGGCCGCATACATCAAGGCGGATTTGCCTTTGGGTGAGACCTGGTTTATAAAAGCGCAGTTATTTAACAGAAAGGTTATAGCATCACTGTTTCCATATTTTGCCGCTTTAAACAAGGGTGTCATTCCCGCATCGTCACTTCCGAATATAAACTCTTCTTTTTGTTCAAAACTCATGCTGTTAGGATTAAGGTCATTAATAAGATCAGTTACCGATTTACTTAAAAACAGAGAGGTGAGCGCTTCTTCGATTGTCGTAATAAAGGAAGGAGATATTTTCCCAAATGTTTCCGGGCCATAATATTTTGAAGTATAAGCTCCCAAAATTGTTTCCACACAGGTAATCTTAATATTAAAGGCATAATCCTGCATGGCCTTTGTTTCAAACACAAGGATTATTTTTTCATAGCGGTTGGCCTCCTTATTTTAATTAAAACAATTCGTGGCCAAGGCCTTGTACTATAATTGTATACCTGTAAGGATAATTATACCAGAGCGCAGTTATAAAAAGCCCGCAGCAACCTCTATGCGTCCTTGCGTTTTATTTTTATATTGTATGCGCTGTTTATGGCAAACAAGCAGTTTAAAAAAACAGCGTAATCTGTCAATTCTTCACAAAAAGGCATTGAATTTATTGGAATAATGATCCATAGTTACTAAAAAGCAAGTTCTTAACACTGCCAGTTTAAAAAAAGACAGATTTTAAGAATTGATTGGGTTTTAAAAAATTTAACAGTAGCGTAGCTCTTGCAGATTTGTTAAGTAAAGAGGAACTACATGAACCAGGAGGAAGTTGTGGAAAAAGATTTTCTTGAATACATAGTGAAAACATTGGTGGATGATCCGGACAGTGTTTCGGTTAATTGCATAGAGGGGGAGAGATCAACAATACTTGAACTTAAGGTAGCGGAGAGTGATATCGGAAAGGTTGTCGGCAAGCACGGAAGAATAGCAATGGCATTAAGGACTATCTTAAGTGCCGCTGCCGCCAAATCGAAAAAGCGAGTTATCTTAGAAATAATAGATTAGTTTTCTTTTTCGGAGATAATTATTTTAGTTGTTAGAGACCCCGAATTGTCGTGATAATATCCCATGCAATCGTTAACTTTAACGAATAGGTTACCACGCATATCTGATTCATTAATTTCGTAATAATTTACGGTTCAGGCGCTTTATGCGTTTACTGTGTGGGGATAGGTGAGCTGCTTGATTTTTCTGCTATGGACCGTGAGGTTGATATTATAAATGTAAACCTTCTGGGTATGGTAAAGACCGCAGCTTTGGTAATCCCTTATATGATTAAACGAGGCGGAGGACATTTGATCGGTCTTTCCAGTTTGGCCGATGCGTTGATATCAGCTGAAGCGCCCAGCTATCATGCTTCAAATACCGGTCCGCATTATATTATATAAGCATACTTTTATACGAAAGCAGCTTGGTATATAATGGACTGACAGATACAAAAGATATAATCGAGTACTTATGCAAGTTGTGCAAAATTATTATCAATTACTGTGTGTGAATGAAGACGCCGACCCGCAGGAGATTAAGAGAGCTTTTCGAAAACTTGCTCAAGCGTATCACCCGGATAAGCATAAAAATTCACCCGAATCCGCAGGTTATTTTAAGGTATTGCTCAATGCCTATTCGATATTAAGCGATGAAGAACGGCGAAAGCAATATGATTTATTTTTAAAAGCCCGCCGCGGCCTAGATAAACAGCATGGAAAAAGAACAACAACCGCCGTCCCGGAACGTGAGAATACCATTCAAACCGTTTATAACCAGCTTAATATGTTCCTTTGGGATATTGAAGATTTTCTGCGTGAGTTGGATCCTGTGCTCTTGTTTAAAGAATATGCGGGCATACCACTTTGGATTTATGTTGGGAAGATATTAAAATATATCGATAAATGGGTCTTTAATCCCAATCAATTTGTCGATCATGTTTTTTCCGTAAGCTCAAGATCAAAAGTGGCTTTTTCAAATTATTTTTATGACATCCGCGTTCGAGTGGATAAGTATTTTAAGGATCTTACCTTTGATGATCTTGTTCGTATTATGCCCGGATACAATATGATGAAAATCGACGTGCTCTTCGAGGTATTTAAACACACAACCTACTACTTAACGAACATAAAATTGTTAATTTCCGGGGAGATTTCATATATTCCGGATTACACGTATCAGGAACTTCTTATTCTTGAATAATTTGCCGGTTTAAGTGAGTGTTTATTTCTTATTCTCTGAGCTTCTAGCAAAAATATTATTTTTGCAAGAAGCTCCTAAAATGGAAATTGCTAACTTATTATGGTATAGAGAATAAGTATTTTACTAAGTTAATATATTTTGAGTTTTGCAATTTCCTCACTTAATATATCTTGGGATAGTTCACCGAAATACACTATACACGGTTGATCACTGTAATCATTCTTAGAAAGAAATATTTTTATATCTTTGATCGTTAGTAGCGAACAGCTCTTTGTTTTCAAAACAGATTTCGGTTATGCAGGTATCGTCCCACATGTCGCCGGGATACACAGCCTCGATAACTAACCCCGGCTCACTATCTGTGATAGGTTGGGGAAGAGTGACCTGCTGCAATCCGTTCCGGTCCTCCACCCGTACCTTTTGATTGTTTACGGAAAGCGTTTTTACCCTGTTATTCTCGTAGAAATCTTTCGGTATACCGTTATATATATAGAAAGATGATATGGTAATCTCATTACTGAAAAATATATTAATAATTTCACCGATTCCGCTTCCTGCTTCTCCCTCACTCCATGCTTTTAAGGTTCTGTCAATTAAATTGTCCGCCACGTACCTATCATCGTCGGAATAGAGGGTGCTCGAGGTTCGAACTGACTCAATTTTAATCTCAGAAGGATCTGTATTTCCACTGCACATGGCAAAAAAAAGCACGCACACAAGAAGAAAAAGACTAGATAGGTTTTTTATAAAATACTTCAAGACCTACGTTTGGTTTGCTTTCACATTAATCCAAAGGCAAGCGGCAATAATCAGCTCGCAACTTAATATAAGCAGCCATGTGCCGAAGTCGGGTTTAAACCAGATACCGCTGCTGGTGATGGCAAATCCCCAGATAACTTTCGAAAAAATGATCCGCGCAGCCCAGAAAACGAATATAAGAAAACTCATCGTATACTTGATTTTCTTGGTGAAGAAAGTGAACAGACTGCTAATCAGAAATACACCGAAAGAAATCTCCACGATGCCAAATAGCACTTCAATATACAGGTATGTATCTGTCAATGAAAAAACACTTTCCTGAACAGTGGGCAGCACACCCATCAGACCGAGCAGGATAAAGAAAACACCCAGACTAAGCATCAATAAAGTGACAGGAGTGAGGGTGACCTTTCGCGATGCAGTCTTTTTTTTCATACAGTAGTTCCTCCTTATTATTTCTTTGTGTCGATTGTACAGATAATATTCCGAATTGTAAAGAATAATTGATACTGGTAAAAATTCTTTTAAATCGGCCCGGATTTGTTTATAATGGATAATACAATTAAGACTCAGGATGCTGTTGTCTGGTTCGGTGAAGAGGACGATCTCTGCGGCGGGAAATAGCAGCTGTTATTGCAAAAATGTTATTTTTGCAATAAGCTCAAGTGATAATCTATTTTCACTCCATTGTTTTAGAATTTTTACGAAAGGAGCGGTTTATGCCTAATGCAACCATCGAGGGACCCAAAATCCGGGATATCAATATTAAGAGGATTTTAGTAAAAGATGTAACGGATGCGTTAGAAAAAGCCTACAAGCTACCGCGTACCGTATTTACGGTAATAATAAAAGAAAATCAGCCGGAAAATGTGGGCTCGGGCGGCAGTTTAATCGCGGACAGGGGAAGGTAAGCTGCCTGCTTTTATTAAGGAAGGTCATATGCTGTATAAAAGATCATTACGCGGAAGATATGTTTTTCTTATTCTGCTGTTTTTATTTGTGTTTATGTATGTAACTTCATCTCAGGTAGATGAGAGCGGCCAGAGAGTAGAAAGGGGATTTTCCTTTGTGGGATTCAAACAAGGTAGTCCTGGCAGGGTATGTTACATTACGGAGTCCGGAACATTTATTCCCCTTTTTATTGCCTATTCAGAGAAAATTATTGATAAAGGCTTTACTGTAATAATTACATCTCATGTAAAAAAAATATTCTACAGTAGACGTAATTGGACGGATGATGAGCCGAAATACAATATCTACAGCATAGACACTTTAAAAGATGAGACATTGCAGTTAACTCGGAATGATCAAGGCTATGATATCATTCTGCGTGATGTATCTCCTGACGGGAATAAAATCTTGTTTACTGAATTTTTGGATGATATATTGAATGTCTGTGTGATGGGCTCTGAAGGAGAGAACAGAACAATTCTGGATACAGTCAAAGGAGTTGATCATGGATATATTTTCTGCCGCTGGCTCAATAATACAGAGATAATTTACGATATCGGGGATTACTATATATATAATCGTGGCTCAGATACAGAAAATGAACTTGTAAAAATTAATGTTAAAAGTAAAAACAAACAAGTATTATATTCAGGCAGTGTTTTAGGTCGATGGGGAGATCTTTCACGCGACGGCAAACTAATTTTTGAAAACAGCGATAAAAAAGACGGTTATTTCGATACCACCTCTTTAAAAGTATATTATTTTACTCTTGATCCGAAACGAAACTCAGTGTACACGTGGGCACCGGACAGTAAAACAATTATATTTTGCTCTAAGGAAAATGAAAACAAGAATTTATATTTAATGGATATCTCGACATCTATTTATGAAAAAATCATTTCTATTTCATCTGAGGAGATTGTCTGGATTGGTTGGATAAATCGTGGTAAAGGATTTGTTTTCGCCGAATGTGATTATAATTTTGAAGGGAATATCTACAAAGTGGATGTGGACTTGAAAACTACTATAAATCTATCAAAACAAACAGGATATATGGAACTATCAGGGATGGCCTGCCCCCATATCTTTGCATATAACGGTTCGGAGTTTATAAAACTGAGTGAGATTATAGGTAAGAATATTAATAAGGATAACGAAAAAACCGAAACCATAAGTATTTCTGCTTCTTATGTTCATAACAATGAGCTTGTTATCCGAATAGAAGAAAGTCTTTATGAAATAACTTATTTAAACTATATAAACTTAAAGGTAGGCCAGACTACTTTACCACCGCTTGAGTGTCCGCCCGAGCTCAAAAAGATCGACGATTCATACTTGGTTTTGAAAAAGGGAGATGTTGTTGAGCTTAAATTTAGCATTCAAGGAGATCCTGGGGAGGAAATATATTTAGAATGCTGCGGTTATTATGAACCTTTGTATTGATAAAGCAGTATTGAACTCACCCTCAATAAATTAATTTTTTTATCGGCGAGCGTTCATATAAAATGCTTGACAGATAATTTAAAAACCTTAACAATTAGCACCGATTAGTTTTAAATAATATTTTATTTGTACCAATAATTCTTATTCCGGCAGGAATAAATAGTTTACATGTAAAGGAGTATTTGTTATGTCGGATAAAAAAGCGGATTTAGCGGGTCCGGGCATCGGTGATTATGACGAACTTGAGAAAATATTGCCCGATGATTATAAACCGTTACTATCCCCCATGGAAAGAATGAAGGCGGTTTTTGCAGTAAAAAATTATATTGAAGAGAATCTGTGTAAAGAACTAAACCTGCAGATGGTACAGGTTCCCTTAATTGTAGACCGTGACAGCGGTATGAACGATCTGCTTGACCGGGACGGATCCCGCACCCCTATCGGTTTCCACATCTCCAATGATTATGATAAGAATCCCATTGATGCGCAAGTAGTCCAGGCGGCTACCAAGTGGAAAAGGTTTGCCCTGAAGCAGTTTGACTGCAAACTGGGGGAGGGAATCTGCACGGATATGAGGGCCGTAAGAAAGGATTATTTTTTGGACCATGATCATTCATGTTATGTGGATCAGTGGGACTGGGAAAGAGTAATTACAGCCGACCAGCGTAATCCGGACTTGCTTAAAGAAATAGTGAGGAAAATATGGAAGGTGATTCGGGGGGCGGGGCAGCATGCAAGAAAGCTTTTTCCACAGCTTTCCACCCCCAAGTATTCTGAAATTCCCGAAGAGCTGACTTTTCTACATGCGGAAGAAATACTTGAAAAATTTCCCGATCTGCCGCGAAAAGCGCGGGAAGAAAAAATATTGCAGGAATATCCGGCTGTTTTTATTATAGGAATAGGCTGGATACTAAAAGACGGCTATCCGCACGAAATGAGAGCCGCTGATTATGATGATTGGATTACGGAAACCGTATCGGAAAATGGAAGGCCGATGCACGGACTGAATGGGGATATCCTTGTATGGAATCCGGTAACAAAGCGCCGCCATGAGCTCACCTCTATGGGCATTCGCGTAACCAAAGATACGCTTAAGAAACAGTTAGAAATAACAGGTCAGACGGGTTTTCTCAAACTTCCATATCATAACATGATTATGAATGATCAGATTCCCTTAAGCATTGGAGGGGGTATCGGTCAGGCCCGGACCTTTATGTATCTTTTACGAGCCGCGCACCTCGGAGAGGTCACTGTTTCCGTATGGCCTAAGATATTAAAAGACATGTGTAGAAAAAAGAACATTCATGTGCTTGAATAATGAGGGCGACGTTATTTATTCTTTTCCAGTGTCTTAAGGCGGTTGGCAGCCACTCCTGCGTAGTATTTAATCGAAGAATCGGAATAACCGACGTACTCTGCGGCCCGTGAAAACCACAGTTTGGCTTTATCCTTATTTCCCAATTGAGCGTAGAGCTCTCCCGCATTGTAGGCAAGGTATACCCTATACCAATCCCTGTTTTGCTTCTGAGTATCGGCAAGCGGATAAAGATCCGCGAATATTTGGGCGGCGCGTTCAAATTCTTCGCCTACCCGGTGGCAGTGCCCGAGGTAAACAGGGAATATATCGAGCCGCTGGCAGGCCATGGCCCATGTTTTAAGGGCCTGTTTCCAGGTTTTCTTTGTGCCCGTGTCCGCTCCGTAATTCTGTCCCACGAAATCCCTTACATCATTTTCATTCTTTAAAGTCTGGGGTACGGTTACTTGTACGGAATCCCACCATGTCGGAAGCTCGTAAGTGTAACCGGTTATGGTCATGGATTTTTTTATATTATCTTCGTGCGCAAGGCTATAGGCCGGTGCGGACTTGCATGTCGTACAAAATATGCTTACAGCAATAATACTTAAGAAAAAAATCAGTTTTAGTTTTATTTTAGACATCTTTAAATACCTCCTGAAATATATTTTATGCAAATTGTTAAGATATTATACCCTATAATCCTCCTATTGTCCTGAAGGCAAATCCAAGAAACACAAGCAGGGCGGCTCTTTCCCAATTTTCACCGAGAATCAGTATTCCTGCCGCGCCTATTAAGATAAGGATTATAGCGATATACTGCAACACATATTTATTGGAAACCAGAGCGGCGGCTGCTTCCTGTACTACAATCTTCGTATCAAGCTCGCGTTTTTTCTCATAAAAAGCGTATGATTCTTTACTTTTATAATAATTATTGAGTTTTAGCTTATAGTCCTGCTGCTGCATTAATTGATCATATTCTTTTTGTGCGGCTGAAAAATATTCCTGTTCCTGCTTTTTCAATTCTTCGTACTCTTTTAGCCGCTGCGCATAGTCCTCATTTTCTGCGGCTTCGGCAGTTTCAGGAGGCACTACAGGTTCAGGTAATAATGCTGAAAAATCAAAGGGTTTTTGCGGCGGTGTAACCTTGTATTTTTGTTCCAACTCCAAATCAAGCAGAGCTCTTTCCGCTTTCAACGAGCTCTGCGCAAACTCGTTGTGATTGAGCAGAAACATTGCTGTGGCGAACAATAATATACCGAGAATAAATACGCTTCTGGCAGCGATAATCATAATTTTTTCCCGCATACCACCTCCATAAATCGCTTTTTTCTATAATATCCAAGCCTATGGTAATCTAAAAAAAAGTTTACTGCAAGAATAATATATGGTTGTCATTTATTTTTATCGGTCTTTATGGATACAAGTACGATTCCCAAACCCAATGCCAGGACCATGCTCAAGCTCAGAATCAGGGGTAAGAAAAAATGACCTGCCGGTTTAAGCAGCTGTCCGATTATCCAGGGGAAGACCATCCCTCCTGTTACCATTCCCACCTGCAGCAATCCTGCAATTCTGCCTGTTAAACCCGACTTCTTTTCTATCAGCGAAATAGTAAGGGGAACGATCGGCGCCAGGAAAAAACCAATAACTGCTGTAATAGCAAAAATAAGCCACGGAACAGCCGGAGACACTAACATCACGATAAAGCTTGCTAGTCCTCCCGTAAGAAAGAGGATAAAGATTTTTCTATTATCAAACCGTGCTGCAAACGGAATGATCACAAAGCGGGTTGCCGTATACACCCCGTAAAAAAGCGAGGTAAAGTAGGCGGCGGATTGATCATCGGCGACTTCCCTTACAA
>Ga0307422_1000896_pt1 | contig 15874 bp, 18 predicted proteins | sample SalMarWE160290MG_FD_202153 | JGI IMG/M metagenome (GOLD analysis project Ga0307422, IMG submission 202153) | Salt marsh sediment microbial communities from the Plum Island Ecosystem LTER, Massachusetts, United States - WE1602-90 | ecosystem: Environmental > Aquatic > Marine > Intertidal zone >...
TGGAGTTTGAGGGCCTCTTCCCATTGTTTTTCCTTAATATAAATATCTCTCAGTTCCCTCATCGCCTCCCGATTGGACTGATCAAAGGCCAGAATGGCCTTCAGGACCTTGATGGCCCCGGCATGATCCTGTATTTCCTCGTAGATCTGGGCCTCTCTAAAAAAGATCTCCAGTTGATTAACCTGCAATCCCTTGGCCCTCTCCAGGGTCTCAATGGCCTTCTTTGGTTTGCCGCCCTTTTGATAGATGTCGACGAGCTTGAGGTAGACCTTGGGATCATCCGGCCTCTTCTTGAGATACGCCAAAATCTGCTTCTCGGCCTTGGGTAGGTCGTTTTTGAAGAGGGCGTCGGTGGCCGAATAAAATATATCCCACAATTGTTCCCGCTCTTTTTTCCCCTTGCGCTCCTTGAGCGTATTCCGAACGTCTCTAATGGAATAAATGAGGAAGGTTATGAGAGCGCCGATGAAGAACGAGGCGACGAGCAGGACGGAAAGAGAGGTCTCTATATATCTCCCCTTGAAATAGTGAAAGGTGACCCCGAAGGGGTTGAGGTATGAGAGGTATCCCAATATCGCCACAAAAATGATAATGGAAAGAAATACTATTCTGATGTACATACGTCTTCCCCCTTTTATCGTGTGAATCTCAATCCATTCCCATCGGTGGAGTTATCCTCGGGGCCTCTCTCCAGAGACCTTCAAGATCATAGTAGAGTCGAACTTGATCATAAAAGATGTGGATGACTACGTCGTCATAATCCATCAGGACCCATCTCCCCTCCCGCATCCCTTCCTCCCCCAAAGGTCGAACCCCTTGCTCACCCATTTTTTCTTCGATTGACTGGGCGATGGCCTGAACCTGCCGATCGGAACGACCGCTGCAGATGAGAAAATAGTCGGTCAGAGAAGAAACCTTTTTGAGTTCCAAGATAGTTACATTAAAGGCCTTTTTCTCCAAAGCAGCGTGTGCGCAGAAAATCGATTTTTCCTTGGAGTCTTTAAAGGCCTCTGTCATCCAAACCCTCATGAGGGTTTGTTCTTACCCCTGTTCATGAACATATACCATTTCCCAAAATAGGTTCCATAGATTCGAGGAACAGAGGGGTTATGTATCTGCGGTGCGCGTTCTGCCAGTCTTCCGATCCTCTCTGGAGGAAAGGTTCGCCCTCTTTCCGCCGGACAAAGAAGCTGCTCATCGGGCTCTCAAGTAGATACCATGCTCCCCGGTGGCGATCTGAAGTCAGCCTCATCTCACTATTGTTTCGATGTTCCTCACTCGGCCACGATAATTCCTATATCGGTTACTATACCAAATGCCCATAAAAAATTAAAGGGTAATGTTTCACCCTCGATAGAGTCCCTTCCTTATAATATAGTTCTCCACCTCTTTAGGGACTAGATAGGTAAGGGATTTCCCTTCGCTGGCGGCCCTCCTGATCTCCGAGGAGGAGATCCCGATAGGGGTCACCTTGAGCAGATGAAGGGAATGTCCTGAAGGGTGGAGGAACAGATTTCCTTGGTTGTCCTTTTTTGTGAACCCTTCCGATTGGAGCACCGGCGCTTGGAGGGGATCGAAATGGGGCCGGGAGATCACGATAAAATCGCAGAGGGTGAAGAGTTGAGGATAATCCTTCCAGGTCTCCATCTCCAAGAAGGCATCGGCGCCCACGATGAAAAAGAGCCTTTCACCCCCCTTCATAGTGCGATGATAGTAGGAGACGGTCTCGATGGAATACGAAGTCCCCTCTCGTTTTATCTCTACGTCAGAGAGGGCGAAAGATGGGTTGTCGGCGATGGCCAATGAGACCATGTTCCAGCGGTCTCGGGTGGCGATGATGGATCGATCTCGTTTGTGTGGCGGGGCGGCGGCTAGGATGAAGATCACCTGGCTGAGACGGAACACCTCCCCTACCTCCTGGGCACAGCGGAGGTGTCCGAGGTGGACGGGATCAAAGGTCCCCCCAAACAGTCCTATGCTCCGTTCTTTTCCCTCAGGAGGTCCTGATCTGCCCATCTCCGTAGATGATGAACTTGGTGGTAGTAAGATCCTCTACTCCCATGGGACCAAAGGCATGCAGCTTAGTGGTGCTGATTCCGATCTCCGCCCCCAGCCCCAGTTGGTACCCGTCGCTGAACCTGGTGGAGGCGTTGACCAGTACGGTTGAGGAATCAACCTCCCGCAGGAATCGTTGGGCATTGGCGTAGTCCGAGGTGATGATGGCCTCGGTGTGTTGGGAGCCATAGCGACCGATGTGAGCAATGGCCTCCCCGATGTCGTCGACCACCTTTACCGCTAGGATGAGGTCGAGGTACTCGGCGTACCAATCCTCTTCAATCGCCTCCTTCACATCCGAAAGGATACGGCGCGTACGGGGACATCCCCTCAATTCAACCCCTGCCTCCTGCAATCGTTCGGCTATCGAGGGGAGCAATAAAGGGGCCGCCTCCTGGTGAACCAGGAGGGTCTCCATGGCGTTACAGACCCCGGGGCGCTGAACCTTGGCGTTATAGCAGATCTCCACCGCCATCGACTGTTCGGCAGTGGCATCGACAAAGACATGACACACCCCTTTATAGTGTTTGATGACCGGAATGCGGGAGCGTTCTACCACGGAGCGGATCAGGCCCTCACCCCCCCTGGGGATGATGACGTCGATGAACTCTTCCATCTTCAGCATCTCCTCCACCGCCTCCCGCTCGGTGTGGGGGACTACTTGGATGGCGGCCGGAGGGATGCCCGCCTTTTCCATGGCCTCCTGGAGGATGCCCCCGATGGCCCGATTGGAATGGATCGCCTCGGACCCCCCTCGCAGGATTACGGCGTTTCCACCCTTGAGGCACAATCCGGCGGCGTCGGCGGTGACATTGGGCCTGGCCTCGTAGATGATCCCGATGACCCCCAAGGGTATCCTCATCTTTCCCACTGCCAATCCGTTGGGCCTGCGCCACATCCGCACCACCTCCCCCACGGGGTCGGGGAGGAGGACAATCTCACGCAGCCCCTCGGCTATGGCCTTGATCCCCTCCTCGGTGAGGGCCAGTCGATCCAGCATGGCCGTGGAGAGCCCTTCCTTTTCAGCCTTGTCCAGGTCCTTGCGGTTTTCGGCCAGCAACGACTCTCGCTTTGCAACCAGGCCATCGGCCATCAATCCCAAGGCCCGATCCTTCGCTGCCGAAGAAAGCCTGGCCACCTGGAATGAGGCCTCCCGGGCACGGTGGGCGATCGTATGTATCTCTTTGGCTATATCCATCACCGCCTCCTAGAGGATTACCAGATTATCACGATGGATCACCTCATCGGTGTATTTATATCCCAAGATATTCACTATCTGCGAACTCTGGTGCCGCATGATCTTTCTCAACTCATGGGAGTCGTAATTTACCAACCCTCGCGCAAATTCCTTTTTGCGGGGGCCAAGACAGGATACGGGGTCTCCCCTGCCGAAATCCCCCTCCACCGCGAGGACCCCTGAAGGCAGGAGGCTCTTCCCTCCCCGCATGATTGCCTTGTGGGCCCCCTGGTCGAGAATTAATTCTCCTTTTGGTCGCAAAGTATAACCAATCCACTGCTTTCTGCCTTTGAGTCGTTGCCCCCCGGCGAGAAAGAGCGTACCCACTGGTTCCCCTGCAAAGATCCTCTCCACCACGTTTGGATCATTGCAACCGGCCACGATGGAGGGTACACCGAAGCGCGCAGCGAGTCGTGCCGCCCCAACCTTGCTCACCATCCCGCCGGTGCCGACTTCCGACTGCGAGCCCTGGGCCATCGCCTCCACCCTCTTGGTCACCTTTTCCACCACGGAGATGAGCCTCCCCCCAGTGTGGGGATCACCATCATACAGGCCCGGTGTATCGGTGAGGACAAGGAGGAGATCGGCGTCCACCAGAGAGGTGACCAAGGCCGCCAACAGGTCGTTATCGCCAAACTTGATTTCCTCCACCACCACCGAGTCATTCTCGTTGATAATGGGAATTATACCCAGATTCAACAGGGTAAGCAACGTATTGCGGGCGTTGATGTACCTCCTTCTGTCCCGCATGTCATCGTGGGTGAGGAGGACCTGGGCCACCTTCAACCCCCAGGGAGAGAAGGCCTCTTCATAGACGTACATGAGGCTGCTCTGACCTATTGCTGCGGTGGCCTGCAGCTCGGATATGGCCTTGGGTCTCTTGGCGAGGCCCAACCGCTCCATCCCCGCCGCAATCGCCCCTGAGGAGACCATCACGATCTCCACCTTCCTCTTCTTGAGTCCTGACAGCTCCCCTGCCAGCCGGGATATGAACGCCGTATTTAAACCGGCGCCCAGGGAGACGAGGAGGCTGCTCCCCACCTTGGTCACCACACGGCGCACACCTTTGAGGGTCTTCTTCCTCAACTCCCGTTCATTCATGGCTCGTCCCCCTGAGCCGTTCCCATCGATGGCCTATCTCCCGCACCACCTCATCCACCCCTTCACCGGTCACGGCGGAGATGGCGTAGAGGTCCACCCCGTGGTGGCGGAAGGTATCCCTGACCTGAGGCACTTTCTCCCGCACGGCGGGAAGGTCTATCTTATTCAAGACTGCCATTTGTGGTTTTTCCAAAAGTGTGGGATGAAATGCTCCCAACTCTTCGTTGATCTCCTGGTAGTGCAGCCACGGATCCCTCTGGGGGTCGGCCGAGATGTCCACGAGGTGCACAAGCAGGAGGGTCCTCTCGATATGACGCAAGAAACGCGTCCCCAGCCCTGTTCCCCGATGTGCCCCGGCAACGAGTCCGGGGATATCTGCCATGACAAAGGTCTTGAGCTCACCATAGGAGACCACGCCCAGATAGGGTACGAGGGTGGTAAAGGGGTAATCCGCCACCTTGGGGCGGGCGGCGGATACCCGGCCGAGGAGGGTTGATTTACCCACATTGGGGTGACCCACGATGCCTACATCGGCGAGGAGCTTGAGTTCCAGCTGGAGCCGCCGCTGCTCGCCCTTTTCCCCCGGTTGAGCAAATCGCGGTGCCTGGCGGGTTGAGGTGGCAAAACTGGCATTGCCCCGCCCTCCCCTGCCCCCTTTGGCCGCCAGGAATCTATCCCCTGCTGCAGTGAGGTCTTCCAGGACCTCTCCTGTCTCCCTATCCTTTACCACGGTGCCAAGGGGGACAGGAATGATCAGATCCTCACCGCTTTTCCCCTGTTGGTTTTTTCCTCTGCCGAGGGCCCCGTTTTCGGCCCAATAGTGCTGCTGATACCGCAGATCAAGGAGGGTAGATAGTCCCTCTGTGGTCACCAGAATCGTATCTCCCCCCTTTCCGCCGTTACCGCCATCCGGTCCTCCGCGAGGGACAAACCGCTCCCTCCGAAAGCTCACACATCCCCTTCCCCCATCTCCTCCTTTGACCACAATTTTAACCTCATCGATGAATGGCATGGCAACACACGAAAGGTGGGATTATGTAAAGATACGGGGACAAAAAATGTACCGAAGGAAGAAGGAGAAGCTTAGGAGGCTGGAGCATCGAGGGGGTATACGCTGACCTTCTTTCTCTCTTTACCGGTGGACTCAAACTGAACGATGCCGTCGACCTTGGCGAAGAGGGTGTGATCACGGCCGAGCCCGACGTTCGCGCCGGGGAAGATCCGCGTCCCCCGTTGCCTTACCAAGATGCTGCCCGCCGTGACCGTCTGACCACCAAACCTCTTGACGCCCAACCTCCGGCCGGCACTATCCCTCCCGTTTCTGGAGCTTCCTCCTGCCTTTTTGTGGGCCACGTTTTCCTCCTTGCGCTGAGATAATATCTTCGATCTCAATCCAGGTATGGTTTTGACGATGTCCTTGCTTCAGGCGGTAGTTTTTCCTCCGCTTCTGCTTGAAGATGACGATCTTTTTCCCCTTCCCCTGTGTGGTTATCTTTCCTACCACCTTCACTCCCGCCACGGTGGGGGCCCCCAAGTGCACCCCGTCGTCACCCCTGATTAAAAGGACCCGGTCCAATTCGACCTTCTCGCCGACCTCACCTGCCATCCGCTCCACCTTGATGAGGTCCCCTTTGCTCACCTTATATTGCTTGCCCCCGGTCTCCACTACCGCATACATACCTTAAGTATCCTCCAATACATAGTATAACAGAACGTAGGAAAGGTGTAAATTTAAAACAATATGGAGCGCTTGTCAAGAAAGAAAGGGCAGGTCTCGGAGACCTGCCCATCGAATTTCATGACATGGGCCGAAGATAGTTCGGCCGTATCAAAGCTTGAATACCAATAAGAGGGATACCAGCAACGCATAGATAACCAGCGACTCGATCATGGCCAGACCGATGATCATGGGGGTGGTAATCTTCCCCGCGGCTGCTGGGTTCCGGGCGATCCCATCGAGGGCCGCGGCAAGACCTCGTGCCTGGCTCACCGCCCCACCAATGGCCGCAAGGGCAATACCAAAGCCCGCCCCCAGGGCGATGGCCACCTTCACATTGGGTGGCAGCCCTTCCGTTGCCGCCGCTTCGGCCGCGGCCTCTTCCGCAGCCAAGGCCCAACCAGCGGCCCCCAATGCAAGGGCACACACGATGAGGAGACATACTGCGATCCGTTTGGGCATGTTCTCACCTCCTTTCTCAGGTATTATTCATGCTCATGCCCCTCTATGGCCCCGGAAAAGTAGGCCATGGAGAGGAGGATAAAGACCAGCGTTTGGACAATGGCCACGAAGAGCCCCAAGGCCATCATGGGCAGAGGGAGCAGGAAGGGGACGAGTTCAAACACGACGCCGACAACATAATGATCACCGAAGATATTGCCAAAGAGACGAATGGAGAGGGATACCGGACGGACGAAGTGTCCGATGAGCTCGATGGGTATCATCAAGGGGGCCAGCCAGATAACCGGGCCGGTGAACTGCTTGAGGTACTTGATCCCATGCTCCTTCAGGCCGTAGTAGTGGGTGAGAAAAAAGACGGTAATGGCGCAGGCCCCCGTGGTGTTGAGGGTCTCGGTGGGGGAGTGAAACCCCGGTATCAGACCCAGGACGTTGGACACAAAGATGAACAGGGCCAGGGCCCCGATGATCATCATGAATTCAGGTCCCCGGGGGCCCATATTGTCCTTGACGATCTTGAGGATCCCCTCCACGATCATCTCCCCTGCGGAGCGGAAGGTCAGCTTCGCCTCAGGGACGAATGATTTCTTTTGCTCCTTGCGCAGTCCCCTCCTCCCCAAGTAGGCAATGATCATAAGGAATACAATCACCACGATGGCATTGGAGACATGGTGAGGAAGCAGATTCAAGAGAGGAATCATATCGACAACGCTGAAGCTTTCATGCCCCATTAGATTTCTCCTCTTCATCCCTATATAGATATCCTCTAACCCCCTCCACCACGATGGCCAAAAAGATGGTGAGCAGGCCCACTAGAAAGGCTATCATATTGATGACGCCCCGCAACAGGAAGGCAACCCCTCCGATGGCGGCAAGCAACGCGAGGAACTTAAGGGCATATTTGACGAAAAAGGAGGCGGAAACCTTTTCTTGAGAAAACCCCTTTTCTAAGATCATCCGCAGGGCCTTGAAATTGAGGATGCAGATGATCCCCCCCAGGATGACCCCCACAGTGATGCGCCAATCCCAAAAGGCGAGGCTTCCGAGGATAAGAAGGGCGAGGATGACCCATTCCATCCGCTCGATAGCGGATAACCTAATCTCCCGTGCCATCAGTCCTCTAAGTCCTCCTTTTGGAGACGTTTCAGGGCCCGATACAGGCTCCGAAAGCCCGCAACGACCCCAAACACGAGAAAAATAATGAGCAACCACGGTTCCGTCTTCAGCCATTTGTCGAGGTAATAGCCGATCCCTGCTCCCACCGCCACCGACAGCCCCATCTCGAGACCGAGGGTGCTGTACGAGGCGATCTGCCTGAGCAGCCTTCCCTTGTCATCTCCCAGAGGCGTCAAAATCACACTCCCTTTCTCCGGGCATACAAGTGAATTTAATCACACTCTTCCACGGAAGTCAAACACTATCAATGGACTATGCCCTGGCCCTGACGGGACGATATTCCCTCCCTACCTTTGATTCCCGTTCCCCATCGACCATGACGACATCGGCAGTAAAGTCGTATACACCGCTCAAGAGAAAACTTCCCACCGCGTAGATATCGACCGGTGCCTTCTCTGCCTCAAAGGCGGTGATCCTATCGGGGTTTAATCCGCCGGAGACGATGATCCGAACGTGGGAGAACCCCTCCCGGTCGAGGGCCTCCCGCACCTTTTCCGCCAACCGAACGTTTACCCCCCGGGGGTCGAACTGCATCATCTCGTTCCAGAGCGATCGGTCAACCATGGTATTGGAGTTGTCCAGCCTGACGGCCCACAGGATATCCTTCAGCCGCCTGGCGACTTCCAAGGAGGTCTGCACGCAATCGTTATAATAATCGACCAGGGCGATCACCCTGACGTCGGTCCCCTTGGCTATGTGTTCATAGAACTTATAGGTGGCTAGGGCCGTATCTCCCCGGTAACAGGCGATGAGGGCATGGGGAATGGTCCCGATCCCACGGGACCCCCACCATTCGGCCCCGGCATCGGTGGAGACCGCCTCCGCCCCGCCGATGCTGGCGGCATACCCATCCCCACCCTGGACGCTGAAGTGATCGAATCGGGCACCGAAGAAGAGGACCGGCTTCCCCTGGGCGGCCTCGACACAGTGGCGCACATGGGTGGCTATCTTGGTCCTGCGGGCGAGGACCCCCAGGTAGACGGTCTCCAGGTGGGCGAAGCTCGCCGCCGGTCCCTCAATGTGCATGACGGTTTCGTAGGGTTCCAGCGCATCGCCATCCCGTAAGGCCGTAATCTTCAGCTGGTCGAACTCGTCTACCCAGATGGCATCAAGCTGATCCTCCACCTCTACCCTCTCCTGCATGAGGGAGAGGAACAGTGCTTGGTCGGTATATCTATTCTTGCGCAGATCCGTCTTGAGGTTTATCAGCCGATCAAACAGTTGATGGGCCTTGGTCAGATCGGTGTAACGGCCGGTCCCCACCCGGAGGATGGCGATGGCCTCGTCGACACCGCACAGGACCGCGCGTTTCTTTTGGAAGACCTGCATGATAACGAGGGGATTGTAGCGGTCTCGTTCCAGGACGAGCTTTTCCCGCCAAAAATAGACGTCGGAACGGTATCCCCTCCTGATCTCCTGAATGGGGAGATCGAAGACGTGAAAGGGGAGCCTCGTTTCCAGGTCGTTCGGAGATTTTCCCTTAGACCCAGTGCTCATCCCGATAGATCCTCTCCTCAAGATCTACCTTATAGAAATCCTGGATAGGGGTTAAGACCTCGGGGTTGTTTTCGTAGACGGTCTTGATCGCCTCTCTCACCACTGCTACCCCCGTGGAGGTCATCCGCCCCAAGGGAGGCCGGCAGGGTCCGGCAGGCATGCCCAGCCCCCTCATCAAGGTCTTGATGGCGGAGGGGTTTCTGAACTTGCAGGGGACCTGAAAACCCTCGTACTCCTCCACGGTCTTGACGGTGACGATCTTAAAAAGAGGGTCCAGGGCCTCGGCGAGCCCTTTCCCCCGGGCCATATCCCCACCATTGAGGGCAGCGGTCATCTCGGCCAGGGCGCCGGGCACCACATTGGCAATGACCGATACGACCCCCTGGGCCCGGATATCCTCCCGGGTCATCATGGCAAAGGTCACATCGTCGTCCCCGGAGAGGATATCGAACCCATCTCCAAGCAACCTCCTGGTCTTGGCCATGCGTTCCAGGTCCCCGGTGGCCTCCTTGACCGCCCGGACGTTCGTATACGTACGGTGCAAGATGGCCAGGTCCTCCACCTCCAGCTGGGTCCCGGTCCTGCCCGGGACAACATAGGGGGTGATGAAGGCTTGGGGGAGTTCCTTGGCAACCACCGCATAATACTCCGTTCTGAGCTCCAGGGAGGAGGGACCGTTGTAATAGCAGTCCACGAGCAGGACGGATTCAGCCCCCGCTTCGACGGCATGTCTGGAGCCCCGCAGGGCCTCTTGGGTGGAGTTACTTCCGGTGCCGGCCATCACAAAAGACCTCCCTTTGGCCAGTTGCACCACCTCTTCGATGATCTGGTTGTGTTCCTTCCAGTCCACGGTGGGGGACTCACCGGTGGTCCCTGTGGGGACCAGCTTGGCCCCTCCCTCGATCTGAAAGGTCACGTTCTTGCGAAGGCCCTCCAGGTCCAACCCGCCCTGTTCAGTAAACGGCGTGACCAGGGCCGTCCAACACCCCTCTAATCGTTCCAATTGCATGATCGTACTCCCTTTTATGAAGCTTGTCTGAGATCTATCAGCAAAGTAGAAGAAAGGAGGGAAAAAGTCAAGTTGACAGACGAGGCTTCTTATGGATGAAGGGCAGTGCCCCGCTGCCGAATGACCTCATAGAGGATGATGGATCCGGCCACCGAGGCGTTGAGGGAGTTGATCTTCCCCCTCATGGGTATCGATGCGAGGAGGTCGCATTCCTTTTTAACTAAGGGTCTCATCCCGCGCCCCTCCCCCCCGATGACCACGGCCAGGGGGACTGTCAGATCGCGGGCATAGATCTCCGTTTGCGCCTCCGCGGCGGCGCCTATCACCCACATCCCCCGCTCTTTGATCCGCCTGAGGGTGGCGGAGATATTGACAACACGGACCACGGGGATGTGAAAGACCGCCCCGGCAGAACCCTTGGCCACGGCAGGAGTGATCCCGGCCGCTCGGTCCTTGGGGATGATCACCCCCCACGCCCCGCAGGCGTCGGCGGTTCGGATGAGGGCCCCCAGATTTCTGGGGTCTTCAATCCCATCGAGGACCAAGAGGAAGGGTTCGCCTTCCTCCCGTTGGAGGACCTCGTCAAGATCGGCGTAGTTAAAGTAATCGATGGAACCCACCACCCCCTGATGGGGGGCGCCCTTGGTGAGGGAGTCCAGTTGAGAACGTTCTGCCTTTCTGCAGGGGACCCCCTGTGATTGCGCCATGCTGATGATCCCCTCTAACCCCCTGGAGCTCCTCCCCTGTGCCACCCAAACTTCCCTGATCCGGCAGCGGTCCGAGCGCAGGGCCTCAGCGACGGGGTTTATACCATAGATCAAGAAGTTATTCATACGCCTCCCCTCGTTGTGGCAATGGTACCTCGAAAGGGCCGCCTGCGCAAGGGTTGCACGGAAGGCAAAAAAACCTTTAATATTTTATGGCAGATCGTCTATAATCACCCCATAGCGGCATTTCCGAGTGAATAGACTATGAATATTCAACTCAATAAGAGATTGGCTCGGTTTGAACATTATAGAGACCTCATCGTAATCCTCACACAAAAGGAGATGAAGGTCAGATATAAAAGCACCTTGTTTGGGTATGTCTGGTCTATAGCCCATCCTTTGGCCTTTGCCTTGGTCTTTTTCATGGCCTTCAAGGTGGTCATGCGGATTCAGATGGAAGGGTATGCCGTTTTTCTTATCGCCGGGCTCTTCCCATGGCAGTGGTTATCGAATTCCGTCAATGCCTCACCGATGATTTTTCTGAGTAATGTAACCATAATAAAGAAAATCAATTTCCCAAGGAACATACTACCTCTCGCGAACGTCCTTCAGGACATGATACATTTCCTCCTTTCCATTCCTGTCATAGTACTCTTTCTCTTCATATATCATAAATCTCCGTCATTCTCATGGTTCTATGGAATCCCTCTGTTACTGGGCATCCAGCTTCTGATGACGTATGGCCTCTCCCTGATGATCTCATCGATAAACCTATTTATCAGAGACCTTGAACGGTTGACAGCTATTGGTACTACACTACTCTTCTATTTTACCCCCGTTATTTATCCTGAGACCATGATACCTGAAAGGTATAAAGCGTTAGCACTCTTTCTCAATCCGCTTTCGTCGTTGATGATAAGCTGGAGGAACCTTTTTTTAAATGGCACGTTAGACTTGTCATTGGTAGTAATGAGTTTTACCTATAGTCTCTTTGTATTCATGTTAGGCTATCTGATTTATACAAAACTATCATGGAAGTTTGCGGAAGTCTTATGAGAGAGCCTGTAATAATATTTGATCATGTCTGTAAAAATTACTCTCTGCATCATCACATTACGGGAGGGATTAAGCATTTTCTCTTCCATCTGCCCAGTGCCTTGAACTCGATAAAACATTCGAGATATGAAGCATTGCGCGATATCTCCTTCGCCATATACAAAGGTGAAACCCTTGGCATAATAGGCAGAAACGGAGCGGGCAAGAGCACCATATTAGGTTTGATGTCAGGGGTATTAAAACCGTCAGGAGGTCGGGTCATCGTAAAGGGAAAAACATCGGCATTGCTGGAACTCGGCGCGGGATTTCACCCAGAGCTCACCGGCAGGGAAAATATAATGCTCAATGGCGTTATTCTGGGACTTACGAAGGCAAAAGTCTTAAGGAAGCTCGATGAAATAATAGCCTTTTCCGAGCTTGGGGAATTTATCGACCAACCCATCAGGGTATACTCGAGCGGCATGCTCGCAAGGCTTGGCTTTTCTGTTGTCGCACATCTTGATCCAGACATTTTGTTGATTGATGAGATATTGGCGGTGGGAGACGCAGAGTTCCAAAAAAAGTGCATTGATAAAATGGTGAAATTTAAAAAAAGTGGCGTTACTATAGTTTTCGTTTCACATTCTATGGAAGATGTAAAGAAAATATGCGATCGGACATTATGGATTGAGGATCATTCGGCTAAAATGATAGGCAAAACAGAGAAAATAATAGTACAATATACTAAAACGATAGCATGAAAATGAGATTTCAAAGATTACTATCCTGTGAGCGTCTGAGATTAAATACTATAGAAATAAATAAGTTTAATTAACAAGGGATATCCTTCTTAAATTATTTGCAGATAGATTGATTTAAGGAGAGATAAGATAACAGATGCTAGTGAGAGCGCTGGAGATTTTATTTCAAGAAGGGCCACAGTCATTATTGATAAAGATAGCTAGAAGACTGAAGCGTAGAAAGCAATATGGTTTTTATCTCCCACCTAAAGAACCAGCAGAACCTTCTTACACTTTTCCAGAATCTGCCCTGGCTCACAAATACTGTCTTGGCAAAGGGCTGGAGATAGGAGGCTCAGCCCATAACCCTTTTGGACTGCACACCTTGAATGTGGATTTTGCCAATTCTATGGAGACAGAGTTCAAAAAAGAGGAGATAAGGCGCTGCGGCAAGGCAATGGAAGTAGATATTGTTGCCTCCGGTGACAATATACCACTGCCAGATGGGAGTCAGGACTTTGTAGTAAGCTCTCACGTCCTGGAGCATTTTCCTAACCCGATAAAATCCCTGCTTGAATGGGACAGACTCATAAGGCCGGGGGGAATAATATTTATGATTGTGCCTCATAAGGAGAGGACCTTTGACAAACATCAAGCCCGTACTTCCTTGCAGCACCTGATAAAAGATTTTCTCACCGATAACAAAACGTTCCATAAGAACCCTACTGGACATGATCATTGTTGGATTACGGAAGATATTGTAGAACTGGTAAACTGGATGATTAATACAATGCATGTGAAATGGGAGATCGCAGAGGTTCAGGACGTGGATGATAAGGTTGGAAATGGTTTCACCATAGTAATTAGGAAAAAGGAGAGCAGGGCTTGTTAGAAGGATGTTTTCTCGGTAGATATTAGAAAAAAGGCTGTTAAAAAATAAAAGGTTCTTTTGTCATCGATCTTGAGTCGGTTATTGTCGATAATAGCAGGTCATAACCGTTCATAGGCTGGAGGTATAATAATAAGTTTTAAGTCTTATGTGCTATACTTGCAGCTGCAAAACCTAAACAATAAAACTATTACAGGGTTATGACCAAAGTCAATTCAGAAATGCAAAAAATAAAATTCTTTTTCAGTAACGCCTTTAATGTAATTCGATCTCTGAGTCTTATAAGAAAGGCTCTATTGATTCTATTGAAACAAGGACCAGGTTCATTATTTACCAAAATAGTAAGTAGACTGAAGCTAAGGAACCAATATGCATTATATCTCCGTGCCCAAAAAAGCTTAGAAGATAGCAAAGAGACAAAAACCGACAAGGCAAATGTTTTTCAATACAGACCGAAGATTAGTCTTATTGTTCCAGTTTATAATACTGATGAGAAGTGGCTGAGGCTTTGTATAGAATCAGTACTGAACCAGGTGTATGACAACTGGGAGCTTTGCATCGCTGATGGTTATTCTACAAAACCCCATACAAGAAAAGCGCTTGAGAAGTATGTACATCTGGATAAAAAAATAATAGTTAAATTCTTATCTGAGAACAAAGGTATAGCAGGAAATTCTAATGAAGCCTTAGCATTGGCGTCTGGAGAATTTATAGGATTTCTTGACCATGATGATGAGTTAGCTCCTGATGCATTATATGAGGTGGTAAAAACACTTAATGAAAAGACAGATATTGACTTCGTTTACACCGATGAAGACAAAATTTCCAGAACCGGCAAGAGGCTTGATCCCCACTTTAAGCCTGATTGGTCCCCGGACATGCTGAGAAGCCACAATTACATCACTCATTTTGCCGTGATAAGGAAAAAGGTCATCGATGAGGTAGGCGGCTTTAGAGAGGATTACGATGGTTCTCAGGATTATGACCTGTTCCTTAGGGTAACAGAGATCACCTCTAAGATTGCTCACGTTCCAACGGTGCTATATCATTGGAGAATGGCTCCGCTATCGGCAGCCTCTACCAGTAATGCTAAACCATACGCTTACGTAGCTGCAAAAAAGGCTATAGAAGAAAGCTTAAAAAGAAGGAGAGTTGCAGCCGAAGTGGATTATAGCTTAACAACTGGATACTATCGGGTCCAGCATAAGCTTCTCAGCAACCATACGGTTTCGATAATCATTGCCACAAGGGATAAAGCGGTGGCGCTCAGAAGGTGTGTTCAATCTGTTTTAAATAAAACCCAGTATGATAATTACAGGATTCTAATCGTTGACAATCATAGTAGAGAGGTGCAAACGTTTAGATATTATGACGAGATAGGATTAAATCCAAAGGTGCGGATTGTGAAAGTTAACGGGTTCTTTAATCGCGCAAGGATCAATAACTATGCCGTAACCCTAGTAGATTCTGAATATGTCATATTTCTTGATTGCCTTACGGAAATTATTTCACAACAATGGCTTATTGCTATGCTGGAGCATGTTCAGAGGAAAGATATTGGTGCTGTGGGAGCCTTACTTTATTATCCAAATAATACTATTTATCATGCAGGGATGATACTCGGGATAGGCAGTGTTGTTGGATATTCTCATAGAGGTTTTCCAAAATATGCCTATAGCTACATGAATAGGGCAAGGATTATCCAAAACCTAAGCGCCGTGAGCGGAGCTTGTTTGGCGACTAAAAAAGATATTTTTAAAGAGGTTGATGGTTTTGATGAACAGTACCGGCATGAGCTCAGCGACGTCGATTTGTGCCTAAAAATCAGGAAGAGGGAGTACCTCATAGTTTATACGCCGTACGCAGAACTCTGCTATCATGGACACCCAGGTCGAAATCATAAGGGTACCTCGGAAAAACAAACGGCTTCCCAAGAAGAAATGGAATACTTTCGGCGCAAATGGAAAGATGTGTTGGCTCAGGGAGACCCTTATTACAACCCCAACCTCACCGTCGAAAGAGAAGATTTCTCCATAAAGATATGATACCGAAGGTAAGCGTAATTATTGTTAATTATAACGGGAAGGGTTTAATCAGAGCTTGTTTAAAAGCTCTGGAAAGACAGAGTTTAGGGGGCTTTGAGGCTGTAGTTGTAGACAACGCTTCCTCAGATGGATCCTTATATAAAATCCGGAGGTTCTTAGCAGAAAGCCCCTTAGCTTCTAATATAAAGCTAATTCCCTCTGAGAGGA
>Ga0307422_1000897_pt1 | contig 15874 bp, 9 predicted proteins | sample SalMarWE160290MG_FD_202153 | JGI IMG/M metagenome (GOLD analysis project Ga0307422, IMG submission 202153) | Salt marsh sediment microbial communities from the Plum Island Ecosystem LTER, Massachusetts, United States - WE1602-90 | ecosystem: Environmental > Aquatic > Marine > Intertidal zone >...
CGTATTGTCGATAAAATACTGAAATACATATTCCTTCTTTTTCTCAAGCCTTTCGATTTCGAGCCAGAAGGTATCCCCGTCTTTTTTCATTTGATATTCATTCCGGGGGTGCCAGTCGTTAAAATCGCCCACCACAAAAACATACTCCTTGCCGGGAGCCCATAAAACCAGGGCTGCTGAAGTATCTGTAGGATAATTGATGCCTTTCAGGTAGGCTGCAGGTTTAGCTTCGGTACGCACTTCTTCGCGAACACATATCCAGGATGAATCCCGCACGGTTTCCCCTGTTGCTGATGCTTCGGCAACCACCCAGTGGTTTCCTGCTTCGTTAAAAGTATGACTGGCAGTGAGGGTGGTCCCGGAAATCTGATCCAAAAGCGAACCATCAAGCCATATTTTCAGGGATGCAGAAACCGAAGCATGGGCTGAAAAGAATACAGGTTGCCCTCTCTCAACAATCGAATTTCCGGCAGGTTGCTCCAGCCTGACGAACAATCCTTCCTCATAGACATCCACAAACAGATCGTTGGTTTGCCGCGATGCGTCGGATGAGCGAAAAACAAAAGCCAGTTGAAGCACTTTTTCATCGTCAGGCACGGAATAAAAGGTTTTTATATCGGGTGAAATTTCCAGTTCATAGATTCCATCTCCCTTATGGGTCAATTTGGGTTGGATTGAATTATCCCCCCATTCGCCGATTACCTGTTTCCAGTTGGAATCACCCTCCGTAATCACCCCGGTATGGGCATACAAATCCCCGGTAAAATACCCGAGCCGTGTTTCCTGAGCGGAAACAAAAGCAATGGTTACATTGCCGGAAGCTACCGGCAAAGAGGGATCTGTTGTGATCTGTGAATAAAGATTCAGTGAGCACAAAAGAAACCCCACGAAAGGAATAATTCTTAAAAACATATACAATTACATAACAAAACAAATAGCGTAGTTCCCTACGCTATTTGTTTTTTTCCGGTTTATTGTTTGGTAATCTTATAGATATTCTCTGTAAAATCTATTTCGATCTTAAAGGTTCCTGCTGTTGCAGGTTCCGGAATTTCAGGCGGATCAGAATCGGCTTCTGTGGCCCGGTAAGCTAATTTTCCATAGGTGGGGCCGGCATTTTCAGCAGTCCCCCATTGGGGAGCCCAGGCGCCCTGGTTTGCGAGGATCTTCATTCCGCCGTTCCCCGGGGCCAGGTCAGTCGTTAATGAATAGAGGCCCACGCCATCTTTGGTGAACGCAATGGCATTGGCAGCATCCCATCCGGCCGTGGTTGCCCCTCCTACGATATACACCACATCCGGAATTGGATAAACCGTATAGGTCAGGTTGTTGATATCGGCTATCACCCGGTAGTCGCCTTCCACAGCCGGGGAAGGAATTGCCGGCGGATCCGCTACGGTTTCATCCGGCCGGTAAACCAGGTTCCCTTCCGTTGGGGTGCCTGCATCATCGGTACCCCACATGGGAGCCCAGGCACCCAGGGTTTTAATAAACTTAATGAAGGCATTGGCTTTCAGATGCGCCACAATGCCGTAAACCCCCGGACTCATATAGGGAGCCGGTAGGGCATTGGCATTATCCCATCCCGGATCGGTGGCATCTCCCAGTAAATAGATGGGTGGTAATTTAACCGAATAAGGAATGGCTGTAAAGGCAAATACTTCGGAATACTGAGGATCGGTATTATTGCTGACAAACGCTTTTACCCTCAACTCCATGGCAGCGCTCACATCCGGATTACACTCCATCATGATCAGCATATCGTTTAATTCTCCTCCGGTAAGGCTGTACCGCAGTCCGTTGATGGTTGTCAGTTCATACGGATCAGCAAACCCCGAACCGGCTTTAGCCAGCTCAACGGTGTAATTCACCGCTCCGTAATAGCCGAAATCGGCTATCGACCATACCATGTTCAACACGGTTTCACCGGCTGTCTCCTGGCTCAGAAACATACTAGCCGAACCGGTCACTGTCAGTGTGGGACCCCCCCGGTACTTGATGGATGGTTGGGTTTCAAACTCTTCACAAGACTGAATGGCAAACAATCCCATGAAAACAATTAATAAAATTCCTATTTTTTTCATCTCATTATGGTTGTTAATTTTTATCGGTATTCGATGTAACTCGTTCCAAAATCTATCGAAACTCGTTTCATTTTGTTTGAATTTAAATGGGACTAATATCCCGGATTTTGAACCAGGTTGATATTGGCAACCACATCCGCTGCAGGAATCGGATAAATGTTATATTTTTCATCGATTCCTTTTCCTTCCTGGACAGCTCCTTTCCATTGCCATATATATTCACCTCCGGCAAATTTGCCAAAACGTACGAGGTCGGTCCTGCGGTGGCATTCCCAGTACAATTCACGGGCCCTTTCATCCAGAATGAAATCAAGGGTCAGTTCACTCAATGCAATGTTCCCGTTCTGATTTCCGTAAGCTCTCTCGCGCAACATATTCACATATTGCAGGGCGGTTCCCTTGTCGCCACCGGAAGCTCCCCGTAAGACAGCCTCGGCATACATCAGATAGGCATCTGCCAGACGGAACATCGGAAAATCGGTATCGGTATAGGTTATATGGGAACCGGGTGTACCATTCCGGGTAACGTTCTTGAACTTGGTAACCGCCCATCCTTCTGAAAACTCAAAGGGATCGGTTATATCCAGGGTCTGCCCGTCGAAATAGAACATCGCCCGGTTGTCAATATACGGTTCCAGAATATAGGTAAGGTTTTCCGCATCCAGAATGATCAGATACTTCCCGGGTATGGTGATCGGAATATTGGCCCCGTCCGGTTCAAGTATACCGTCCAGTCCGTTATCCCCCAGGTTCAGGGTCCAGCTGTCGTTGGCCCGGAATTTAAACTCACCGGCACTGAGATCCACCATTACAGACCATACTCCTTCCTCTTCGTTGTATTGCATATTCACATCCGAATCCCATCCGGTAGGAGTAGCATCTCCGATGATTCCCCACTGATCCGGGGTATCGTATTTTTCAACCGTGCAGGTATAATCGGGAGTACCCAGATGCAGCTCAAACCGGTATTTCCCGGATTCACTAATCTGAATATTTCCTCCCCCATATTCCAGGATTCCATCCCCGCCATCATCGCCCAGGTTGATATCCCAGGCATCGTTGGCCCGGAATTTCACCTCCCCGGCCGTTAGTTCCACAATCACAGACCAGGTTTTTGTGTCCGGGTCGAACTCCATGTTGGTGTCGGTATCCCAGCCACCGGGCGTAGCATCTCCAATCAAACCCCAGTCTGTTTTTACTGAAGCAACCGTAAAGTCATTCAGGTTCACGTTGATTTTATACATGCCAGCTGTAGGGGCTACCAGGTTTGCTCCTTCAACTTCCAATGTGCCATCGGCATCGTTATCCCCCCAGTTGACATCCCAGTTCGGGCCTTCCGTAAATTTGTATTCCGAATTATCGCTGGCAAACCAAATATACCCCTCATAAATCCCATCTGAATTTACGGAAGCCAGTTTCGCCACATTTTCATCACCCGGTGACCAATCCGCACCATAGCCGCTTGCAGACTGGTACCCACCAGGCACATAAATCACCGGATAATCCGAAGCGCTCTTACGGGGTACCGAACTGATAACCACACTTTTCATGGGCATTTTTGCCGATTTCAGGGTTTCCAGGTTATAAAATTTACCCACAAAGCTTTTCATAGCCCTCAGGCCGGCCCACGGTTCGGTAATCCCAAAGTCTGCCACATTCATGGAACCCCCGACAGAGGCATGAATAATGAAGGTGGTTCCTCCCCAGGTCCGTATCTTATTTCCGTCAAAGGCGATGGGGAAAATCACTTCATTCGACGAGTGATTGTCGGCCAGGAAAAGATGGGAGTAATCCTCTTCAAGGGTATATCCTGCATCAATAACCTTCTTGCTATAATTCAATGCTTCTGAATATTTATCTTCTCCGATATAGACTTCTGAATTCAGGTACAGCTTGGCCAGCAACATCCAGGCAACAGCTTTGTCGGCCCGGGCATATTTATTGGTCCGGGGTGCAGGCAATTCCGGTTCCACAGCCAGCAATTCCGATTCCACATAATCAAAGAGGTCGGCTCTGGCAATCTGTTCCGGGAAGAAGGAACCCACCGCATCGTCCTCTGTAACAAACGGAACATTGCCAAACATATCCAGCGCATGGTAATAACTCATAGCACGCAAAAACCGGGCTTCCGCACGGAATCCCTGTATTTCTTCCTGTTTGGCGGCATCAATACCCCGCTCGCTCATTTTATCTTCCGTTGTTTCCCGGATAAACTCGTTGCACAGGGAAACCTGATAAAAAATACGGTAATACATATTGGCGACAAACTCGTTGTTTGATCCCCAATCCATTTCAAAATAATCCCTCAGGTTTCCGTCGTTCCACCCGAGAATGGCTTCATCGGTAGGCACTTCCTGTGCATACCAATACGCCCTCAGATACTGCCCGAATCCCTCATCCAGTCCACTCAGGTCATTATCTCCACTCGGTCCTTCCTGGCCTGAAACAGCCAGACCGGCATACAATTTTGCCAATACCTGAATATAGGAATCCGGATCATCGTAAACCGATGCGGAGGTTACCACATCTTCATCCAACGGCAAAGTATCAAGATCGTTTACGCAGGATGTAAATGCTATAAGCAACGCACTTACAACCAACACCATCAATTTATATTTCCTTAACATCATGATCTTTGTTTTTTATATTAATAATCAATACTTACACCCAACATGAATATCGCAGGACGCGGATAGATGTTGTTGTCTATTCCGTTTCCCACTTCCGGATCCAATCCTTCGTAGTCTGTAATAACCAGAACATTCTGAGCGGTTCCGAAAACCCGGCAGTTCAGTTTGTCGTTAAAGGCATTTCTGAACGTATACCCCAGGCTGATGTTATCAAGCCTCAGGAAAGATGCTTCTCTGACAAAGAAGTCGGAGAAGTATTTCACATTCTCAAAAGGAGCTTTCTGAATGCTGGTAGAAATATTGCTCAGGGCTCCGGTAGAGTGATACAGGTTGCTGTAGGCAGTCCCGGACCACCGGTTGTTGTACACATAATTTCCCAGGTTAACCCTTCCGGAGAAGCTGAAATCCCAGTTTTTATAATTCAACCGTGACGAGAAACCCATAAATACATCCGGAGCTGCTTTCTTATAGCGGTACCGGTCGTCGTTGGTGATGACTCCGTCACGGCTGGTATCTTCATACAACCCTTCAATGGGCATCCCATCGGCATCAAAAACCTGCTTATGAACAAAAAAGGAACTTTGCGGATATCCGACACTATGGATCTGAATAGTATTTCCTACGCCCCCGGAGATCCCGCCCGTCTGCACACCAATATAATTGGGATCATCAATAGCGGTCAGTTTCGTAATTTCATTTTTATTGTAGGATGCATTGAATCCGATCTCCCAGGAGAGGTCCTTTCTGGAAATGGCCATTGCATTGACAGAAAACTCAATTCCTTTGTTTTCAAGATCTCCCACGTTGGTGAGGATATAGTTTGTCAGGTTGGTCCCTGCCGGAACCGGTATAAAGTTGATCAGGTCATCGGTTTTCCTGAGATACACATCCAGGGTACCGGTAATCCGGTTGTTCATAAAGCCATAATCCAGTCCGGCGTTGTAGGTCGTTGTTTCCTCCCATTTGATGTTGGCATCGTACCCTTCCGGCCGCAATGTAGTGATATACTGGTCCCCGAATAAATAGGTGGCCGTTGGTTCACTGTAGGTATAGCTGGGCAGGTAGGGATAATCGTTATTGGAAATGTTCTGTTGTCCGGTGATCCCATAGCCAAGCCGCAGTTTCAGGTCTGAAACAACATTGCTGCTGCGCAGGAAATTTTCCTCTTTGATCTTCCAGGCAAAGGCTGCCGAGGGGAACGTACCCCACCGCGTATCCGGAGAAAACCGGGATGAACCATCGTGCCGTACGGTAAAGGTAAGCAGGTATTTATCCATCAGGGAATAATTTAATCTTCCGAAGAACGAAACCAGGTAACTTTCTGTTTCATAATCGGTGTCCGTATTGATAACCGTTCCTCTTACATTGGAACTGAAATTGGTACCTGCTCTCCAGAAATGCTGCCATGAATAGCCGGCCATCGCATCAATCCGGCTCTCGATGGCATCTACCTCCTTAACATAGTTGAGATAGAAATCCAGCAATTCGTTCTTTTTATCCTGGGTATAGGTATTGTCGGTCCCTCCGCCATTCACGGCATCGTACCCCCAGGGGGCATTTTCAGGTACAAAAATATACCCGTCACTGGTTGAATAATCAGCTCCCAGATTCAGGTTTGCAATGAGTTCCGGAAGAAAATGAAACTTATAATCAACCTGAAGATTTCCGATCCCCCGGTAGACATTCGACTGATCATCCTGCATTTCAAGCTGGGCCAAGGGATTGGTAACCGCCAGGAAATTGGGGGTCCCGTCCGCATTGGTCCATGTGAAGAATCCTCCGTACGGACTTGATTCATCGTAAACAGGTTGTGTCGGGTCAAAACTCACAGCCGAGCCAATAGCCCCCTGGTTGGAGAAATTGTTATGAATATACATTCCTTTAAAATTGGCATTGAGGGTTAGCAATCCGTCAAAAAACGAAGGATTCAGGCCCAGGGTCCCGGTATACCGGTCCAGCCCGGAATTTTTCAGGATCCCCTGTTGATTGGTATACCCTACCGATGCACGATACGGTTGTTCTTTCACAGAACCGGTAATACTGATATTATGGTCTGTACTAATCGCTTCCCTGAAAATTTCGTCCTACCAGTCAGTATTGGCAGACCCCAACAGGTTAACCGCATTTTTTCCGGCATACCGTTCGTTGATCAGATCCCGGAATTCATTTGCATCAAAAACGTCAATTTCATTGGTTCTCATGCTTACCGAAACATTCCCGTTGTAGGTGATCTTCATGGGCCTTCCTTTCAGTCCCTTTTTCGTTGTGATAATAATCACTCCGTTGGAAGCCCTTGATCCGAAAATAGCCGTTGCGGACGCATCTTTCAATACAGTAAACGTTTCAATATCACTGGGGTGTACAGTACTCAGAGGATTTCGCATCCCCGAAATACCATCGTTGTCAACCGGCACTCCGTCGATGACAATCAACGGATCATTGCTGGCCGATAGGGACGATCCCCCGCGAATGCGTATCATGGCCCCTTCCCCGGGCGCTCCACCTCCGGTAGTGATCTGAACGCCGGCAATCTTCCCGGAAACCAGTTCCTGAGGCGAAGTGATCGAACCCACATTAAAGTCATCCGTATTGATAGCCGATACCGAACCGGTCGCATCTTCCTTCTTAACCTGTCCGTATCCGATTACCACAACTTCTTCCAGTTGTTCCGTATCAACAGCCAGCGCAACGGGTATCGTATTCGCACTTCCAACCTCAATCTGTTGGGTGACATATCCGATGAAAGAAAAAGCAAGCGTCTGGCCCTGTTCAACATTCAGAGAATACTCTCCATCCATGTTCGTAACCGTCCCTGTGGTCGTTCCAACCACCACAATGGAAACTCCAGGCAATGGCTCACCCGTCGATGCATCGGTAACCCGGCCTGTAACTGTTTTTTGTTGACCATAGCTCAGCATAAAACCGAGCATCGCAACAACAAACAGGAGCATTTTAAGATTTTTACAGATAATCTTCATACTTTTAATTTGTTAGTAAATAAAATTCAATTTTTGCATGTTTGATTTTTAATCGTTGTTCGTAGCAATTTACTTTCCCGAAAAACCCTTTCCGCTGATCTCCGGAAATTTCCTCAGGCCAAGTTAACCATTTCGTTTCTATATTTCTTAACATTTATTAACGCTAAAGTCACGCAAACGTTTGCGAATTCGTTTGCATAATTTATGTTATACAACAGGTGGGTACTGGTAGGGTTCTTTTCCGCACAAAAAAAGATCGGCCGGAAAAATTAAAAGAAAAAAAGATTATTAGGCTAAAATTGCTATTTTTATTATTTAAAGGGACCTAAGAAGTTCCCCCTATTCCGGAAACGCAAGAAAGCAGGAAGCCTGAATTTCCGGGAATCCCTTTAGATTTAACACTTTACTATTGGACAATCAATGCATTAACCGAAAACTAACCAGGTGAAAAGCGGGCAGGTTACCATAAAAGACATCGCACAGGAACTGGGGATTTCACCGTCCACAGTTTCGAGGGCCTTAAAAAATCATCCGGATATAAGTCCGGTCACTAAAAAAGCAGTCAATGACCTTGCCCGGAGGTTAAATTATCAGCCGGATGCTGTAGCCTTAAGTCTGAGGCAAAACCGGAGCAATACCATTGGGGTTATCATTCCTGAGATTGTGCATTATTTTTTCTCATCGGTGATCAGTGGCATTGAGGATGTGGCCTATGATGCAGGTTTTACGGTTATTATCTGTCAGTCGAACGAATTGTACGACCGGGAATATTCCAATGCAAAAACCCTATTATCTCACCGGGTGGATGGAGTTCTTGTTTCCATTACCAAAGAGACGGATGATTATCAGCATTTGTATGCTATCAAAGAGCGGAACATACCTGTTGTTTTCTTTGACCGGATTGTTCCGGGTTTTCTGGCGGATCAGGTCATCATTGATGACAAGGAGGCTGCTTACCGTGCAACCCGTCATCTGATTGAGGGGGGTCGCAAACGAATTGCCCATTTTGCCGGGCCTCAGAACCTGCTGATCGGCAAACTTCGTAAAGAAGGCTATATGGATGCATTAAGAAAAGCCGGTCTCCCGGTTGAAGAAAGGCTGATGAAAGAGGCCGACACCTTCGAAAAAGCACATATTTATGCTACTTCCCTTCTGGATTCGGGCCATCTCCCGGATGGTATTTTTGCCGTCAATGACCTTACTGCCATTGGGGCCATGCAAACCCTTCAGAAACGGGGAGTGAAAATCCCGGAAGAGGTGGCTATCGTAGGGTTCTCAGATGGCAGATTTTCCGGCATGACCGATCCTACGCTTACCTCGGTTGATCAGCATGGATACGAAATGGGTACGATGGCTACAAAAATGTTGCTGAAACGAATTATCTCAAAGGATCAGGATCTGCCCTTCGAAACAAAAATTCTGAATGCCGATCTGATCATCCGGGACTCTTCTGTTTAAAGCCGCCAGGAAAATCAAAAAAAATACACCCTGGGTGCAAACGTTTGAAACAAGGCCGGCATAGTATTCCCCCCTCTGAATCCATCAAAATCATGAAAGGTAATTTGCTTTTTTCCTGAAAGGTATGCTATATTTGTTTAGCAATTTACTTACCGGACTATTTCCTCCAACGATTTCCGGGTTTCCCGGAGCCATGTATTTTTATGGGTATCAATCAACTTTAAACCATCGTGATATGAGAATAAAACCTGCTCTCAGTTTTTGGCAGATCTGGAACATGAGTTTTGGATTTCTGGGCATTCAATTTGGTTTTGCCCTGCAGAATGCCAATGTATCGAGGATCTTTCAGACCTTAGGCGGCGATGTGGACCGGCTGGCTGTTTACTGGCTGGCGGCCCCGGTCACCGGACTGATCATACAACCCATTATCGGTCATTACAGTGATAAAACCTGGGGCCGTCTGGGACGCCGGAGACCCTATTTTCTCTCCGGGGCTCTTCTTGCCTCCCTGGCGTTGCTGTTTATGCCCAACTCCCCGGTTTTATGGGTAGCTGTGGGAACCTTATGGATTATGGATGCCTCCATAAATATATCCATGGAGCCCTTCAGGGCTTTTGTGGGGGATAACCTCCCTTCACAGCAACGTACCCAGGGATTTGCCATGCAAAGCTTTTTTATCGGCACAGGAGCCATCATTGCTTCCTTCCTGCCGTACGCAATGACCGAATGGTTCGGAATTTCCAATACAGCACCTGAAGGAATCATCCCCGATTCCGTAAAGCGGTCTTTCTACATCGGGGGAGTGGTATTTTTTCTTTCTGTCCTTTGGACGGTTATCCGCTCCAAAGAGTATTCGCCAGATGAGATGAAGGAGTTTGAACAGGAAAAAATAAGCACCAATCCGGATGCAAAACTGGTATACCGGAAAGCTGCCGGCCTGTTAAACGTATTTCTGAGAAACGGATTTATTTTTCTGATCGTTGGAATATTGTTCTGTTATTTTATTTACCGTAAGCAACTTGAAAAAGAATTGTTTATTGTTGGTGGCGGCCTGGCTTTGTTTGGTGTGATTATGCTTTTTTCATGGCTGATGACTCAGAAGGGGAAAACCCAAAACGGTTTGATTGAGATTGTCACCGATATGCTTAACATGCCAAAAACAATGTGGCAACTGGCCATTGTCCAGTTTTTCTCATGGTTTGCACTTTTTGCCATGTGGATTTACACCACCCCGGCTGTAACCGGACATGTTTACGGGACCAGCGATACCACTTCGGCCCTGTACAATGAGGGAGCAAACTGGGTAGGTTTTCTCTTTGGCATTTACAACGGCTTTGCCGCCCTCGTGGCTTTCGGATTGCCTCAGCTGGCAAAAATCACCAGCCGTAAAAAGACCCATGCCATCTCCCTGGTCATGGGAGGGCTCGGACTCCTCTCCTTTTACATTATCAGGGACCCGAATCTGTTGCTGTTCTCTATGCTGGGTGTGGGGATTGCCTGGGCAAGCATCCTCTCGATGCCGTATGCTATCCTGACCGGATCGTTGCCCGCAGCGAAAATGGGAACCTATATGGGAATTTTCAATTTTTTTATTGTCATCCCACAGATCCTGGCTGCCAGTATTCTCGGTTTCTTTATGCGGAAATTTTTCGGCGGGGATGCCATATGGGCCCTGGTCGCCGGAGGGATCTCTTTGCTCATTGCGGCGTTGTCAGTAGTACTGGTTGATGACATCGACAGTCCCAAAAAATGAATGGGACTCTTCCGGATCTTACCGGGAAAAACAACCCGGAGATCCTAACACAAGACTGTTATTCAGTTCATTAAGATGGATTTTTTTATGAAAGACTATATCATACACAACGATTGGAAAATTATTGAAGAGGGATTTGACCCGGCCTTAAACCGGATATCAGAAAGCATTTTCAGTATCGGAAACGGAAAAATGGGACAACGGGCAAACTTCGAGGAAGCCTATTCCGGGGATTCTCTGCAAGGGACCTATATCGGGGGAATCTATTATCCCGATAAAACACGGGTAGGCTGGTGGAAAAACGGCTATCCGGAATATTTTGCCAAAATCATAAATTCGGCCAACTGGATTGGCATTAACGTGCAGGTAAATACCGAAGAGCTGGATCTGGCAAAAATCAATATCCTCTCCTTCCGACGGGTCCTCAACATGAAACAGGGATCACTCAGCCGCTCGTTTACTGCCAAAATGAAAAACGGAAACCAGGTGGAGATCAATACGGAAAGATTCGTAAGTGTGGACGATACGGAGATCGGAGCGATCCGTTATGCCATAAAAGCCCTCAATTTTTCCGGAGATCTTCAGATTACCCCTTACATTGATGGGGATGTATTTAACGAGGATTCCAACTACAACGAAAAATTCTGGGTCGGAACTTCAAAAGAAATAAACGGAGAGGAAGGATACCTGGAACTTGAAACCTTAAAAACTGCATTCAGGGTTTGTACAGGCATGCAATTCAGTATACTCCGGAACGGGAAAATTATACATCCGGAAATCCGGAATGCTAAAAGAGAAAAATACATTGAGTCATCGGTTACGGTACCTGTAAAAAAAGGAGATGAAGTGGTGGTTATCAAACTGGCCTCAACCGTAACCTCCCTGAATTATGCCAAAAATGAACTTCTCCGGAAGGGGAAAAAAGCCATTCAGAGAGGGCTGGAAGCCGGGTATGATACCCTGCTTGAGAACCACCGGAAAAAATGGCTGGAGAAATGGAAGTACAGCGATATACAAATTGAGGGGGATACGGCTGCCCAACAGGGAATCCGCTACAGTATCTTTCAGCTCGGCCAATCCTATTCAGGAGAAGATGAACGCCTGAATATTGGCCCCAAAGGGTTTACCGGAGAAAAATACGGAGGAGTGACCTACTGGGATACCGAAGCCTATTGCCTGCCTTTCTATCTGAGTTCCGCACCGGTTGAAGTTTCCAGAAATCTGTTGATATACCGGCATAAGCATTTGCAGAAAGCCATTGAAAACGCCAGGAAACTGGGATTTACAAACCATGCAGCTCTTTACCCGATGGTTACCATCAATGGAGAGGAGTGCCATAACGAATGGGAGATTACCTTCGAAGAGATTCACCGCAACGGAGCCATTGCCTATGCAATCTGGAACTACATAAATTATACCGGCGACACCGGATATCTGGCTCCCTTCGGATTTGAAGTACTCCTGGCTATCAGCCGTTTCTGGAGCCAACGGGTTAACTGGTCCGAAGCCAAACAAAAATACGTCATTCTGGGCGTTACCGGACCCAACGAGTATGAAAACAATGTCAACAACAATTTCCATACCAACTATCTGGCTGTGTGGACATTAAAATACACTCTGGAAGTGATCAGCTTTCTCAAGAAAGAAAATTCTTTTCTGTACAGGGAGATGATTGAAAAATGGAAATTCAATGAACTAACGGAAACTTCCCGCTTCAAAGAGATTATCGACAAAATGTATTTCCCGGAGGATCCGAAGACGGGGATTTTTCTTCAGCAGGATGGATTTACCGATAAGGAACTGATCCCTGCTTCCAACCTCCCGGCCTCAGAAAAACCCATCCATCAGCATTGGTCCTGGGACCGGATCCTTCGCTCCTGTTATATCAAACAGGCCGATACGCTTCAAACCATGTTTTGGTTTGAAGATGATTTCTCCCTGGAGCAAATCAAACAGCATTTTGATTACTACGAACCGCTTACCGTTCATGAATCCTCCCTGTCGCCTTGTATACACTCCATACTGGCTGCCAAATCAGGCTATCTGGAAAAATCCTATGCATTGTACCTGCGCACTTCACGCCTCGACCTGGATGATTACAACAACGATACCGAAGATGGATTGCATATAACCAGCATGGGAGGAACCTGGATGGCTGTAGTTATGGGATTCGGAGGACTTCGGGTTAAGAAAGACCGGCTCATCTTTCATCCTTTCCTGCCCGGAAAATGGAAATCCTGGTCTTTCAGAATTGACTTCCGCGGGGCCCATCTGGAAGTAAAAAAAGAAAAAAACCGGTTTACAGTTGAAAACCATTCCAACATTTCGGTTCCCTTAACCGTATGGAACAATGAAATGGTTTTAAAAGCACATGAAAAAAAAGTATGCAAAAAATAATCCGATACGAATGAAACGAACTGTTATTCTTCTCTTTGTACTGTTGACAACCCAAATGGGATACTTCGCCTCCCCTGATATAAAACGAGTGGAACCCATGTTCTGGTGGGCAGGAATGAAGAATCCCGGCCTGCAACTGATGGTTTACGGGGAAAATATTTCCGGAGCAGAGGTAAGCCTGCGTTACCCGGGGATTCACATTGTGAGTGTTTCAAAGGTTGAAAATCCCAATTACCTGTTTATCGACCTGCATCTGTCTCCGGCAACCAAACCCGGAAAGGTTGATATTCTTTTTCAAAAGAAGGGGCAGACCGTGGGTACCTTTCCCTATGAGTTGAAAGAACGCCGGGAAGGTTCTTCCCTGCGTACCGGATTCAATTCTTCGGATGTGATTTACCTGATCACTCCCGACCGTTTTGTGAATGGGGATCCCTCCAATGATGCGGTGGCAGGAATGAAAGAACAACCGGACCGCAGCGACAGGGACGGACGCCACGGGGGCGACATCCGGGGGATCATTAACAACCTCGATTACCTGGAAACAATGGGCTTTACTGCGGTATGGCTGAACCCGGTCCTGGAAAACAACATGTCCCGGACATCCTACCATGGATATGCAACGACCGATTTTTATAAGGTAGACCCTCGGTACGGAAGCAACGAAGAATACCTGGAACTCTCCGCAGAACTAAAAAAACGCGGAATGAAACTGATCATGGATATGATATTCAACCATTGCGGATCGGAACACTGGTGGATGGAAGATATGCCTGGGCCCGGATGGATAAACCATTATCCGGATTACAAAATTACCAACCACAGACGAACGGTTAACCAGGATCCACATGCCTCAGAAGCCGATATCAAAGGCATGGTCGACGGCTGGTTTGTCCCCACCATGCCCGACCTGAACCAACGAAATCCTTTTATGGCAAAATACTTAATCCAAAATAGCATATGGTGGATTGAATACGCCGGATTAGACGGAATCAGACAGGATACCTGGCCTTATCCCGATAAGGAAATGATGGCTGAATGGACCCGCCAGGTGCTCAATGAATATCCCCATTTTACCATTGTCGGCGAAGAGTGGAGCTTGAACCCTGCTATTGTTGCATACTGGCAAAAAGGAAAAACCAATTCCGATGGCTATGAATGTTCCCTGCCCAGCCTGATGGATTTCCCGCTGCAGAATGCCGTAAGCCGGGCTTTGCGTAACCAAGAATCCTGGGATTCCGGACTGATCGAACTGTATGAAGCCCTGTCCAACGACTTTCAGTATGCTCATCCGGAGAATCTGGTCGTTTTCCCTGACAACCACGACATGGCCCGTTTTTATGTTCAGGTAGGAAACGATCCCGACCTGCTGAAAATGGGATTAACCTATTTCCTGACCACCCGCGGAATTCCTCAGATCTACTACGGAACAGAAATCCTTATGAGCCATCCCGGTGATGCCCACGGCGATATCCGGGCCGATTATCCCGGAGGCTGGAAAGACGATCAAAAGAACGCCTTTACCGGAAAAGGATTGACAGAAAACCAGAAAGAGGTGCAGCATTTTGTAAAGAAACTCCTCACCTGGCGGAAAAAAGAAGAGGTTATTCACAACGGACAATTAACCCACTTCGTACCGGAAAACGGAATCTATGTATTCTTCAGATACAACAAAGAGAAAACCATAATGGTCATCCTCAATAAAAATGGATCTGAAACGGTTTTGCCCACCGAAAAGTTTTCGGAGAGGATGCACGGATTTTCGTCCGGGAAGGACCTCATCACCTCACAAAACCTGGATGACCTTTCTGAAATAAGGGTCCCGGCCCGTTCGGCCATGATCATTGAATTAACTAAACACTAAATTTTAACAAATGAAACGATCTCTTTTTTTAATTTCGATCCTGCTCTTCCTTTTAGGAAGTTGCAAGCAGGAATCCCGCGAAGAGTCTTCGCCGGATCCGCTGGCCTGGGCTGATGATGCCGTCATGTATGAAGTAAATGTCAGACAATACACCCCTGAGGGAACGTTTGATGCATTTGCCGAACATTTGCCCCGGTTAGAGAAACTGGGAGTAGAAATTCTCTGGTTCATGCCGGTTCATCCCATAGGCGAAAAGAACCGGAAGGGGACCCTGGGTTCCTATTATTCCATCCGGGATTACAAAGCCGTCAATCCGGAATTCGGTACGATGGAAGATTTTAAAGAGCTGGTGGATAAAGCACATGCTATGGGTTTCAAGGTCCTGATCGACTGCGTGGCGAATCATACTGCGTGGGACAACGCGTGGATGGAAGACCACATCGATTGGTACACCCGGGATTCCCTGGGCCATGTGGTTCCGCCGGTTGCTGACTGGAGTGATGTGGCCGACCTGAACTACGAAAATGCCGGAATGCGGGCTGCCATGCTGGATGCCTTGAAATTCTGGGTCGTCGAAGCAGATATCGACGGCTACCGGTGCGACTATGCCGGTGGCGTACCTACCGATTTCTGGGAACAAGCACGCAAGGAACTGGATGCCATCAAACCGGTTTTTATGCTGGCTGAAGACCAGGACCACCTGGACCTGCTTG
>Ga0307422_1000898_pt1 | contig 15858 bp, 15 predicted proteins | sample SalMarWE160290MG_FD_202153 | JGI IMG/M metagenome (GOLD analysis project Ga0307422, IMG submission 202153) | Salt marsh sediment microbial communities from the Plum Island Ecosystem LTER, Massachusetts, United States - WE1602-90 | ecosystem: Environmental > Aquatic > Marine > Intertidal zone >...
TGATCTCCATAATGCCTATCATTTCTTTTCTTGTGTATTTTTTCATAATAATACACCTCCTTATAAAAGTTTTATGATATAGTATAGCATAATAGAAATATAAGGAGTTTGCTTAAAGGGTACCACCGTAGGTGGTTTAGTCCAACAGAGTTTTTACGCTGCGGCATACCTGCGGTGCTCCTTGGGTCTCGTTACGCTCGACCACATCGAGCACTCAAGGATTTATAAAACACCTGTGGCTTGAAAAAATAAAATGTGTTAGTATATTTACGAAGTGTTGAGTGCCCGACGTCGTAAAAACCCGGAACGTCTATGAGGAAAATCAAGCATATTTTTCAGGAATCTTATAATTTATTAAAAACATCGTATATGTTCGCATTTTATTTGTATGATTCCTTTCATCCCTGGAATAATGATATTCATTTTTCTTAAGCATCTGATAGATTTCGGCAAATACACGTCTGCAAATTGCCATGCGTATTTTACCTCGTTTTTTACCTTGATCAATTTTGTTTTCATACCATTTTTTTATTTTTAGATTAGAATCTCTAAAATGGTTTAGAGATTGAGATAGTAAAGTAATAGATAATCTTCTTCCAATTTTTTTGGTACTTAAGTTCCTGATGGTTTCATTTGAAGAATCTACTCCCGAAGCAATTCTTAAATAAGAGGAGAACTTTTTTGAGTTCTTGAATCGCTTAAGTTCGGAAATATCGGCAATCAAAGCTATAGCAGTTAATATACTAATGCCTTTCATGCTGGTTAAAATATCAATCTGAGACTTATAAGAATTTGCCAAATACATAATATAGAGAGTTACTTTTTTTACTGATATTTCCAGTACTTCCAATTCATTAAACAAAAGGTCTAATTGAAAATCAGCAGCCGGATTTATATTAATTTCCCTGAGGAGCGTTTTAGTCTTCTTACCAAAGATATATTCTTTTGCAAAAGGCATTAACTCCTGTTTATATATAGAATGGATTCTGTTTTTTATACTGGTTATATGTTTTCTATATAGCCTGTAGGTAGTGAATAAAGATCGGAGTTTCCGGATTAACCCATTGGGCAGATGAACAGGCTCGAACATTTTTTGATTACTTTTTAGCTGCATTTTGAGTACTATGGCCAATTTCTCCGCGTCTATTTTATCTGTCTTTTTCTTTACCAAGGATATAAGCTTCAGTTTGTGGGTATTGGCTATGATCACTTTTTGGGCATAATTTTTTATCCTATCCACAAATCCGAAGGTATTGGTAAAGGCCTCGACCATTATAGAGGTTTCCCTGTTAACAAGTTTTAGGAAATCCTGTATACCCCGAAAATCCAGGTTATATGTGATTAATCTTTTATTATTGTTTTCATAGAGAAAACAATAAGTAAACTTGTTTGAATGAAGATCTATTCCGACATATTTCATGCACTCCTCCTTAATGAGTGGTATTATTGACAAGGCTTCCAATTCATAAGATTTTGTAGTACTCTACAAATCATACGTCTATACGGGGTCAGGGTTGATTGCCTGCGCCCAAAAGTTTATGCGATGGATGGTCCGTCATTCGTTGGTACGGGGTCATTGCGATGTGCCCCAGTTCCGTTGTACGACCATCACTTATGGAACTTGTCTGCTTTAACTGATATTAGGCCATCCATCACATAAACTGTAAAGTACTTTTATCATAAGCTCGTTGGGCGAAAGTTGTAAAAAATACAAGAAATAAGGAGAATAAAATGTCATCAAAAAATATTTTTAGTTATGAAGAAGCTAAATTTATTGGAGAAAAACTTGGAATAAAATGGAATAAATTTGATATTGAACAATTTAGAATGGGAATGAACGTTGAACTTGAGCATGGTAAGATTAATAAATTAACAAATGTAACAAATAATGATCAACTCTTGACTGGCAAAATTGCACTTGCGCATCTTAATGAATTTCCAGATTATTATGATAGATTAGAAAATATGGAAAAAGAAGCTGAAAAATATTGGGACAATCAAGAATAAATAATATTTTTTTACGTCAGGACATAGGTAACACCTTGGAAGTTATAACTACAATGAGAAACACACTAAAAGTGTTACCGATGTATTGAAGTCGTACCGGTGAAAGTATATAGATGATATTATATAATAAAATTGGTATAAAATATAATAGAACAAGAAAAGCTGATCCAAGAATAGTTGAAAAGATAATATTACATCTTAATTTTAATTTAGACTCAAAAATCGCTGATATAGGTGCAGGAACAGGGAATTATTCATATGAATTATCAAAATATGGATACCAAGTATATGCTTTAGAACCATCTGATGTAATGCATAAACAAAGGAAAGAACATAAGAATTTAAAGTGGTTCAAAGGATTTGCAGAAAATATGCCATTTGAAGATGACAGTTTTGATGGTGCAGTTTGTATTTTAGCATCACATCATTTTAATTCATTAGAAAAAGCAATACTGGAAATTGTAAAAATATTAAAAGACAATGGAGTTTTTATTCTCTTTTCGGCTGATCCCAGAAAAGTAGATAAAAATTGTTGGATAAAAGATTATTTTAGTAAAATCTACAATAAAGCAATTATAACTTTACCAGATCAAAAGCACATAATTACTTTATTAGAAAAATCGTTTAAAAATAAATGTAATATATATGATTTCAAATTACCACCGGATTTAAAGGACAGATTTTTTTATTCAGGTTGGAGGATGCCAGAGAAGTACTTGGATAAAGAATTTAGAAATGGGATTTCAGTATTTTCACTATTTAATGAAGATCAAATTGAAGATATAATATCAAAATTAGAAATAGACTTAAAAAATGGTAAGTGGGAACAAAAATATGGATATTTGAGAAAATGTAATGAATATAATGATGGTTATTATTTTGTTAAAGTAACAAAATAATAGATTATTAAAGCCAAGCAACGATGTCCAACACCGTCTTACCGGCTTCGCTCGCTGGGCTTCGGCAAACCCGGAATGTTATGCGCCATTTTTTAGGAGTAAATATATGAAAGGAATTATAGTTATTATTTTATTCACAATAATGCTTTCTGTAAGTTATTCAGATGAGATATTAAATATTTCAAAAGAGATATTAATTTCAACAGAATGGGGACCTGACGAAAGAGGAGAAGGTATATATTTGAAGTTCTATGAAGATAATAGCTTCTTTAGTAATTGTAGAGGTGAAGGATGTGAAAAAATACATGGTGAATATGAAATAAAAGATAATATAGTTTTATTAAAACCAAAAGAATATGTTCCAAATATTACTAATTTTACATTTGAAAATGTTATATGGAAATTAAAATATAAAAAGTCAGATCCCACATTCCGAAGTTGGGTGGGTGCAAATTTGAATAAAAGAACACAACATATGTTAAGTATTAATAGCAGATAAATATTGGTATGCTTCCTCATATTGAGAGGAGGTATAAATATGGACCAGTACAAACAGAAAGTGATCCAACATCTGGGGATCGTAGCCGGCATCTGTAACGAAATAGAACTCACCAAGACAATAGACGCGGAAATTGAAAAGCCGAAAAGAAACGTGACGGTAGGACAAGCCGTACAATCCATGATACTCAACGCCTTGGGATTCAGTGGAAGGGCAATGTATCTGCATCCGGAGTATTACCGGAAACGGCCGGTAGAGCTCTTGGTGGGAGACGGGATAACGCCGGAAGATTTAAACGACAGTTGTCTGGGAAGCGCCCTTGACGCTCTGTATGATTATGGCGTCACGGAATTGTTTTATAAAGTGGCGTCGAACGCGCTGCGCATCTGCAATATACACCATCGTTTTGTACACCTTGACACCACGAGCTTCAGCCTCTATGGGAAATATGATGACGAAGATGATTCGGATACGGAAGTTGTGAGCATCACGAAAGGGTTTTCCAAGGACGGGCATCCGGAATTGAACCAGGTGGTTGTTTCGATGATGTGCGCCTACAGAAGCAGTATTCCCGTGTGGATAGAAGCGTTGAGCGGCAACAGTAATGACAAAAAGAGTTTCCCCAAAACGATTAAAAAGTTCAAGGAGCAGTTTCAGAAAAAAGAATTGCCCTATTTTGTGGCGGACAGCGCTTTGTATACAGCGGAAGGTCTTAAGGAATTAACCAGCATTTGTTGGGTGACCCGGGTTCCTGAAACCGTGAAAGAGGCCAGGGAGGTGATCATTTCGACCGACAAGGAGCACCTGGAGGACTCGGGGGTTCCCGGGTATTCCTATAAAGAGGTGGAATCCTGTTACGCGGGTATCAAACAGCGTTGGCTCATCGTGTATTCAGGGCAGGCATACGAGCGTGAATACCAGACGTTGGTAAAAAACATTCACCGGGAAAACGAACAGAGGGGGAAGGAGTTGTGGCATCTGGGGAACAAGCTGTTTGCCTGCGAGGCGGATGCCGTCAAAGCCGTCACGAGCTTCAGCAAAAAACTGCGTTACCACACGGTCAGGTACAGGATCGCAGTCAAAAACTCGTATGGAAAAAAGGGGAGGCCTGATAAAACCAAAACCCCTGTTCAACAGGAATGGTATATTGACGGTTCTTTGGTGATTGATCCAGCGGCTGTCGGTGAAGCGCAAAAGAGAAAGGGGGTTTTCATTATTGCGACGAATGAAATGGACAGGGAAAGAATCAGTTCGCGGCAATTGCTGGACGTTTATAAGGATCAAGGTGTTTCGGTAGAGAGAGGGTTCCGGTTTTTGAAGGACCCCATATTTTATGCCGAAAGCCTTTACCTCAAATTACCTAAACGGATTATGGCGTTGATCATGGTGATGGCGCTTTCCCTCCTTGTATATTCTTTGGCGGAGAAAAAACTACGGGAGGTACTGGCCACACAGGGACTGACGATAGCTGACCAAAAACGACGTCCCACGCGAACTCCTAGCATTCGCTGGGTATTTCAAAAGTTCGAGGTTGTCCTGATTTTGTATATTCTGGAATCCGGCCTCTTAAAACAAATACAGTGTGAATTGACCAAAGATTAAGTTACCATCATTAAATGTCTGGGCAAACATGTTGAAAAAATGTATTTTTTTGATCCTTGACCTTCGGAATGTGGGTTACATGTGTATAAATCATTGTTGTCTTAACATCTTTATGTCTAAGCAATTTCTGTACAGTGCGGATATCTACACCAGTTTCTGATTTTTCGGTATAGCCTCCAATAGTTCTGCGATTTTACGTGGGAATTTGGTGCTATACTGTAAAAAATAGGAATAGCACCCTTTTGGGAGGGGATATCCAACAAAAAGTCAGTTTTTTTGTTACCATACTTGTTTTTAAGCGGTATAACAGGTAATATACAAGAAATACTTCTTGTATATTAAGGAGATTGGGTGGATATACCGATTAAAATCGGCTTTTTTTCCTATTATCTTACTTATTTGCGGGTTAATAACTAATTAGCATGAGATAATGATGCTCGAAAACCTGTTTAAGCAGCATAATGTTCCTCTTTGGGGCTTTGTGTCCTTGGGAGAGGCAATTGGAGACGCTAATGGATATGGATGCATAGCCTTCTGCTTTCCCTATGACCGTGTAGCGGTCGATGCCCTTCCTGATGACAATTTAATGAATAGGTGTAAGAAGGACTTGGCTCAAAGGACGAGTACTGTTTATAAAGCCATTGGCAAAGCATTTAGTGAATGTCGTTTCGTGTTCTACGATGATGTCGATAGAGAAATTGGGTTACGCGAAAGAGGTATCTCACAGAAAGTCCTTGGTCACCTCGTTGGCCTTGGTTGGATTGGCCGATCTTCACTCTTGGTTACGCCTGAGTTTGGACCACGAGTGCGACTTGGAACCCATTTTCACAAAAGATTATATATGTTTGACTGGACATCCGTATCTTGGAAACTGTGGTGAATGTATGGCCTGCTCCGAAGCCTGCCCAGTCAGTGCCATCACGAAGAAGCAATATGATGTGAACAAGTGCAGGCAGATTGTCACTGATGATAAGGGGGAATACAGGCCTTTCTGCGGTCTATGTATGCGGGTTTGTCCACAGGGACATGCTAACAATCGCATGCAGCGGACGCGGACAAGTCGCGCCGCTGATGCTGGGCGTTATGCGTCATTAGGCACGAATCGACATTGGTAGGTATTACGATAAACATGAAACAAGTATCTGTAGATAATGCAGCCCAAATTATTGGCGTGTCATCTGCCACAATCAGGAACTGGGCAAAAGCTGGGCATATTAACCCAGTATGCACATGCCCTCTTTCGTTCCTAGAAGACTCTATATTACACCTAAAAAGTAAAATAGGCACTGACTCCTTTGGAAAGCTCAAAACACGAGCCAATAAGGTTGGCTCGGTGAGTAATATTCTTCCTTCGGAATATGCAGAAAATCCCAATCTGATCGCGCATATTGAAAATGTTGTCGCGCAATTCAAAGCTAATGGGCTAAAGAGCGAATATCTTTTGTTCTTGGCAGCCCTCCGTCTTTTGGAAACGGAGTGCGAATTGAAAAGATGTAAAACTACTGATGTTTTCGATTTGAGTTCATACGATTCATGGGCTCGAAAATCAGTAAGGGCTGTTATTGCAGAGTGGAGAGATTCCCTAAAGGAAATTGATGGAAAAGATAGCTACATAAATATCTATAATTCTCTCATGCCTCACGAAGGAGATGATTTTTTAGGTCTGCTTTATCAAAGCATTTCCAGCGAAGGTAACAAGTCGGAACAAGGGGCGTACTATACTCCGTCAAAAATTGTTGAAGATGCGATAGACAATATGACTGGTTCTATAGAAACATTTCTTGACCCATGCTGTGGGACAGGGAAGTATTTAATTCTCGCTGCAAGAAAATTCGGATTACATCCGCAAAACATCTATGGATTCGATTGTAATGAAGTTGCCGTAAAGATTGCGCGCATCAACCTTCTTTTGGAATTCAAAAAAGAGGAGTTCACACCAAACGTTTATTGCTTGGACTCTCTTTCTGAACTTGCTAATGGCGAGATGTTTTGCGAAACAAACGAACTGATCGGAAAGATAGATGCAATAGCAACTAACCCGCCTTGGGGGGCATATAAAAACTCGCTTATCCCAAAGCAATTTAAAGGCAAAATAAAATCTGGAGAAACATATTCAATGTTTTTAATAAAATCAATTGAATTACTCCGAAAGGATGGTCAGCTATCATTTATTTTGCCGGAGTCAATTTTAAAAATCAGAACACACTCTGATATTAGAGAAATTATCTTAAACCAAGTGAGAATTTCAAAGATTGCAAAACTTGGAAGACAATTCACAGGTGTATTTACGCCAGTAATTCGCCTCGATGGCAGCAAGGGACTTCAAGCCGATGACTGGTTTGTTTCAGTGGAAGAAAACGGAAATTTCCATAGCATCGAACAGAACAGATTCAAGAACAACGATAATTTTACCTTTGATGTAGAAACGGCTACGCACGAAGAAGGTTTGCTGAATAAGATATATTCCGTTAAGCATGAAACCCTCTTCAAAAATGCAGAATGGGCTCTTGGTATTGTTACAGGTAATAACAAAAAATATGTTCTTGAGGTTAAATCTCATGGCGCAGAAGCGGTAATTAGGGGGAGCGCCGTTTATCAATTCAATATAGGTGAACCGAGTTCATTTATACTGTTCACTCCAAAAGATTTTCAGCAAGTAGCCCCAGAAAGGTTTTTTAGGGCGACTGAGAAACTTATTTACAAATTTATTTCAAAGAAGCTGGTATTTGCCTATGACAACAAGAAGCGGCTTACACTGAACAGCGCTAATATTTTGATACCAGCCATTCCGGGCATGAGTATCAAGGTTGCGTTGGCTTTCTTGAATTCATGTATATTCCAGTACATTTTCAAGAAAAGGTTTTCCACGCACAAAGTTCTTCGTGGAGATCTTGAAAAACTTCCGTTTCCAATTATCGATAAGAGCACTCATGACATAATTGAACAGCTTGTTGACTCGGTATTAAGTGGCTGCATAATCCCAGCAGAACTTGAATCCCTTTTATTTTCGATTTTCAACCTGACAGACGAAGAAATTCTCATAATCAAACATGAGGTGAAAGAGTAAGAATGGAACAACTGAAAGAAAAACTGACGAGTTTGGTTCGTGAGCTTGCGAAAGAAAAACATGATCAAGTAATACAGCGCCTTGACGATCTGGTATCCGTATACCAGTTCAATGAATACGAGTTTTTGATCTCTTCGCTAATGGGCTCCGGAAAGATATCAATCAATGATTATTATGAGCTTCGTGCTGATTACATCTCCAGGAATCTATATATGTACGTGTTTGGAATTAGTGCGCCAAGAGGGTTTGGCGAGGCTTGGGCACAAGGACATTTGAAGGAAATTGCGCCTAAACTGATAAAGCCGACAAAAAAGATGGATCAAGAATATTCAGGGCAATATGACTTCTTCTTGGATGGGAAAATCAGGATTGAAGTTAAGGCGTCGAGGGCTGTTGATTTTGATAGCCGAGAGGCGCTTTATGTAAAAGCCCTTTCATCGGATTCAAGTAAGCGATTTGACATGAATTTTCAGCAAGTCAAACCAGCTTGTTGCGACGTATTTGTTTGGGTTGGCGTATGGTGCGATGTAATCAGGTATTGGGTCTTGTCGGCTAATGAAGTTGCTGAAAACAAGTACTATTCTACAGGGCAGCATTGAGGAAATACGGGTGAAGGGCAAATTCATCTAAAAGGTGACATCATTCGGGAGTTTTTTTCCTTTGAGTAAAAACCTCGGGAGCTTATAGAAAAAATTCGTGTGGCATATGAGCGGCAAATAAACGCATAACAAATCGTTCCAGCGGACGCGCCAAAAGCGGCGCGCCGCTGATGCTGGGTGTTAAGCCGCTTATCGTGTCCATTCTGCGGTTCCCATGCAAGTCTTGACTGGGATTATAAGTCTGTCTATCATTCATTAATTCGGAGTAGATAATGCTTTGGATGTGATGCCGTTAAAGAATTTGTTTTGGGCTCACATTTTACAAATAGACAATTAGCTTAATTTACTCCAAGAGATCACTTTGAGTACACCTACTCATGATATAATACCGCGAGTAACAGATAAATACAAAGATGTTCTTGGCATATCTTCTGAAAATGTAGCTCTTATTCTTTATGGTTTAGAAAAAGAATTATCAATAAATGATATTTACATTCAGAAATCAATTCTCTTAGAGTCCTAAAATTGTTTTAAAAGCAAATCCAATCAGGATAAGTATTCCCAGTTTTTCCATATTTTCACCATAGATAAACACGCCAAGAGCGCCGAGGAGAAGAATGATTGCGCCGAAAAATCGGAGGAATACATTTAAAGTAATTACATTGATGTAAGTTTGAAGCGTACTAATTTCTTTTTCCTTTTCTTTAAGCCGTTTTTGGTTTTCCTCATTTTCTTTTGCTTTATCGTATTCTATAATGCTTTTCTGATAAATATACTCAGCTTTTTCCCTTTTATAGGCTTTTTGTGCTTCAGTAAAGGCTTCCTCTTCTTTTTTCTTAAGTATTTCATAGTCTGAGAACAGTTCTTCATACTTTAAAATCTCTTCTTCGGCGGCCTCTTCTGCCGGTTCAGGTGGTGCTTTAAGCTTTTTTGCGTAGTTAATTGGAGCGGACGGTTCTTCAAGCTTGTACTTTTCTTCCAGCTCCCTCTTATATATTTCAAGATCAGCTTTGGCCGAAGAGTATACAGCTACATTGTTTGTCTCGCTGAATACACCTCCCAGCATTAAGAGAATTCCAGCAACAACAAGAATTCTTCCGACAAGTAATAGTATTTCTTTCATTAATTCCTCCTTGTATTATTTTTGAAACATTTTATCAACTTCGTATGATTGAGTTTGTTTACTTTTTTCTTTTGTTTTTGTAGTTGAATAGTACTGCGTTCCGCTTCCGCTGAAGGCAGCTTCTAAAACATAGACCATTCTGTAGTCAATTTTAATGCTTAACATTATCAGGCGGTCTCCCTCATTCGTATGCCACTGGTTTTTATTTTCCCGGCCATACATATAATAGTAGATGCCTTTATAAAGTAGACCTACTGCATATTCAAACGTATCGCTTGAGCGCGAATTCCAAGAAATATGCAAGTTGATCTGTTCGATGGCGCGCCTGAAGTTTCCTTTATATTTGTACCGGTTATTAAAGAAAAAAACGGACTTTTCAAAAGCAGTTCCCTCAATATCCTCATATTCCTCTTCCACTTCAACTGTATAAGAACTCTTGTCCAGTTCGATCAGCTTTTCTATAAGGCTCTCCAAAGACATATTGGGACTCAGATGTTCGCGTATTGCTTCTCTCTGCATAAAAAATATGTTAATAATCATCCAAATACCATTTTTCTTTTCCAGCTTCCAGTATTCAATAGTATTGATAAGCCCCTGTTCAATCGACTTCATTTTAAGCTCTACACAAGCATAGGCGTAAATTAAATTTTTGATCTTTATTTCAACGATGCTATAGCTGATTATAAATTTATTCAGCCATTCTTCGCCTTCCTGTGTTATATGCCGCTTCTCTTCGTGCATGGCGAGAAGTTCTAGTTTTGTTCTGTTCAGCTTCATGCGCGCCTGATACACGGCATCGATTATTTCATCAGGATTCCTGAATAGACCGGACAATGTGCTTACTGTAACCAAGAAGAAAATAACTTTAAATAAGAAATGGACGTTGCTTTTCATGCTTTTAATTATATTCTTTGGTTTTTAAAAAGCAAGATATTTTTTTACTGTGCAATAAATGTCACTCCAAAGGTATAAAATTGATCGCCCCGCGCAGGCTGAATAACATACGCGCCGCGGCCGTTTTCACACTTTATTTTAATCGTGAAGAATTCCCCGTTCCATTTCTCCGGTGAGTAGACGCCGTAACCCTCGAAATATGAGCCATCGCTCTGATAAAAACGAGCACCTCGATCAGGAAAGCGTACCACAATTCCCACCTGGTCTTTTTTAAATGTTCCGATAAATTTAAAGGTAAGTTCCAAGTCAGCTCCGTAATTAATTGTTTTAGGTATGCTTGATACAAGCTCTACCATAAGGTCGGCCGGTACAACCGTGCAGTAATAGCGGTATCTGTCACTATCTCCGCGAAAGATTCCCACACCGACATAATTATACACCTTACTTAATAATTCTCCTTTTAAATCGGACTTAATCCATTCAGAGACAAACTTCTTAGCCACTTCATCAGCATTTCCCCCATATGTCCAGGCGATTACCTGCCCCACAGTACCAAAGAGCTCCGGAGCGAGCATTAGCTTTCTTCCTCTGGGATTCATACCGTTTTGATCAGTAAGATCGAAGAAATTATAAACCTGCATATTCATACTGTGGTAGCGTCCGAGTGCTGCCAGCTTATGATTATAGAGATAGGGGGAAAGCCCTGCCTTTGCCCGTTCTTTGTTGATATATTTGAAAATTAATTGCTCGATATCGAGAAATTCCTGGGGTACAGTTGCAGTCAGCTCAAGTCCTTTGGCCATGTATTCAAAAGTATTTAAATTCGAATTACGCTTTTTTATGGCCTGAATTTCCTTATTGGTAAATTTCACAGCTTTAAGTCCTTTGGCTTCATTTTTCTTAATGCCAGAGAGGAGCTTTATGACAATCTCGTCCTGCATCTCGAAAATGCTGTGAATATTTCCATCGAGTTTGATGCTTGAGATAACTACTCCTTTCTCCACGAGCGAAAGCCGCGCCGTAAGGCGTATTTCCTGGCCGATCATGGTGTACTCTCCAGAAAGGATCACATTCGCACCGAGCATTTTTCCTACACGAAGTACCTTTTCAGAATCAACAAGACCGCTTAACTGGTAAGCGAGTTCATCGATTGCCTTTTTCCTGTCTTGTGTGCTGATTACTTCAATGTCCCTTATACAGACAATATCTGCGATCAACGACGCTTCTATACCAAAACCAAGCCAGCCGTATTCCTCACTACTGTTATTGACAAAAGTAGTTACAAGAATACGCATGTTTTCGCTGAACCCGACAGTACCTAAAATACAAAATATAAGATAAAAAAGAATAACCTTCTTCATCGTTCCTCCTTCTCCCGGATATTACACTTCAATATATAATTCTAATCTATTTTCGCGCAATGTTAAAATTTATTTGAATAATCGAATGATGAATTTTAATTCTTGTAGCCCCATAGATAACTTATGCTGCTTCTCTGTAGCCTATGCCCACTTGATTTTGGTTGAAACCTTAGCATAACATATTTATCAAAAGGGTTCTGTTGCAAAAAATAAAAATTTAAGTTAAAAAGCAGAAAAAACGATTCTAAAAACATTAAAAATAGATGGAAACATGTTTTATGTGAAATTATACTATTTGCAGTCAGATGGTATGTAAAATCACCTTTGAGTTATGCATTGGTTCAAGAATTATTGATGGACAGAGGCCTAAAGATTGATCGATCAACTATATTTTGATGGGTACAGGAATATGCAGGAGAAATAAATAAAAGAGTGAGGAAATTGCAAAACTTAAAATATATTAAGTTAGTAAAATACTTATTCTTTATACCATAATAATTTAGCAATTTCCATTTAAGGAGCTTCTTGCAAAAATAACATTTTTACAAGAAGCTCGAGTAAGAAAGTTATTAAAGCCGACAAATGATTCATGGCGTTTAGATGAGATGTGGGTTAAGATAAAAGGTAATAATCATTATCTTTACCGAGCAATTGATTCTAATGATAATACAATAGAGTTTTTGCTTTGTAAAAGGAGAAATAAGAAAGCAGTAAAAAGATTTTTAAAGAAAGCCCTGGGTAATAAGAGTATCAAGAAACCAAGAGTTATAAAAACTGATAAAGACAAAGCAATAAAAGCTGCAATAAAAAAGATGCATATAATACATAAGATCCAGGTTAAAAATTATTTCAGAGATTATAGAAATGAACAAGATTTGATGAATAAATTATTTGGAATTGATAAAACTGATAGTACTTGTGAATGGAAAATGGCAGCATAATCTAACCATAAAAATTGATAAGTTCCTCGATAGGAAGGGACTTTTATTGTAATATTATTTTTTTGCAACAGAACCTTCAGAATAAACTGCAATACATTATTATTATCCATAAAACATAAACTCCTTATTTACAAAATATACTACTTTTTTTATTAAACCAAATGTGCTATACTAAACGCTGTTATGAAGTTTATTCCACATAATCCCTATATTGTCGGGAATCCGATTAAAACAAAAGCCATGTTTTTCGGGCGGGAGGACGATTTTCAATTTGTAATTCGTAAAATAGGGATGGGAACTACGAACCAAATTGTTGTCTTTTGCGGTGATAGACGTTCGGGAAAAACCTCGATTTTATTTCAGATTATGAATGGCAGGCTGGGTAAGAAGTTTTTACCCGTACTCATAGATATGCAGATTCTGGCAGGTGTAAAATCAGATTTGGAATTTTTTAAAACAGTTATAGAAGTCGCCTGCTCCGCAGTCAACCTGTCGGGACTCAGTCTGGAAAAAGTATCAAAGCAGGCCGGAGATTTTTCTATCGAGCATTATTTTGAAGCTTTTTTATTCTTCATCAAAAAAGAATTCCCGGAAAAGATAGTGCTTTTTTTATTGGATGAATATGAATTAATCGAAGCAAAAATCAGGGATAGATCCTTAAGTGAAAGTGTGGTTCATTACCTGGCAGGCATTCTGGAGAGTAATTATCGCATTTCATTTATTTTTACAGGTTCAACCAACCTGGAGAACCGTAAGGAAGAGTTTTGGAAGATATTATTAAGCAAATCGATTTATCGAAAAATATCATATCTGTCCCGTAATGATACCTGTCGCCTTATTGCAGATCCGTTACATGAGTACATTGAATATCCGGAGGATATACTGTTTATGATCTACCGCCTTACTGGCGGTCAACCCTTTTATACCCAGGTTATCTGTCAAAACCTAGTAGATATTTTAATGGAAGAAGAGCGTAATGATCCCGCGAGTGATGATTTAAAGAGAGTAATTAAAGATATTGTTGCCAATCCGCTTCCGCAAATGATTTATTCCTGGAACAATCTGTCGGATTGGACTCGGTTGATACTCTCCGCACTGGGGGGGGCTTATTAAAAAGCCGGACGATTGGATCGACGATCACCAGGTATATCAATTCCTCTTACAGAGTAAGGTTCGTCTGCCGTTTAAACGGGAACGAATCAATATTCTCTTGGAAGAAGCTTATCAGCAGGAGTTTTTAGAAAAAAACGAGGAAGAAAAATATAGATTCAAAATTGATCTGTTCAGGCGTTGGATAAAAAAAGAGCATTCGATCTGGAAGACCGTTAAAGAAGTGAAGCTGGAATTAAAAAGACCGATGAGGGTAGTGCTTTCCTGGGCAGCTATTCCCGCAGCATTAGCTTTAATCGGATTTTTACTTTTTGTTGCACTTCCCAATTGGTTCGGAGTACAATCTTTTGGAAATTTGTTTCAAACAGCCTTTAATCACGTCAGTGATATTAGAATAAAGGCCAACATGGCTCCTTTTCATGTAACCATTGATGAATCACAGACGCTGACCAGTGAAGGTCTGGAAGATATGTATGTAATTACCATACCTACATTAGCTGTGGGGGAGCATACCTTTAAATTTACTCATCCCGATACAGGTGTAGTTTTTGAAAAAAAGATTGCGATTGCGCAAGAGACGACATATATACCGGTATTTTTTAGCAAAGAGCACAGCACTGCCGGTGAGGACGCTCCCCGCAAGGAAGTGTTGGTAGCCGGTGAAGTAGGATCGCTCTTTGTTTCCAGTGTGCCGCAGGGTGCGAATATTTTAATCGATGGTGTTGTAAACAATGTTACTCCCCAGTTGATTCGAGATGTTCCTCTGGGCATGCACAGTATTGGAATAGTAATGGAAGGTTATAAACCTGAATATTTTGAGGTAAAAATTGCAAAAAACGAAATTATCGAAAGGAATATAGTACTCACCGCCAGTTATGGTACATTAGTCATAGACGTCAGGCCCACAGCTAAGATTTATTTAGACGGAAAATATTTAATCGATACACCCTATGCCAAACCCCTCGCTATTGCTGCCGGCAGGCATGTTCTCACAATAGAAAATGAGTCTTTAAAGGTGAAAAAAGATATTCCAATTCAGGTGAACGAAGGAGAAACAATTTCTATTAAGGAGAATTTAAAAAAGTGAAAAACGTATTGGCTTATCTTTGATTCTGCTTATTATGATCTGTAGTTACGGTCTGACTCAAGAGCCGGATGAAATAAAGCCTGAACGGAGTGAAGCGGAGTTAAAATTGGATGTAGCAAAAAGGCTTTATGCGGAAGGTAATTATGCAGCATGTAGGTTATTTATTGATGAAACTATTACCATGATGGAGGAAAACCAGCTATCCCATACACCTAAGATACTATCTTCATTTTATATATTAAAGTCCTTTGTGATCTATGCATTTCGTGAAGAGGGATATCAGGATCAGATTGAACAGCTTTTACTAACAGCGATCGAAATATATATTCACTATGAGTTTGAAGATCCGAGAGAGGTTCCTTTATATGTGCTTGAACAGTTTAGGAGAATAAAAAGCGAATATTTATCCCAATTCTTAAAATCCACCCGCAGGCATACAATCGGTATTTATGGGGGCTTCATTTTACAGCCTTCGGTGCTGGAAAATCCCGCAGTTATCCAGCCGGGAATTCATTATGCTTTTAACCTGAGTGATTCCTGGGCGTTATGGATAAATATCGCCATTCCCACTCAGATTCCAATATTGGAGACAATAAACGGAAGCATTGGTGATACATGGTTTCCCTCATTTAAAATAGAGACTATATCATTAGGACTTTCCATAGCTTA
>Ga0307422_1000899_pt1 | contig 15851 bp, 7 predicted proteins | sample SalMarWE160290MG_FD_202153 | JGI IMG/M metagenome (GOLD analysis project Ga0307422, IMG submission 202153) | Salt marsh sediment microbial communities from the Plum Island Ecosystem LTER, Massachusetts, United States - WE1602-90 | ecosystem: Environmental > Aquatic > Marine > Intertidal zone >...
ATGGCGATACCATTAACACTGCGGCTCGTATTGAAAGCATGTGCAAAGAATACCAGCAGGACTTATTGATCTCTGAGGAACTATATAAACGGACAGAAGACAAAGATGCTTACCTCTTTAAAGAAATAGGAAGAATTAAATTGGAAGGTAAAAGAAAAAGCACTGGTATTTATCAGGTAAAGGAGAGAAAGACTACATAGTCGTCAAAAGAACCTTTAGCTCATGACCAAAGGGAATAAATAATCTACTCCCTTTGATCTCCGAAGCTTTAGCGAAGAAGAAACTCCTACTCAATATAGAAATAAATGAAGTAAGTATAGTATCTATCTATTTTGAACAAAGTACTAATAGTCTGTAAATGTTTTATTTACAATGATATACATGACCATTTCGCTTCTTATTCGCCGTAGCTCGAAGAGCGAAGGAGAACCATTCTTCCTCAAAAAGCGTGTTACACCCAGCAATAGAATAAGCAGCCTCTCCTATTAATTATTGTATATTATGAACTGTGATCTTTTAATAAAGTCTTTACCGTAAAGTATTACCAAATCAGAGTTACGATCATTTTTGGATTTGTTGAATAGCCTCATCAACTCTAATTACAGGGATTTTACATGATTTATCCTGACAAACATAAATAGTTGTTTGTCCGGATACAAATTTACCTTTGAGCAGCGGTAAGTTACCTTCTTGTATACCACCCGATAAGAATACGTCAGGCATATAATGCATATCAAATTCTTTCTGCAATGTTGAATACTCTTCTCCAATAATGACAATTTCATATGGTTTATATGCAAACCAGGCCATTAAAATATCCCAATTGGCATAATAAGTATCACCTATCATAGCCTTCTGTTTTATATTATTCAGCATTTTATAGGATCGGTCAATGTATTCTTCATTGTAAAAATAATGTCCGAGAATAAAAAGGTTTTTTGCCATTTGAGAATTTGACGAAGGGATAACATTATCGGTTACTTCCATTTTTCTGGCTATTTGTAACCGATCAATATCAGATGTATAATAAAACATTCCACTTTCCTGATCATAAAAATGTTTTATCACATATTCCATAAGATGTCTGGCCTCCTGCAAATAGATTTCCTTAAAAGTTGCCTGATACAAAGCAATAAAAGCATCAATTGTAAAAGCATAATCATCAAGAAATCCATTTATAGTTGATTTTCCGTTTTTGTAATTTCTATCCAGACGATGATCAGGTGATAGTATATTCTTTAAAATGAAATCAGCATTTTTTATAGCGGAATTTAAAAATTTCTTTTCACCAAAAGCCCTGTAAGCATCCGTATATCCTTTTAACATCAAAGCGTTCCACGAAGTAAGTATTTTATCATCCAGTAGGGGCCGTCTTCTTTTTGACCGTTCCTTCAGTAATAGTTTGTTTGCCGATAAAACCTGATCCCCCAATTCATTCTCAGTAATGTTAAACTTTTTTGCAATTTTGTTATCAGCTATTTTTTTGAACAGGATGTTCTTACTGTTTTCCCAGTTCCCTTCCCTGCTAATGCTGTAATATTCTATGATTAAAGGAGCATTTTTACCAAGTATATTTTTTATTTCATCTATTGTCCATATATAAAATTTTCCTTCCTCGCCTTCACTATCAGCATCAAGAGATGAATAAAATCCACCTTCCTTTGAAGTTAGTTCACGCTCTATGAATTCAAGGGATTGGTAAACTACCTTTCTATATCGTGGTATTTTTGTATGTTGATAGGCCAAAGAATATAGACTAACCAATTGAGCATTGTCGTACAGCATTTTTTCAAAATGAGGCACTTTCCAGTGATCATCCGTTGAATAACGGGCAAATCCCCCTCCTATCTGATCATATATGCCACCGTCAGCAATTTTGTTTAATGTTGTTGTAACCGCATTTAATGCATCAGGATTATTTGTCAGGTAAGCATAATGCAATAAAAATTGGTATCCTACCGGTAATGGAAATTTTGGAGCACCTTTATGTCCTCCATTTATCCTGTCAATATTTTTATCCCAGGTATTATATAAAATGTGTAAATCATTGATTGAAAATTCATATTTTTCTTTAACCGGCGTTACGATTTCAGAATTTTTTACACCTTGTGTTAAATCTTGGGCTTGCTCTTCGGTTTTATCAGGATTATCTTTCACATAACGGCTGATTTGTTTCAATGTGGAGAGCCATTGTTCTTTAGGAAAATAAGTACCTCCATATATCGGCCTGCCATCAGGTAAAGCAATTACATTCAGCGGCCATCCGCCTCTCCCTGTCAGTAATTGAATTGCATTCATATAGATCTGATCAATATCAGGCCGTTCTTCTCTGTCTACTTTTACAGAAATGAAATTTTCATTCATAAATTCAGCTACCTCAATATCTTCGAAACTCTCGTGTTCCATTACATGACACCAGTGACATGCTGCATACCCAATGCTGATTATCAGAAGTTTGTTTTCATTTTTTGCTTTTTTTAGTGCTTCTTCACCCCAGGGATACCAGTTAACAGGATTATGTGCGTGTTGTAACAAATATGGACTACTTTCCTGTATAAGCTCATTTGTATATTGGTGTATTGGCATTTGTTTAACTTCTTTATTTTCTTGTGAATGATTGCATGTACAATTCACAATTATTAGTATTAACAGAGCAATGTATTTTGATAATTTTACAGTAGGTAAACATTGTATTTTACATTTGCTCATAAATGTTTTTTACTTAATTATTATATGAGAAATAACATATAATTATTCCTATGGTTCATTATTCACTTATAACGTTGAATACAATTTCACACCCATTTCGCTTCTTATTCGCCGTCCGCGTGTTGCTGAAGCTTCAGCGAAGGCGCAAGCTCGAAGAGCGAAGAAGAACCATTCTTCCGCAAAAAGCGTGTTGCCTAACGTTTAGATTGCAAACCACCCTACCTCTTAACCTTGCTTTTAACAAATTAAGCTGATGGATGTAAATAAACATTCGATTATTTACATCCAAAGCAACTTAATCCCGACGATAAATGTCGGGACAGGCTATAATGCACATACACCTGTTACGCTTTTGGCGTGATTATACGACAACAGTAGAAAATTTGCGACCACACGTGGTTAACATAAAATCATTACTAAGACCACGCGTTAGCGTGCTTTGAGTACGGCAACGATTTTATGTTAAAACAAATTTTCGGTGTCCTATCCTTGATGCTCCTTTAAAGATTCAACTCTCACGTCCTTAAAGAAAATTTTCTTCCGACGCTCAGGAAATAATAGATATTATTGGTTAAAGATAGAATCCTTTATTACTATATAACCCTTGTTACCATTGAGTCTTGAAGATTCTATTGATAATTGCCCCGGTATTAATCCACATATTGCTTGCAGGCATGCCTTCGCACGCTGCAAGCAGCTGTTGTTTCAATTCAGGTGATGCAGTTGCATGGTATTTATCACTGATAATAACTATAAATTATCTTTACAAATTAAACGTTCGTTGGGTTTAATTCATGGAGAAAATGACAAAATTGAGGCTTACTGAATAGTTCGTTTTTGCAATTTGCTTAGGTAAAGACCAACACCAGGAATGCTTTCTACCAGGCCCTTGATTCTTTTAAAAAGCCTAATTAACGAGAACACCTGCATAAAATTAGAGCTATTAATAGAACTGTTATCGAAGAATTAAACTATAATGAAAACTTATCATGTATAGCTAGAGCAGAAGAAAGATTTCAATCAAGGTATAATACTTTGTCATATTTCTCCTGATTATGAAGTTTGAGGATAAATCTAGCACAATTATTTTTCCAAACTATTCAGAAGCCCCCAATATCAACCATATTGTGGTAGTTTAAACCAAATTGATTTGGAACATTCTGCCAGAACATAAACAAATCTATCGATCCACTCCCGGCAAATTCTTTAATATGAGCGTATCGTGGGCTACTATTTCACTATTATACCAACCTTCGGCATAGAGTACATTATATTGTACATAAGCTGTATCCCACTGAAATCTTGTATCGCCGCGCGGGCCAGCATTCTTAATTCTTGAACCAAATGAAAGTGATCCATAATCGTTGAAAAGCTCTATCGAATCGCAATTGCTGTAAACCCAAATATCTTTTGCAGCAGGCTCCTGCCAGCGATCTGTCCACGATTCAGATACAATATAAACCATTGGATAGTCATTAGCTTCGCGATACATGCTCTGGTAGAAATAGTAAACATCTTTCGGAGTTTTATGGTCGTGAAGTATAATACCTTTCTGATTCATATAAGGGATGGGATTGGTACCCCTGCCTAAACGTGGCGAAGCAAAATCGAAAGCGACCCAGACAAAATGTCCGGGGAAACTATCAGATCGTGATTTAGCAACTGAAACTTTATATTCATGCAGAAAGGCTCCATACTCCTGCGACCAGAATTCTGGTATGCCCGAAGACTTATAATCGATGCTTGCATCAAACTCCTGTTCGGTATGGTTAGGGTAATGCATATCGGCTCCGTATTCACCAATCATGCTTGTGGGTTTGTACATATCTAGTGTACCAAAGTACCAGCCTGCCCAGTCCTGCGGGGCGTATACGTCAACCAGTTTTTGGTTCGATTCATACTCATAGTTACAACCTGTTGTAGGGCGACCGGGATCGAGCTGTTCTGCCAATGCAGCTAACTCTCCGAATACTTTATTCGAAACCGATTCGGGAGAACCTGAACGGTCCGATTCGTTACCGATTCCCCAGATTATTACTGATGGATTGTTATAATGCTGCTCAATCATTTCAGTAAGTTGGTTTTTACAATTTTCAAGGAATGCCGGATTATCGGATGTACTTCCTGTAAGCGGGATTTCCAGCCAGAGCATTACACCCAGTTTGTCGCAGGCTTTTGTAAATTCAGCATCGCACGGGTAATGTGCATGGCGAATAAAGTTAAATCCGGCTTCTTTTAACAGTCTGACATCTTCCCTGTGTTGCTCATTGGGCATGGCATAACCAACGCCTTCCATATCCTGGTGACGGTTTATACCCCTGATATTTCTTTTCTTCCCGTTCAACCTGAATGCTGCATTGTTTGCCAACGTGAAATACCGAAAACCAAATACACTTTCGTAATTATCGGCTTCTGAACCATCATAGCTTATGGTTGAAATAACTTTATATATATTCGGATCATCAACATCCCAGTATTGAACTTTACCCAGTGAAGATTCCATTTGTTTAAAATTAAATTCCGCACCTCCTGCTACTGTTTTTTCTGTCTTCAATACTGAAACCTGGTTACCATCGGGGTCGATTACCTCCGATGTTAGGGTTACTACTTTTTCCTTTCTGGAATAGTTTTTCACCTTTGTTTCTATGGTTAAAACTGCAGGACCCTGACCACCGCATACCGGGGTATTGAAAACCTTTTCGATCTTTACCTGATCGGTTAAAATAATCCAAACATCGCGGTATATGCCACCATACACGGCATAATCGAAACTATACGGGAAGGAATTTTTCTCATTTGCCATCCAGGGGACAATGGCAGAATTGTTTGAGTTATCAGCCCTAACAGCAAGTGTATTTTCAGCGCCGAATTTCGCCAGATCAGTTATATCAAGCGTGAATGCAGTGTACCCCCCCCGATGTTTTCCGGCTTCCTGACCATTTACCCATACCTTGGCTTCAAGCGATACAGCTTCAAATTCAATAAATATTTTTTTGCCTTCAAACTGTTTATCTAAGGAAAATTTAGTGCGATACCATCCGGGACCTTTATACATCATCCTTTTATCAGGATCATTTTTAAAATCGAACCTCCCTTCGAATACATTATCATTTACACCATTTATGCCTTCATTAAAATCGTGAGGAATAGTAACTTTCAGCCAATCTGCATCATTAAAAGACTTTTTAAAGGCATTTGTCTCCTCACCAAGTTTAAATTCCCATTCGTTTTTATTAATTGAATAGCGAATACGTTTGTTATTCTCCGACGAAACATTAAAACTTACTAATACTATACATATCAATGGAATTAGGAACACAAAAATTGAATACTTGAAACTAATTTGCATTATTATAGTTTTTTAAAACTCATTATTGAAAAGAGAAGATATGAAGTTTAACAATCTTCTCTTTTCATAATAATTTAGTTACTAATAGCCCGGATTTTGAACCAGGTTTGGATCTTTATCTATTTCGTCCTGCGGAATAGGTAACACATAAAAATGTTCAAGAAATACATATGTTGGGCGGTTAGCTGCCTCCTTTATCTCATAAGTCAGATTCGACGGGTTATTCGCATCTTTGGTAATGAACAATCCGTGTACTTTTTTACCATCTAGCACATCAACAGCCATTTTCCAACGCCGTAAATCCCAGTAACGGAATCCTTCTGCAAATAGTTCAACCTTTCTTTCCTGAACAATCCGATCAAACATATCTTCCTTATTTAAACCAATTGGTAAATCGGGTTGCCCTGAACGGGCCCTTATCTGGTTTATTGCATCGTACACCGATTGGTCCGGACCAACAGCTTCGTTTTGCGCTTCTGCATAATTTAAAAGAACTTCAGCCAAACGTATCTCTTTCCAGCTTGTTAAGCTTACTCCAAATTCAGGACCATCCGGAAGTGTTTCATCGAGAAATTTCTTCAGATAGTACCCTGTGGTGGTATGATTTCCGGTAAGCCCGGGGGCATCGGCATCGGGTGGTAAAATAGATGGATCACTGCTTAAAGCTACCAGGATAGGTTCACCTTTAAATAGGTTACCGTGATATAATACCGATGCTGCCAACCTGCTATCTCTGTTAGCGAAAGGATTTTGTGGATCGTACCCGGAGGCCGGATCAGTAATAGGTAAACCATTGGTCATTTCGTACGATTCTACCAACTCCTGTGTTGGCAAATACTGTGATCCCCAGTCAGCCCTGTGACTGAACGGATAAGCCAGACGATCCAGTGAATGACCCTTCTCAGCACCGTTGAAAAGAATTTCGAAAATCACTTCATTATCGCCACCATACGACTGGAAGAGTGCGTTATAGTCGGATGAAAGCACATAGTTGTCAGAATCAATTATCTTTTTCGACATCTCAGCCGAGCGGGCATAGTTTTCTGCATAAAGTTGTGCCCGGCCATTTAAGGCCCAGCATGCCTCGCGGGTTGCACGCCCCAATTCTGAATCAGGTAAATCGGCAACCGATGGTAAAAATTCGGCAATTGCAGATAGCTCATCATCAACGAAAGCATAAACATCTTCAACCGGATCTCTCGGCAACAATAGATCATCAGGATTATCAATTGAAAGAGTGTTTTTGATAAGTGGTACCCCACCAAAACGGCGGGCAAGATCGAAATACATTAATGCTCTGATAAACCTTGCTTCTGAAGCTATGCGTGCAACATATTCGGGGTCCAATTCACTTTCAACGAGGTTCTCAATTATCGAATTTGCTAAACGTATGGCCTTATAATTTCGTTCCCATGTATCTAATCCTACTAACCAGGTAGTTGAAAATATCTGTCCTGGAATTATTACTGAATTCGATGTTGGCCAACCGCTTTTATTTGCAAGCAGGTCGGAAAGGCAGTCGATTATGTATGCTCCCTGGTCGTTATAACCTACCTGTTCGGTTCCTGCATCGGGAGTGTCGGGGTTACGGGAATAGCTCAAAAAATCGTAACCGTGCGGTATGTAATTATAGGTTTGATAAAGATATGCCTCAACCAAAGCAAGGTCATTAAACACGGCTTCGCTGCTTATCCTGTCTAAAGGTTCTCTTTCGAGAAAATCCTTCTCGCACGCACTAAGAAATGCTGCAAATACTATTATATATATTAGTTTCTTCATTTTTATACTTTTTAGAATATAATGTTTAATCCAATACTCATCGTCTGCATAATCGGGTACCTTCTATCGGTACCTTCCGGATCGAAACCATCTTTCTTGGCGATAGTCCATAAATTGCGACCTGATGCAGAGATGGTTACTTCTTCTATTCCTACCTTATCAAGGAAGGGGTTATCGGTGATAGAGTATGATAACTCAATATTTCTAAGCTTAATATAGAATCCGTCTTTTAACCAGTAGGAAGAATAAAGTGAGTTGTTTGGCGAATGTCCGTTTGCTTCAAGGCGTGGAAATTCAGCATCTTCGTTACCCTCGCGCCACGAATTTTCGAGAACACTATACGTGTTGTAATTCTTCTCAAAACTATTAAGATATAAATAGCGGGTGTAGTTTGAAGCCCCCTGGAAATTTACATTTAAGGAGAAATTTTTATACTGAACGTTCATATTAATACCAAAAATGAGTTCTGGAGTTTCTCCCTTGCCTAAATATTGTCGGTCATAAGCATCAATAATGCTATCATTATTCAGGTCGAGGTAGCGGATATCTCCCGGATGAATAGAATTATTATTATTTCCATCCTGAACAGGAGCAGCATCAATTTCTTCCTGGGTCTGGAACAGTCCAAGGGCAGTATAGCCGTATCTGGAGTCGAATGGCCTGCCGGTCTCTCTCAATCGTTCATCGGTTCCTATTGCTTCGGCTTTTTTAATAACTTTACTTGTGGCATAGGTTATGTTTCCTTCTATCTCATAACTAAGTTTCCCTTTTCTGTCTCTGTATCGCAGGATTGTTTCATAACCCCAGTTATCGACAACGCCAATGTTTTCCTTGGGTAATTTGGCTCCAACAAATAATGGTACTGCAGCCCCTCTATCAATGAGTATCCCTTCTGTTCTTTTTTTAAAGTAATCGAATTCACCGGAAATTTTCCCATTGAACAACCCAAAATCGATACCATAATTTAAAGTTGTTGCCGTTTCCCAGGTAATATTTTCATTGGGTATTCCGGTATCCATAATTCCTGTATAATAGATATTGCTAACCAAATAACCGTTTGAGATATTGTAGCCAGGCAGGTAGTAAAATGATTCATTAATATTGTCGTTACCAAACTGACCATATGAAACTCGTAATTTCAGATTGTCAAGAAATCCAATATTTTCCATAAACGATTCTTTTGAAATTCTCCATCCTACAGAATATCCTTGGAAGAATCCCCATCTTTTATGTTTCGGAAAATTGTGTGAACCGTCAGAGCGACCATTTGCCTGAAAAAGGTATTTATCGTTATAGTTATATGCGATACGTCCGACAAATGACCGCCTCGCATATTCTGCTGCCTTACCATCATTGTCTTTGTTTACGTCGCTTCCGGCAAATAACTGTTCAATGCTTGTGCCCAGGAATTGCTCACGATAACCCGAGAGGAGATCGTACCTATATTCCGTTTGCTCAAAAAGCAATAAGCCGGTAACAGAATGCTTACCAAAAGAGTGTCCGTAGTTGAAACCTCCCTGGAAGGTCTTATTGTTCCTTTCTTCGATTTTCTGGTTCAGTGTTACCACACTCTGGCTCGGAACTGATGAGGTTAAACCTGCCTCTTGTGTATAAAAATTTAAAGTATAGGGTACATTCCATTTTTTCTCTTTGGTGAATCGTTCATCGTACGAAAAATCTACCTTGGCAGAAAGACCTTCGATGAATGGGATTTTATAATTAAATCCAAATTTACTTTCCAGGTAATTGTTTTCACCTTTAATATAACCTGAATGTATAGCTTCACCCATAGGGCTACCAGCTGTACCGTTATAATTTAAACCAAGTTCATCTCCGGGCTCCCTTAATTCTTCAGGAACATAAGCGGGGATGGTTGGTACAGCGGTTTCGAGTGTTTGATATAGTTTCCATTCGTCGACAATTGAGTTAGTGGTCTTATCATTTCTTCCGGAAATATCTAAACTTACGGTAAGGTTATCCGATAAGTTTACGTCGATATTCGAACGGATATTATATCGTTTATAATCGGCCATATCAAATAAACCACCCTGGTCCATTTGCCCCAGTGATAAAAAGTAGGCAACACGGTTGTTTTTCCCATTTACCGATACATTGGTCTGGTATATGGGGGGCTATTGTTCATCATCTCACCCCACCAATCGGTACTGGGCAGTGTTCCATCCTGAAACTGTTGTACTTCTTCTGCTGTAAATAAAGAATCCTGACCAATATTCGCATAGGCTTCATTTATATATTGTGCATATTCGCCAGCACTCATATATTCGGGCCTGAAAGTGGGTTTTTGAGAGGTGTATGCAGTACTGAAAGTAATTTGTGGTTTTGCATTGGAACCTCTTTTTGTTGTTACCAAGATAACCCCGTTAGCACCCCTGGCACCGTAAATGGCACCCGAAGCAGCATCTTTTAGTATTGTAATACTTTCAATATCGTTAGGATCAATCCGGTCAAAGTCGCGCTCAACACCATCTATCACTACCAATGGATCGTTTGTGCCAACCTTATCAGGATCGTATGTACTTCTTCCCCTAATTAAAAAGTCAGGACTATCTCCTCCTGGTCTTCCGCTCCTTTGGCGGGTGATAACACCTGTCATTTTACCTGTAAGGGTGGAGGTAATGTTCGGTGCTGCTGTTTTGACCAAATCTCCTTCGTTAATTGTTGAGACTGCGCCGGTCAAATCGGCTTTTTTCATGCTACCATATCCAATAACCACAATTTCTTCGAGGCCAATTAAATCCTGCACCAAAGAAATTTCCAGTACACTTTGATTTTCAATTGCAACCTCTTCGGGCAGATAACCAATAAAGGAGACAACAAGGGTAGCTTCGGGAGAAGTTTCTAAGGTAAAATTTCCGTTTTTATCAGAGATCGTTCCTATTATGGTTCCTTTTACAATAATATTGGCTCCAATGATTGCTTCGCCTGTAATAACGTCAGTTATCTGACCAGAAACTGTAGTAGTCTGGGCATTTACATTTCCTGTAAGCAACTGCAGAATAATTGCAAGGAACAATAATAGCTGGAACTTTGTACCGTGAGTCTTTATGGGTCTTTGAAAAGACAAAAGACTGCCGATACTTTTGGGCTTTTTACTTTGCATTCTTTTCATGATTTGTACTAATGTTTGTTAGAGTTAATTTTTAAGGTAATCGTTGAGATATTTTCTAAAAAGGGCATAATATTTATTGTAATAGTGATAAAACTTCAATTCACCACCTAACAGTTTTTTGTTCAGAATATCATTAAAATGAGTCTGAATCTTTTACAATCAGACTCATTTTCTGATACCCTAATAACTACTACTAACAATTTAAAAATTCATCAAATAAGATTTGTCGTTATGATATTTTCATGTGTCTATTGAATAATCATTTTTCGTGTTACGAAATGATTGTTTACCTGAAGTTTACAGTAATAATAACCTGAGCTCAGATTTCGTGCTGAGAAATCTATTTGATATTCACCGGCATCCTGCATTTGATTTACCAATGTCTCAATTTCCCGACCCAAAGAATTGTAAATAGTCAGAGAAACATTTGCTTTTTGAACTAAATGATAGTTGATATTTGTTTTGTTGGTAAAAGGGTTCGGGAAATTTTTGAAATTGAAAGATTCTGCATCTGTTGTATTGATGCTGACAGGAGGTGTCCCAGTTGCTATTCCAATGGTGTCGGTTAAATTCAGTTCCAAAACCTCAATATATGCAGGACTATGATCTCCGTTATGCATACAGTTAAAATAGGATAATGCACTTACCGGAGTTTTTCTGAATGTGGCGTTTTCAGCAATTTTTACCGGATCCTCTGCATCAGGTGCCTGTATATAAACAGTATACGTCTGATCAGTAAGGTTTACCTGTATCCAAACATGATACTCCTGGTTCATTTCAAAATACACAGTATCAAGAGCAACCATATTTGGTGAAGCAATATTGTCACGTACATCAACATATGGTTTTTTACCGCCTGCGTTGCTGAACCTGACATAACATGAATAGTCTCCCCATTGGGTAACAGAGGCTTCAGATAGGGCAAAGCCAGCGTCAATAATAGTGTCCGACTCAACCTGATTATTAGAAGGCGTAAGTTTTACATACAGAATTTCAGTGTCTGTGAGATCTCCTTCAGGAAGAACTTCAGTTGTATCCACTTCAAAATTAGCAGCTTTAATATCATTGACTGATACCAAGCTTACTATCAGAAGTACGTAAATTAGAAAACTAAATTTCTTTAGAAGAAATTGATCTCCAATTTTGTTAATTGTAATTTTTAAAGTAAAGTTTTTTTTCATAAGTGTATTTTTTAGATTACGATATTATTCGGTTAATTAAGAGACCGAAAGGTATTTTTCGTAAACGATAGACTGAAATTATTCCACCCTATTAAATTTTTCGGAGTTCTCAATTTAAACTCTCAAAAAATACCTAACACACAGAAAATCAGATCAAATAAATTTGATTTTAATAGAGTAACGCTTATACCCTTAAAGTAGTCTTTTTGAATTTGTAGGTAGGAGAGAAATTATGGCTCTAGAACCGTAGTATAAAATCGTTTAACTGGATCTTTTTATCCAGGCCTATTTTTTTTCGTATCCTGTAACGGCTCATCTCCAGTCCGCGTCTTGAAATATTAAGCAACTCAGATATTTCTTCGTTTGAAAGATTCATACGGATGTATGCACATATTTTAAGATCCTTATGAGTGATTTCACGGAATTTCTCGGCAAAGCGCGATAAAAAATTATCTTGTATAAGATTCAAATTCAGATTGAGCTTTTCCCAATTACTTTCATCATTTAGGTTCATATTGATCTGGAAAATAACCTTTTCGAGTTTTCTTCTTGTAACTGGAAGCGCATTGAGTAAAAGCTTGTCCAATTCGGCACGAATTACTGCTAATGCCTGGTTTTTCCCTACAATATGTGCAGCTGTTGAAGTAAGTTCATTTTTTTTCTCTACAAGTTTATCCTCGAACTGTTCCTTTTGCCTTTTTAGTTCCTCGTTTTCAATTAACAGTTTCTCCGATCGTAATAATTCCTCTTTTAACTGGTAATCTTTATGAATTCTTTTTTCCCGAAACCTGATGATAAGAATAAGGATCACGAGGAGTAAAAGCCCGGTAGATATCTTAAATATTTTTGTTCCCCAAAACGGAGGTTTGACTATTATTTTTAGCTTGACCTCATTATTATTCCACATGCCATTTGTGTTCAATGAACGAACAGAAAAGAGATAATCACCTCCCATAAGACTTTTATAAGTTGCTATTCGGTTAGTAGCCGATGTATATACCCAGTCTTCATCGAAGCCTTCAAGCTTATAGGCATATTTTATTTTTTCAGGTTCGGTATAATTTAAAGCTGCAAATTCAATGGAGATAAAGTTTTGCTTGTAGGATAAGGTTAGTTCCTTCAGGCTTGGAATGTCAGTAAACTGCTTATCGAGATTTCGGATTGATTTATTAAATAGTTTAATGTCAGTAATATATAGGGGATAAGACTCAAAGTTTTCAAAGATCAGATCGGGATTAAAAAACTTAAGTCCTCCTTCACCTCCGATTATTACTAGACCATCACTGGTTTTGCAAAGTGCTTTTATTCCAATTTTAGTCAGTTCAACATCTCTTTTAATGGAATAGTTTTGGTAAATATTTTTATCAGGTGAGTACCTGGTTAAACCTTTGTTAGTCGATATCCAGATATTGTTTTTTGTGTCACTGAAAAAGCTAAAGCTGATATCACTTATCAGACCTCGTTCTGAATTAAAAACTTCAAAACTTTCAGCAAGTTGGTTGTATTTTAAAGCCCCATTTCCAAAAGTGCCGATCCAAAGTTCACCTTTGCTATCGCGAAATAATGAACTGATATCGAATGTGCTTATATGTTCAATATTCTTTTTTACAGGATTGTAGATTATCAGGCCTTTATTGGTGCCAAATAACAAATCACCACTTTGGCTTTCCTGTATTGACCATATGTTGTTGCCAGTTAGGTCCTGTTCAGAGAATTTTTCAAACCATGCATCTTCAGGAACTTTTTTGATTTCAACTTTTCTTAATAAATTGATTCCCTTTCCCCATATACCTATCCAAATGTTACCTTTTCGGTCCTCATAAATAGTATAGACTCCATTATTACTGATGGATTTTTCATTTTCGATATCGTTGGTATAAAATGATATATCTTTCCGATCGATACCAACTTTATACAAGCCATCATCAGTTCCAATCCATACTCTTCCAGAATTATCTTCGTATATTGTTCGTACAATGTTTTTGGGCATTTCAGGATTATTAATGAAGTGGTTTATCCTTTTATACGTCGGATCAAGTATATAAACCCCGTTGCCGAGTGTCCCTAACCAGATATTTTCTTTTTCGTCTTCAATTATTGCAGTTATTCTTACACTTTTAAGTATTTCATTTATCGATTTATCAGTTACAAGATCTCTAATATTGAGTTTGTTCTTTGCATAATTTAATAAACCCGAACCAAAAGTTCCAATCCAGATAACATCCGACCGGTCCCTAAGAATTGTCCAAAGGAATAGTTGTGAAGCATCTTTCACTTCTGCTTCCGATTCGTTCAGTATATGTATAATGTCTTTTTTACTTTCATAAAGGTTAATACCGCCACCATAGGTAGCAATCCAGATATTCCCATTCCAGTCTATGGTCATCGATCGTACCGTATTGTTACTAATGCTTTTTGATTGCAGGCTTCTGGTAGAATATTCGGTGATTGTATTTTGATTTTTATTGTATCTGAACAGACCATTGTTCCATGTACCAATCCAGATATTGCCATTATTATCTTCAAGAAAGGAATTGATTGTATGATCGGGAAAATAATCGGAACTCGTATCCTGAAAATGACGGAATGTTTTATTTTCAACATCGAAGATGTTCACACCACCACCCTCGGTCCCTATCCAGATTATTCCTTCTTTATCGGTATAAATTGCATTAATCAGATTACTGCTGATACTTGTAGTATCAGAATTTTTTGCAGTGAATGTTGTAAAGTTTCTCAGTTGTTTATTATACAACGAAATTCCTCCACCATATGTTCCAACGAGGATTTCACCCGTAGCTGTTTTCGAAATCGATTTAATAAAATCATGACCAATGGAATTTTTGTCTTCAGCATCGTGATTAAAGTGGGTGATATTGCCTGTGATTCTGTTTACAACTGATAAACCATTCTCCGATCCAATCCAAAGCTGCTGTTCATCGTCCTCAAAAATGGCATGAACCCCATAATCGATAAAACCTGAATTTTCAAATAAATTTACGTTGTACCTGACAAAATTATAACCATCGTATCTGTACAGACCACTATAAACTCCAAACCATAAAAAATCTTTACTATCCTGATAAATACAAAGTACATGCGACTGTGAAATTCGTTCATCGGTACTAATTTCTTTAAACTGAATATTTTCGAACTGACAGTAGCAACTTAGGCTAAACAATAAGCCAGTTGCGGTACTTAATATTTTATCGAAATTAAACATTCGATATATAAACTTGCAAAGGGGATTCAAATAGGGTTTAAAAATAATAAAAATGGTTAATAAATTTTGGTTCGTCAATTCAACTCAATCATTATATTTAAAAAGGTAATCTAAGAAAATTTTAGACATTAAAATTAATACTAGATTTGGTTTAATCATACTAAATCCTGGTTTTAACCCGCCTTCCCATTATATAAAAAATCCAATACAATAGTTAAAATTCTTATTTACAGACAATTAAATCTTTTATTTGAGAAAGAAATGAGTTTAATTGAAAATTTAACTGAACTCCTTTGCTTCATTGGTATATTACTTAATTCTATTTTTACAACGAATAGATAATAAGAGATGGTATTAATTTAAACATCGAGTATGAAGCAGAAATTACTTTTTATTTCAGCTATCTTGGTTTCGGTAGCAATAAATGCTCTATCACAAACAGGGCTAATCTGGTCCGATGAGTTTGACAGTGCAGAAGTA
>Ga0307422_1000901_pt1 | contig 15830 bp, 13 predicted proteins | sample SalMarWE160290MG_FD_202153 | JGI IMG/M metagenome (GOLD analysis project Ga0307422, IMG submission 202153) | Salt marsh sediment microbial communities from the Plum Island Ecosystem LTER, Massachusetts, United States - WE1602-90 | ecosystem: Environmental > Aquatic > Marine > Intertidal zone >...
CATGGTCGACCCGCATTCGCTGCACTTAAGAAGACCCTGCAAAAAATAAACGTGGTCTATTTTCGTTTTTCTTTTATATCTTTTCTTGTGGAAACTTTGAGCTTTTAAAAACATCGATTCTGTTATTATAGGTTTATGAACACCATCGTAAAGATTTTCTTTATAAGGAAGCTTGCCGTAATAAACCGGATTTCTTAAAATATTATCTACTGTCGTTGTACTGAAATTCTTACCTTTTCTAGTTTTATATTTTTTATTTATTCTTCTTCTTGTTTCGGCAAGCGATTTAGTCTCAATAAATATTTTAAACATTTCTTTTACAAATTCAGATTCTTCGGGATTTATAACAAGTTTTTTATTTTCGCTTTTGTATCCGTAAGGTACTGTTCCCCCGTTCCACATTCCTTTATTCGCTCTTTGATACATTTTATCTTTAGTTCTTTCTGTCGCGAGTTCCCGTTCAAATTGAGCAAAAGTAAGCATAATATTTCTTAAGAGTCTTCCCGAAGGAGTCGCAGTATCGAAATGTTCAGTTATAGAAATAAAAGAGACCCCGTTACTGTCGAAAAGTTCAATCAAAGCATAAAAATCTTTAGGCGAGCGTGTCAGTCTATCGATTTTATAACAGAGAACACAATCGATTTTCCTGTCGACAATATCTTTAAGCATTCTGCCGAGAGCGGGTCTTTCGATATTAGCCCCTGAATATCCGGGGTCGCTATAGATTTGATAAAGCTTCAGCTCTTCCTGACTCTTGATGTAGGATTTTATTCTCTCTTCCTGGGCTTCGCAGGAATTATATTCTTTTTCCGCTTGTATCTCTGTTGAGACTCTTGTGTATATTGCGCATTTCATAAATTTTTTTATAATTAATTGACTCACCCTTTAAATCTGTTTTCTCTCAAAAAATCTTCCGGAGTATTAAATGCCGTAAGGAAAAGTGGCGTACCTGCAAAAGAAAGAGGGGATACTGGACCTATAGTCATAAAGGAATACTGTCGTGAAGATATATCAAATGCACTGTGAGGATCACGGAATGACTGATATAGTTTCAGAGCATTTGGTTCCCCTCCAATAATTTCTTTTAAAGATATAAATTCAGTCCCCAAAGCTAACCCAAACCCAAAGAAAAAAATCCTTAATTGTCCTATGATTTCTCTATGTAGACTTGACAGAGTTTGACTAATAAACATCCATCCAAGTCCGTATTTTCTTGTGGTCCTTACTGCGTCAAGAAGCGAAAGTCTTACACTTTCCTTCTTTTCATTTTCCAATTTCTCTCTTGGAGCTAATCTATGAGCTTCATCTAAGATAACAAGGGTATTTAAGAATTTATTCTCTCGAAAAGCTCTTTCAGCCGAATAAGTCAGTCCATCTAATAATCTTTTTATAACCAATGCCTGAATAGTCTCATTCCAAAAAAGTCCTGTTGCCATTTCTTTGGATAAATCTATAACTACAACAGGGCGACGAGTCCTCTCAATGTCAAAAGTTTGTTGTATAAGCCTATCAACACTAATAGCTCCTTCCCTATTCCCTCTAAATAACTCGGTTATTGGTCCCCAAAAATTATGGAAGAATTCTTCTTGATCTGCTTCTTGATAAACTGCGTTATATCTGTCACGGGATTGTTGAGTTCTATAAAATTGCATCTGAACATTTACGTCACCTAGAATTTGCCACGCACGGTCAAAAGAAGCACGATCGTATAAATTTTGTAACGTAATCCTTGCCTTTTTTAATTTCTCCGCTAAAACTTCTGAAGCTATTCTTCTATTCTCTCCTTTTGGAATTGACAGACGCTCAAAGAAAGGGGATTCATAAAGAATTTCACTAAAAAGGTCCCATCTATCCAAAACCAATTCTCTAACACTTTTAATCACCACTTCTTTATTTGACTGTGAAAGAACACTGGCTAGACTCAAAGGAAAACCTTCTGCTCTTAACTCCCCTCTTACATCCTTAGAAAATTCCCCCTGAGGGTCTATCACAAATATTGACATGTCTGAATATCTCGCATAAGCTAAAAGAATCATTTTCGCCAGTACTGATTTTCCAGAACCGGTTTTACCAAAGATACCGAGATGATAAGCTTCTCCAGCACCATGTGGTCCTGTCCCGAAATGTTTAAACCAAAGAGGCAATTTGGGCGTTGAGCCATAAACATGACCAAGGTAAAATATCTCATCTTTATATCTATCTAATAATGTATCTAATATTTGATCGGTAACCAACTGGATAAATGTCCCTGTGGCTGGGACTGTCCCCAAAATACTTGGTTCAAATCTATTACCATCGTCGCTAAATACTGCACTTACTGTCATATCTCCAAGGTGAGTATCCTGCTGTCCGCTTACAGGATTTACTTGTCCTCTTTGACGTGCAAGAGATCTCATCGTTGGGTCCTCTAGCCAAATATTTCTGAGTTGGACTTCTGTTATTTGTCCTAGAGCGTAATGAGGTTTTTCATCTTGAGAAAATCCAAACAATGCGAGTTCTCCTACTAATTTCTTAGTAACTGCGGTCCCAAGGATATCCAAAGAAAGTTCACTAGTGGAAGAAGGGGAACCTATTGTCCCAATTCGTTCGGAAGAACTAATCAACTCTTCAATATTCTCTTTCATCTATCCTCCTTTTAACCTCTAAAATTTTTCACAATAAATTTGCAAATGATCCATATAAGATAACTTCCTCCAGCAGCTAACCCCCAATCGGGCAAAAAGCCTTTTAAAGCTAAGGAACCAGTGCCAGCAGCAAAACCTATATCACCTAAAAAATCAATAGTCCTGTAGAAACACCTCCTTTTAACTTTTACGGGAAAATTTATATATAAATTTAAGGATTCTTTATTATCTATTTTATTAGGTAACTCTGTTTTAAAGGAAATAGAAGTATGTATATCTCTTTCTAAAAGAGATGAAATAATAGTCCAAGATTCTTCATCGTAATGGGAAGATGCCTTTAACTCATATTCAGAAGGAGTAGAAAAGATCTTCTCGTTACTTAATAGTTTTACTGAAAAATTTGGGGCAGATTGATGAGTCTCTATAAGATATGTACTAAATACAAATGAATAACGCGCTCCCTCATCAATTTCATAAGAACTTTTACGAGTAAGTGAATCATATACAGGTACAAGGGGTTTACCTTTCCTATTTTTCAGACCCTCTATAAAACAATAGAGAGGAAAATATGTTGTGTTCCCTTTAAGAGATTTAAGATGTTTAAAAGGTAAAGAAGCACAAATATTATGAAAAGCCGAATTATTTACTTTTTTGTTCGATAAACAGTTATTAAAACTGGGACACAAAAATGCAAAAGTCTTACCAAATTTCTCTTTCGCTATCTCCTTTAAAACTCCGGTAAAATCTTGACCATTATATGAAATATAGTCTTCAACTTTAAAATAAAAGTGAGCAATATCTAAATCACTATCACCTGTTTTATAAGCATCCATTAATATACTTGAACGTATCGGATAAACAGCAACCCATTTCCTTTTAGATTTGATTTCCTTCTGATAGAGATAACAAATAACCATTTTACTATTTTTCAATTCACAATTCTGACCCTCACCTTTAATTGGAAGTTTAGATCTTAACTCTTCATCTAACCACTTTAATCTATATCTAAAATGCTGAACAAACCCAGACGGTAGCGACAAAACTTCTAAAATATCTAACAAATATTCTTTTGTAGCATTAGAAGACACAAGATAAATCCATCTATTATTATTCATGATAAAACACCTCTATTGTTTTTTACTAAGGTATTTTTCAACTCGTTTTTTCAACAATCTGTATCTTTCCAGAGTTACTGCTCTGTTAGCAGAGTTACTTTCTAAAATATATTTTCTTGATACAATGTCATCAGCACGTATGGTAACTTCGTTTCCAAATTGCGAGCGAGTCAAATCAATTTCTTTTCCGTTTGGCAACCGATTCCAATAATGATGATAATCCTTATTACGCAAAATATCTCCGCCAAGATAGTCCTGAACGATCAAAACAGTTACTGCACACTGTCCAAAGGAGGGGTTTTTATTAGACCATTTTTTCTGAATTGGCGGATAACACGACTCTTTACTCCAGGACTTACGTAATGCTTCAACCAATAATTCTATATTAATAGTTTTTTTATCTACCATTTTCAGTTCTATAACCTTGCATACAAAAGAAAATATCACCAATATCCCCTTGATGCAATTCGGTCATCTTTTTAGTCGCAACTTGTCGAAAAGCCGGGATAGCTTTGCCAAGATGCTTAACCATACGATCAGCAATATAAAGGGGATAAGGCTCAATAATTCCTGGTGTACAACTTTGATATTTAAGCCCCTGCAATAATAGAGCTAGTCTTGAATTGTTTAACGCTATCCCTTCCGCCATCTCTATTCTGAAAGCAGGTGTCCAAGTATGTGGCTTATAATAAATAACGTATAGCCGATCTATTAGAGTAATAACTTTTTTCTTCAAATCCTCTAGTTCTCTACTATCTGACGGCAACCTTAAATGCCATGGTTGCAAAGGTTTATCTAAAGGAATTGCTTCTGTAAACTCTCCGGGGTCTAAAATAGCGGTTAAGATTGCTCTATCATCGTAAACAGAAGCCCAATTATACTTCTTTCCCATTTCTTTCCTTGTTGTATATTTGGGTAAACTTACCCATAATTTGTCAGTTCTTTCAGCTCCTAAAACAATTTTGTAAGATTCTAAAAATTTTTTTAATCTACGTTTTAATTCTTCGCTTATAACAGTCTTTCCATCTCCTGTAATTTTATTAATTGCCTGATTTAAATATATTAACGGGGTAGTAAAAGATCCATCAGAGAACACAATTTCATGCGGTGCATTTGACGCAAGCTCTAGCTCCATCCCCATCATTATTGCTCTTAAAATAGTACCGGTTTCAGAATCGTGTCCAATAGCTTGAATAAAAGGTAAGTGATGGGGTCTTGGCCAGTATCTCTTTTCAGAAGGCGGAGTAAGGCCCTCAACTGCAACTGCAGCACATGCCGCAATATCAGTCGCTAAAAGCTTCTCAACAGTATACGAACCATCCACTCCACATGTAGTCGGTACATTAGGATAAACCATTTCCGCATCGCGATGAAGCATATTATTACTATTTAACTGTTTTCTAATCTCTGCTTTATCCTTTTGGATTTCATGATATGTTTCATAAAGTTTTATACCAACTTCTTCACTTTTCGATAACATTTCTTCTACTAAAGCTTCAGGCAGTTCAGCAAAAGGGATTTGTTCAACTTTTTCCATATTATACCCCTTTAATAATTTCTAATTGTCCTATTTTATCAAACATGCCTTTAACATTTTTAAAGTCCTTGAACTCAATTTGCCAAGTTTCTTTGCAGCCCTCTGAATATTGCTTGGAATTGTATTCCTTAGGCATAGCAAAATACACAGATACATCCGGCCGAACATAACAAAAAATGGCTATACCCAAAGTCTGCATTTTTGAACCTAATGCTGAAATATTTATATGAAAATCTAAATAATAATCATTATAAATCTTGTCTAACTTTTTTATGGATTTTTTATAATCAAAAGTGCATATCTCATAAGTAGGACATCCTTTTGGTATATTGTTAATCTGCAGCATCATTTTTTTACGTTTTCTTTTATTTTTTGCTTCCATATGAGGGTCACCAACTATCCATATAATTCTTTTATCAGGTTTTATTGAAAGTGTTTCATCAATATCTGTTATTATGGCTCGCGTTCTTTCCGGCTTAAATGTAAGAAAGGCAACAATAAGATTCGGATTCTCTTTATATGCCCCAGGATAGTCAGGACTGGGGATTACCTTTCCAACACCACGAGCAATACCGAAATTTTCTTCAATAACCCATTTCTCTGGTTCCTTTTCAAATTCATCCGAAGTTGGGTGATAAACTGCTGCTTCAGAATATACAATTTTTAGATAAATATCCAATTCAAGAAGTGCATTCATAACTGAGAGTAGCAATTTTGAAGAACAGACGCTGATATCAAATATTAATTTAGGGTTTTCATTAGATTTAACAATTTGACTTAAAAACTCTCTCAGTTTTTTTGCGAAGTCTTCTTCATTACACTGGAAAGATTTAAAGGAATCAGCAAATGTCCGGAAAGCGAGGGTTAATCTTGGTTTATTAACTTCATTATCTTCTACATTTGTTGAATATTCAAAATATATAGCTTCTTTACATTTAAAACCCCTTGTTTTCGCAAGGTTTTCAGGAATAGTTAGACATCTTTCTTCAAATCCTAATGCACAAATGAAAACATCATACTTCTGATCTAATAATTCTCTCTCACAGTTTAAGCGATTTATATCTGGTAATTCATTCAAAATATCTACAAACTCTATTTCTTTAATTTTTGCCATTAGACTTCTTCTTTATGAATCAGGAAACAACTCCAAGTGCTCCGGTTGTTTTCGTTCCCCCCATTTTTTCTCAAATTCTTGTTCGCATTGCTCTTTGGGATTAGTTATAAAATATTTCAAATCACTTGTTCTCCACTTAATTGCTGTTGATTTTGTTAGACTTGTTCTAAAAGCTGGGCAATATATTCTTCTTAGTTGCCAACGCAGTGTAGGTCCTAATGTAGCACGACCTCTACCTGGTTCCATTTCAATAAAAATAGTTCTCCTTACAAGTTCCCTCATTAGTTTTTTTTGTTCATCAGACCAATCTTCTTCTGGCTCGTTTGGTATTTGGTCAACTTCTATCCGAGTAGTTTCATTTGGCCGACCATCTTTCATTATACGTCCTTCAGTCAAAATTTTCCGACAGAGCGTACCAAAGTTTTGTACTATATTGTACATTTCCTTCCCGAATGGTTGATAATCTTTAATCAACTCAAAGAATTTTCTTGACACGCTCTCTATTGCTTTATGTTGAACATGCTTTGATACGGTAGTTTTTGTATCTTTGTTAACCTTACCGTCTATAAAAATTCTGTGATATATTTCCAGCAATGCAGAGACATCCCCCGAGCAAATTTGGGCAATAGTACTCAATCCATGATATTGATCATATCGTTTTTCTCTTTCTCTTAACGCTTTGCCAAGACTTCCTTCTTTGTAGTTGGATTGTCCAATAATAGCTTCGGAATTCCCAGAATAACCAGCTAAAACAAGTCTATGGTCTAACAATTCTTTTGCAAAATCCATAAGGTTGTTTAATAACCCTTTATCATGAAGGCCTATATAATACTGACCACAATCTATCTCTCTAAATTCCCGTGTAATATCAGCGGTTGCAGCAGTTTCATTATATGTCGCTGTTATTACCCTTTCAGCACCATATTTTTCAGCAGATAATTTAAAAATATGAGTTGGTTGCCTGTCCCAGATAATAGAGTTAAGAATTAACTGAATTGGCTTCGAAATACGATGGATTGAAAAATCATCAAGTAAAAATGTTATAATTCTGTCTTCAAAATATTTAATTTCGTTCTTTAAAAACCGTGTTAAATCAGAAAGAAAAGATATTGGAGTAGTAAAATCAAGATTAATTTTTTTTAAAAATTGTTCATAGCACAAATCCATCTCAAATTCTACAATTTCAAGAAGATGTTCTAAAGGAGTAACTCCTTGCAAACGTAGCCTTTTGGTATCCTTTATCTCCAATTTTTTTAATAAAAAGTCATGTACCTTTTTCCCTTGTACCTCTCCTAAACCAAATAAAGTTTCTTTATCTGTTCTTTGGGAGATTAATAACAAAGTTTTTATAATTTCACGTGTGAGAAGAAGGTTAAAATAATGCACAATTTCTTTCTGAAATCTTTTTGCTGAAGTATCTGACATTATCCGACCAAAACGATTTGCAAAGTCCGCACTACAAGAAATATAGAATCCCGCAATTTTCGAATTTTCAATATCCTTCTGGTTTTTATGTAGTAGAACTTTTAGACTTAACCTTCTGAAAAGCATTGATTTTCCACATCCTCTTGGTCCACTTAATAATACAGGATTGGGACTTGTTACTTCTTTAACCCATGGACACGATTCTGCAAAAAGGTCTATAAGTAATTTATCGCTGACAATATGTTCGGAAGATATATAATCAAATGGGTCCTCTAACTTTAATTCTACCTCCTGATAAGGATGCTGTGCTCTATTATATGCTTTCTCAAATAGAGATATTATTTTAGAAGGTTCACGAAGTGCAACCTGCCTATCTTCTTCTAACATAGAACAAAGCAGTGGAATCATTTCTTTTCTAAATCTCTTTTCCATTAGAGAAAGGGGCTTTCGCTTACCTTGTGAGTTAAAAAGTATAGCATTATATAACCTTACCAAATGTTCTGTAAACCAACCATGGTCATCCTTTTCTTTTGTGAGAGGTTCGTCAAAAGGTTTTAATGACCCCATATCAATGACTTTCACCGTTAATTCTTCTGAAAGTGTTTCCTTTTTGGGGGGCTCAATCATAACATTACAAAAATGTAAATCATCGTGGCGGAAATTTAATTCTTTGAGAATATTAAGGACCTGGCACATTTTTTTTATATAATTAATTATAAATATGGGAGTTATCTTATTTGATTGAATATATTGTTCGAGTGTTTGACCTTCTACAAATCCTTCAATAAAACAGATAAGTTTAATCTTCTTCTTAGCTAACGATAATTCGATAATCCCTGCGTTAATGAAGTATGCGAATACTTCTGGATAATTTCTTAACTTAGCATACTTAGCTGCTTCCTGAAGATATGATCTATCCATATAATCCTCGTAAGTAACAAACTTAATAGCTAAAGGAGGTTCACCATATTCATCAACCCCTTTCCAAACAACTGATTTGGCTCCCCTAGAAGATACAAACTCTTTGAGGTAATATTTTTTCCCATTGACTTTTATTTCTTCTAATCTAATGCTTGGATCTGATAAGATTTTTTTGGTTTCTTCATCCATTATAATTGCTTTCTTAGTCATATTATCTGCTCTACAATTGCTTCAACATTTTTTCTGTCATTTTAAAAAATTTATCACTACTAAAATTTTTCCACTCAGGCATTCTCTCCGCTCTTGGTATAGCCCATCTCTCTTTCCAATAATCCACCAACTTATTAAAAGGGTGGTTGACCCAAATAGGTTCTTGATCATCTTGGATAACTTTACTCAAATTTTTGACTAATGGGAATAAATAAAACTCACGTTTAATTCCATGATATTCAAATTTTGGTAAACCAAGATATTTAAACCCAAGACTTATAAGTTTTAGTTTTCTTGAAGGACCATGGCCAAAACTCCGGGAAACATCAACTCCCTTATTTGCTAAAAAAACAAGAAGTTCTTCATACAATTCCTCTGTAATATGAAATGAACCTGAACCTTGGGTATAGCCCAAACATTGAGCTACAACTTCCCCATTGTATTTTAATCGATTATATAAACTGCTCTTCCCAAATGCACTTGTTGTTGTAATGAACAGGAGATCGGGGTTTAATTTCCTACCTTTAATGATTGATGTATAGTTTTTGTATTTTCTTCTGTATGCTTCTCTTATCTCATTGGATACCAAGGCAAGCGCAACCATTTTTCCTCCTATTAATTTATTATAAGGAGGTAAGGCTCCAACTCGCTGGGCATTCATCGACCTATTAACCCATATATCTAATTCATCCTTTGGTAGGCAAAGATAATTATCACGAACAGCCATTTTTAAGACAGGACTCTGCAAACAAATCATCCCAAACGGTGCATTATTAAACCTATCCCATAATAAAAATCTCATTTGGCGACCATACGAATGTTGATACGGAATACTCCACCAAACCAGATTCCACCATCTGAATAAAATTTCTTCAAAAGAACCTGATTGAACTTGCCTCAATTCTAAAGAGATTTTCTCTGGAATAATTTCTTCGCCATCTCTACAATAGCCCCAAGCTTTTTTCATAGAATCTATTAAAAATTTCTTATGTAAAAAGACCTGCTCAAACTTTGCCTTTTGTTGAATCCGACGATATGTTGTCTTACTATGTCCCCTTGGCCTTACATGAGGATTTATTTTAAAACCCTGTTCTTCTAAAACCTGAATGATTCGCTTTCGTAATTTTCTTTGGGATAAGCTCAATTTCATCTTTTATTTCTTGCCTTTTGCAATCTTCCTTTTTCTACCCAAGTATCTACTTCCTCTCTTTTAAATCTCCATTGTCTTCCTACTTTATACGCAGGAATCCTACCTTTTTGGACTATTTTATATATAGAAGATTTACTCATTTGCAAATAATCTGCGACCTGATCCAGAGTTAACCATTTGTAATTATTAAAGTTATTTTGTTGGTTTTTGTTAATCATTATCAATAAATGATAATAATTATTAAATAGAAGTCAAGATACATAAATAAAAATATTTTTTTATCTCGAAAACAAGAAAAAGGATATATTAGAGAGAAGATAGCAGTAAGGAGTTAGAAGTTAGAATCCCAACTCCACCCCAAAGACTCAAAAAACAAAAGAGGGTATACAACTTTCAATTCAAAAAGAAGAAAAAGAAAAGTTTGAAACAAAAATTGTTTTAGAAAACTTAAAAGATTTTTCAAAAAAGATTGGCGAATTTTCCCCCACCGAGCGACCCCAGCTTTTTCAAAGTCTTATCAAGTCCGTATCCTACGGACTTGATAAAATCGATATAGATTTGTTTTATCTTCCGAAAGGATACATTCAAGGTCTGGGAAATCACCGAGCCTATTCCGCAGAGCGAGCCGACGCAGTTGGCGAAGATTCTGCGGAAGGGCGGTCGACCTCAAAGCGAGGTCGCCGAGCGCCATCGGGCGAGGCGGACGAGCTTGGGTTGGGTGTGCGGTGGAGCGTGGGTGGTAATTGGTGTTCGAAAAATCGTAAAGAATGGCTGGGGTGCAGGGATTCGAACCCCGATAGCAGGATCCAGAGTCCTGTGCCTTGCCATTAGACGACACCCCAGTGAATGAATGGTAGCCCCAAGGGGATTTGAACCCCTGTCTTATGGCTGAGAACCATATATCCTGGGCCGGGCTAGACGATGGGGCCATTCCTTAAAGAAAATATAAAGAAACAGAAGTTTGTCAAGATTGTAATCGTTAGAGAGTTGGGTTTGTTGAGTTCGTAGAGTTTGTTGAGTTTATTGGGTTCTTATTTATCCGGCAATATCGGTAGTTTTCTAAATCTGATTTTTGTTTCTTCTAGAATAATTATAGAACCCTTTATTTGTTTTTCCTTCTGAGAATCAAGTAGCTTCTTCAGGCTTTTGTTAACATTTTCCGGAGAAGGAAATTTGAGCCTTAGAGTTATTACCCCGGGATGAGATTTCCCGGAAAGAGCGAGTAAAGCGGAAAAATCCAGATCTTGAGTTATAAGTATCATATCCTTTTGGGCAGTATAATTCAATATCTCTGCATCCTTAGCAGTAGACATTTTGGCGTCCTCTGCATGTACAGCTTTATAACCGAGTTTTATGAGAAAAGTAACAGTGGAGGGCGAAATGCACTCATCAGCGAAGAACTTTAACATTTATTTAGTAGGTAAGGAGATTGCTTTTTCTTCTGTCAATAAGGCTGCGTACTCAAGAGCTTCTTTTATATCTTCTTCTTCAAGATAAGGATAAGATTCGAGAATCTTTTTAAAGCTCATTCCGCCTGCGACTAATCTGACAATTAGAGCTACGGTAATTCTTTTGTTTCTGATACAGGGTTTTCCCTCACATATTTCAGGGTTTATAGTGATTCTATCAAACATTTGCATTCTCCTTTAAATAATATTAAATAGAATACTCTATTTAGTCAAGGCGGAAACTTATCTTAGAATAGTTTTCTTCTACTATTGTTGGGGATGAACCCCAACGCTACGGGTTATTGTCGGGGATGAACCCCAACGCTACGGGTTATTGTTGGGGATGAACCCCAACGCTTCTACTATTGTCGGGGATGAACCCCAACGCTACGGGTTATTGTCGGGGATGAACCCCAACGCTACATGTTCTACATGCGGAATAGTGTTTCGAGTTTCTAGTTACGAGTTTCGGATTTCGAGTTAAAAAAACAAAAAATCTGCGTTTATCTGCGTCCCATTCTTTCCAATTTATTGTATTGACAAACGAATCCAAAATTCTTATACTTTTTATACCGAAAAAGGAGGTTGTATGGCAAAATTAAAAACTTTTTCAATTTTATTATCGATACTTTTCTTCATCGTGAGTCCCGCTCTTTACTCTCAGGTCATCAAGGACGACTTCAGAGTCAACGATGATACGACCGGTGGAACCAACCATGCTCCCGATGTTGAGATAACAGAAAGCGGTGAAGAAATAATTGTGTGGAGTGATGGAAGAAATTCCGTAAACAATATATACGGACAGGCATATGACAACACAGGTAATCCATTAGATATAAACTTCAAGGTGAGCACTAATTCGGTAATCTTATCCGAATATTATCCCGCGATCTCATCTTATGGTGATAGTCTGCTCGTTATATGGTACCCTGGTTACGGACAGTGGTTATTATCTGATGGTTCGAAAGAAGGTGGATCTTTCCATCTGCAAAGTGGAAGTGTGCAAAACCCTGATGTGGTAGTCAGCGACTCGGGCTTCTTTGTCGTGTGGTATAACAGTGTATCAGGCAGCGGTTATGAGATATTCATAAAGAGGTTTGATTTTAATGGAGATTCAATATCATCGAGGGCTTTAGTGAATGATGATGGAACGAGTCAGAATCAACAATATCCACGTTTAGCAATGGATAATGATGGCAATTTTGTTGTTGTATGGCAGGATTACAGGGATGGGGATTCTGATGTCTATGGTCAATTGTTTGATCCGGCAGGCAATAAAACAGGAAATAATTTCCTCATAAACGATGATGGTGGTTCATCCCAACAATATTCTCCGTCCTGCGCAATGGATTCCGCGGGCAATTTTGTTGTCGTTTGGCAGGATTACCGGGATGGAAATTCAAATATTTACGGACAGAGGTTCGATGCCTCAGGTGATACAACAGGGTTAGGGGGTAACTTCCTTATAAATGATGATGCGGGAAGCAGTCATCAAAGCAATCCATCCTGCTCGATGGATTCCGCGGGCAATTTTGTTGTCGTTTGGCGGGATTACCGGGATGGAAATTACAATATTTACGGACAGAGGTTCGGTAATAACGGCAACTCTCTCGGCGTCAACTTCCGTATGGACCAGAGTACCGGTTCGGGATCTGCAGTAGAGCTAAGAGTATCCATGAATGGGAGCAACTTTGTTGTGACCTGGAGAAACAGCAATGCTTCAATATACAAGAGGAGATTCTTAAACGACGGGACACCTGCTGATGATGAGGTCAAAGTTAACGACCATGACGGAACGGCAAATCAGTATGCGCCGGCAATCGACATAAATACTTCCGGCAATGTTGTTGTAGCATGGAGTGATTCCCGAGACCCCTGGGGAATCTATTTCCAGAGACTGAACACTCTCGGCGATATTCTCGGAAGTAATATATATATAGGTGATGGATATTACCCGGATGTCGCGGTAGCCGAAGATTCGAGCTTTATAATTACCTATTATGGCAATTCGGATATCTATTATCAACGATTCATGCCTTCCGGTGATTCCATCGGTTCACCAATTGTTATATCGGATACGACTTACAACAGTCGATATTATCCGGTAACAGATATGGATTCCGATAAAAATGCTGTTGTTGCCTGGCATGATTACAGAAATAACAATCCTGATATATACGCCCAGATGGTTGACTCGGAGGGCGATACCGTAGGCGGTAACTTTAAGGTAAATAATGACCCGGGAACAGAAAATCAATTTTTTCCGTCCATCGCTATGAGCCCTTCAAGCAGATTCCTTATCGCATGGCAGGATTACAGGGAGGGGAATTATGATATCTATGGTCAGGTTTACGATTCGGACAGAAACCCTGTCGGGAGTAATTTCAGGATAGATTCGGGCGGCTCAAACAATCAACAGTATCCGGACGCGGGATATCTTCCGGACGGCAATTATATAGTTGTATGGGAGGATTACAGGGCTGGTGGCAGCGGTGTACACGCGCAGATAATCGATTCTATGGGAGCTCTCGTTGATACGAACTTCAAGGTGAGTGACCAATCGGGATATCGTTCCTCTGTAGGAATTGCTCCGTCGGGTGAATTCGTGGTTACCTGGAGAGATTACCGGGATGGGAATTACAATATTTACGCCCAGAAATACAACTCAGACTACAGCCCACATTCAACAGACTTTAAAGTAAACAATGAGCTTGAGGGGCTGTATACAACCCAGGATCGCCCTGATGTCGCGACAGACGGAAATAACATAATATTTACCTGGGAAGACGCGAAATGGCAGAAAGGAGATGATATAGCGGCAAAGGTTTTCAGCTGGGAGCAGGGAGGTATCGAAGATGTTAAAACAGAGGGGAAAGGACCTGGCGTACTCGGAATCAGCGGTCCGATATTAATGGGTAAAGAATGGCTTATGCTTTCCGTAGATTCACCTTCCGAAGTGGACTTTAAAATCATAAATGTCGCCGGGATAGTTGTATCTTCGAAGAAACTCAACTACGCGGCACCCGGCATAAAGAAAGTGGATTTCGATGTTTCGAAACTTCCTTCGGGACCGTATTTTCTGTCTTTTAAGACAGAGGAAGGAAAAGCGGTTAAAAAAGCCATGGTTATAAGATAGGAGACGCCTCGCATCGGTTAACGGCTGAAATAGAAGATAGTTTCGGGTTACTTGTTATGAGTTTCGAGTTTTAAGAAATTTTGGGGTGGAGCTTTGGGATGGGTTTTTTAACAACATATATTTTTGTTGTTTTTTTGCGGTCTTCGCGTTCTTTGTGAGCTTTGTGTGAGATTCCTTTAATGTTGGGGATAAACCCCAACGCTACGGGTTATTGTCGGGGATGAACCCCAACGCTTCTACTATTGTCGGGGATGAACCCCAACGCTACGGGTTAATGTTGGGGATGAACCCCAACGCTACGGGTTATTGTTGGGGATGAACCCCAACGCTACGGGTTATTGTTGGGGATGAACCCCAACGCTACGGGTTATTGTCGGGGATGAACCCCAACGCTACGGGTTATTGTCGGGGATGAACCCCAACGCTTCTACTATTGTCGGGGATGAACCCCAACGCTACGGGTTAATGTTGGGGATGAACCCCAACGCTACTCTTATTCCGCAAGGGTGTTTTTTGAGAAAATTTTGGTGCGGAGAGATAGGTTTCAAACAAACGAAATATAAATTTTGTTTTTCTTTGTGTTCTTTGCGGCTTTGTGTGAGAATAATTTTTGTTGGGGTGGGTGTAACACTTGACAAAAATAGACGTATAAATATATTTAGCGAGGGGCGGGAATAGCTCAGAGGGAGAGCGTCACCTTGCCAAGGTGAAAGTCGCGGGTTCAAATCCCGTTTCCCGCTCTTTTTTAGTTGGCGGCATAGCCAAGTGGAAAGGCAACGGTCTGCAAAACCGTTATCCCCCGGTTCGAATCCGGGTGCCGCCTTAAATAATAAAACTTATCAGGAGGTTTGGTGCCGAATATAAAATCAGCAAAGAAAAGGGTTGGATTGGCGGAAGAGGATAGAAAGAGGAACAAGGGCGTCAAAACAAGAATTAAAAATATTACCAGAAAACTGAAGGAAGAAAAAGACCCTAAAAAAGCAGAAGAAACTCTTAAAACGGCTTATTCGTTAGTGGATAAGGCGGTTAAAAAGAAAGTTATTCATAAAAATACTGCGGCAAGGAAAAAAGCACAATTTACCAGGCTGGTTAAGGGGAAACAGCAAGAACAAGCCCAATAACTTTTTTGAAGCCCGCTTTTTTAAGTTCT
>Ga0307422_1000902_pt1 | contig 15829 bp, 12 predicted proteins | sample SalMarWE160290MG_FD_202153 | JGI IMG/M metagenome (GOLD analysis project Ga0307422, IMG submission 202153) | Salt marsh sediment microbial communities from the Plum Island Ecosystem LTER, Massachusetts, United States - WE1602-90 | ecosystem: Environmental > Aquatic > Marine > Intertidal zone >...
GCTTCAAAGACAGGGATATGGCATTACCCGGTGATCATGTGGAGATGGAGGTTGAATTAATATATCCGATAGCCATGGAGAAAGAGTTGCGTTTCGCGGTGAGAGAGGGAGGAAGGACTGTCGGTGCGGGTGTGGTAACAAAAATAGAGGAGTAAAGTTTGAATATAATTGTACGTTTAAACTGTACGGAATGTAATAATCATAATTATACTACGAGCAGGGCAAAAACTCAGGGTGGAAAATTGCAGCTTAAAAAATATTGTCCTCGTTGTAAGAAGCATACGCTTCATAAAGAAAAATAGGCCTGTGGCTCAACTGGCTAGAGCACCGGACTCCAAATCCGGGGGTTGGGGGTTCAAGTCCTCCCAGGCCTGCAATTAGGAGATAAGATGTTTGAGAAGATAGTAACTTTTGTTAAAGAAGTAAAGCAGGAATTGTTCAAAGTTTCCTGGCCGAAAGGAAAGGAAATATGGACTTCAACCGGAGTCGTAATCGTTTTCTCGGTTATACTGGCTTTTATTATATGGGTGCTTGATCTTCTCTTTTCGAGGATCTTTATTTTATTGGTAAGATAATGATCTCGAATAATAAATATAAGTGGTTTATAGTTCATGTCTTTACCGGGCAGGAAAAAGTAATCTGTAAATATCTTACTGAACAAAGTAAGAAAATGAAGATGAATGATTTGATAGATCGGATTATTGTTCCTGAAAGAGTGATTAAGGTTAGAGATAAAAATGGAGAAATAAAAGAGAAAGAAAAGAGATTGTATCCCGGTTATATTCTGGTACATGCTAAGGAAGATGATGCCGTGACTCAACTTATTGCTGAGTCGCCGAAAGTAATGGGTTTCCTGGGTAAAAAAGGCGCGCAGCCGATATCCGACGAGGAAGCGGAGAAAATTCTCGGACTCATGGATACCGTAGAAGAAGTTAGCGACACAAGATTTTTAGAAGGACAGACAGTTCGAATAATCGACGGACCTTTTACGGATTTTAACGGTACTATCAAGGAATTGAACAGAGAAAAAGAGAGGTTGATTGTGATGGTTACAGTTTTCGGTCGGTCTACTCCGGTCGAGTTGAGTTATAATCAGGTTGAACCAATTTAGGAGAGTAAAAAATGCCACCAAAAAAAGTAAAGGGACAGATTAAATTAATGATACAGGCAGGACAGGCTACTCCGGCACCTCCTGTTGGACCTGCTCTTGGACAATACGGAGTAAATATCATGGAGTTTTGCAATCAGTTTAATCAAAGAAGTAAGGGACAGGGGAATGATTTAATTCCTGTTGTTATTACCGTTTATAGGGACAATTCTTTTGAATTTATCATGAAAAGCCCCCCCACTTCCTTTCTGTTGAAAAAAGCAGCAGGTATTGTTAAGGGTTCTGGAGAACCTAACAGAGAGAAAGTTGCGACTGTAAAAAGAAAACAGGTGAGGGAAATAGCAGAGTTAAAGAAGGAAAGTTTTAATACGGATGATATGGAAACGATTGAAAAGGTTATAGGAGGTACTGCTAATTCCATGGGAATACTAATAGAGGAGAGTGAGTGATGAAGGGAAGTAAACGGTATAAAAAGTTAATAGCTTCCCGTTCTCCAGAAGAAAGAGTAGAAGTTAAAGAAGCCATTGCCAGGATTAAAGAGACGGCTTCTGCGAAATTCGATGAGACAGTAGAGGTTGCCGTGAAGCTTGGTGTAGATCCTAAAAAGGCGGACCAGATGGTTCGAGGTACAATTCTTCTTCCTCACGGTACGGGAAAAGAAAAGAAAGTACTGGCTTTTGCCGAAGGTGAACAGCAGGTAGAAGCCGAAGAAGCCGGTGCCGATTGGGTGGGAGGTCAGGAATTTGTAGAAAAGATTGAAAAGGGCTGGCTTGAGTGTGATGCGATTGTCGCTGTTCCTGAAATGATGCCTAAAATCGGAAAGTTGGGGAAGATTCTGGGACCGAGAGGATTAATGCCCACGCCGAAAACCGGCACCGTGACCAAGAATATAGGACAGGCTATAAAAGAGATAAAAATGGGGAAAGTTAATTTTAAGGTCGACCAGGGCGGAAATCTTCATGTTCCTCTCGGAAAAGCTTCTTTTGATGAAAAAAAATTATATGAGAATTTTGTTGAGTTAATTGAAAAAATATGGAGTATAAAACCTTCGTCCGCAGGAGGACAGTATTTAAAAGGTGTAGCGCTCTCAACGACGATGGGCCCCAGTGTTAAAGTTGATACGAATTTGTTAGGAAAATGATTACAGGGAGTTGATATGGGTATAAAAGAGAATGAGGAAATTGTAAAAGAGATTAGCGAAAGGTATAAAAAGTCAAATTCTTTGTGTTTTACGAGCTTATCGGGTTTAAAAGCGGTTCAGCTTAATGAACTGCGTAGAAGCCTTAAAAGAGAAGATGCCGAGTTAAAAGTTTTTAAGAATACTTTGGTTAAGAAAGCGTTGGCTGGTGAAACCAGAGAAGAAAACATAGGTAAACTGATGGAAGGTCCGACAGCTTTGGTTTTTGGTTACGATGATCCCCTGTACCCTCTTAAAATAATTTCTGATTTTAGAGGAGAAAACGAAAATCTGGTCGTTAATGGCGGTTTTATTGAAGGGGAATATTTCGGTTTTGAAACTTTCGAGAAATTGGCAGCTATACCCCCTAAGGATGAGCTCTATAGAAAAATGTTATCTTCCCTGAATGCTCCTTTAAACAAACTGGTTTTTGTTTTATCGGGGATAACAAGAAAGTTAATGGTAGTTCTATCTGAGATAGCCAAACAAAAGGAGGAATAATGGCAGAAGGGACGAAATTATCCAAGAATGCTGAAAAAGTTATTGATTTAGTCGGAGATATGACAATCCTTGAATTAAATAGTCTTGTAGAGGCAATGGAAGAGAAATTTGGGGTTTCGGCAGCTGTGGCTCCAGTTGTTCAGGCAGCCGCTGCAACCACGGGCGAAGCTGGTAAAGAGGGGGAAGAAAAGGCCGAATTCAACGTTACGCTGAAGTCTTTTGGCGACAGTAAACTTGCTGTTATTAAAGAGGTTCGTTCCTTGCTTTCCCTGGGACTTAAAGAAGCAAAAGAGCTTGTAGAATCGGCACCTGCAGTGTTAAAGGAAGGAACTTCTAAAGAAGATGCGGAGTCTATTAAAGCTACTATTGAGAAAGCGGGCGGCAAAGTAGAAATTAAGTAAGTGGCGTTAGAATTTTATAATAAAAGGAGGTAATCTGTTGACTCCAAAAAGGAAGTTTTTTGTTAATGGAGTTAGATTAACCAATTTGGAGGATATTAAATTTAATCCTCCGAATTTTTTATCCGTCCAGAGAGATTCTTTCGAGAAATTTATTCTTATGGACTACAATCGCGGCCGGGAAAACCGCCCTACTATCGGTTTGGAATCGGTTTTTAGAGAAGTCTTTCCAATAGATGATATTCATGGTAGGTATAAAATCGAATATTTATACTACTATTTCGATGAACCGAAATACACTCCCGAGCAGGCAAAAGAGAAAGAGCTTACTTATTCTGCATCTCTCTACGGCAGATTTAGACTTATTGAGTACGAAAAACCCGAAGAAGTGAAAGTCGCGGAAGAGATAGAAGGATTCGAGCCCCATAGAGAAGTCAAGCAGTCTATCGAACAGGATGTTTTTCTCGCCAGTTTCCCTTTGATGACCGAGAGAGGTGATTTTATCATAAATGGTGTGGAAAGGGTTATTATTTCTCAGATGCATCGGGCTCCCGGCGTATATTTTGAGGAAGAAGAGGTGGATGAGGTAAGGAGTAAATACACTGCACAGATAATTCCTGACAGAGGTTCGTGGTTAAAATTCAACATAAAATTAACTGAGGCTATTAAAGTCAATTTAAATGGCAGACGTAATTTTTCCGTAACGGTCCTCATCAAAGCTCTGGGTTATCTTGAAGACATTAAAAAACTCGAAGAAGAGAGAAAAAAACTCGTTGGACTTTTGAAGGAAAAAGATTACGAACAGAAACACATAGACAGGATAAAAGAAATTGACGCGGAACTTGAAAATGTTGAGGGAAAATGGAATAATGTGGAGCAAATTCTTTCTCTTTTTTTCGATAAGGAAGAGATTAAAGTCGACAAAAAAAGTGTAGATAGAATTCTGGCGAAAGATGTTGTGGTCAAGGAAACGGGAGAAGTTATCATCCAAGCAGGGAATAAAATAGAGGAAGATTGTCCTGACAAAATAAGGGAAATGGGACTGAAGAAAGTTGAGGTGTTCTCAGGAGTCGAGAAGAAATCGGTTAGTTATATTTTGAACGCTTTAAGGAAAGATAAAGCTAAGAACGGAAGAGAAGCGATTCTTGATATTTATCGTTTTCTAAGAGGTACAGATGCGCCGAATTTGAGAATTGCTAAGGATTATTTTTCTTCTTCTTTTTTTGATCCAACAAGATTTAATCTATCCAGAGTGGGAAGGCATGTTTTAAACCGAAAGTTAAATCAGGACGTCGACGAAAATCTGCTTTGCCTCGTTACCGAAGATTTTATAAATGTTGTTAAAGGATTGATAGAATTAGCAGACGGGAAAAGAGAGGAAGACGATATAGATCATCTTGGAAACAGAAGAATAAGAACCGTGGGAGAGCAATTGGAAAACCAGTTCAGGGTGGCTCTTAGAAGGATGGCGAAAACCATCACTGAAAGAATGGTCGTTTCCGAGGATTCAGATATAACTCCTCAAGAGCTTGTAAACTCCAGACAAATTAAGGGAGTTTTAAATTCTTTCTTTGCCACAGGGCAACTTTCTCAGTTTCTTGATCAGACAAATCCACTGGCTGAACTTACCAATAAAAGACGATTGTCGGCGCTTGGTCCGGGCGGGCTTACCAGAGATACCGCGGGTTTTGCTGTAAGAGATGTACATTATTCTCATTACGGTCGTATTTGCCCCATTGAAACACCCGAAGGGCCTAATATCGGTCTTATAACATCGCTTGCTTCTCTTTCAAGGATAGATGAGGACGGATTTATAGAGACGCCCTATAGAAAGGTTAAAAAAGGTGTTATAACCGATGAAGTTGAATATCTCAATGTAAATGAAGAAGATAAGTATACTATAGCGCCGGCTAATTTGAAAGTAGACAAGAAAGGAAAGATTGTCGATAAATATGTTCTCGCCAGGCATAGAGATACATATCCTTTTGTGAAAAGAGAAGAAGTGGATTACATAGATCTTTTACCTCAACAGCTTGTTTCGGTTTCTTCTTCGCTTATTCCTTTTTTAGAGCACGATGATGCCAACAGAGCTTTGATGGGTTCCAATATGCAGCGTCAGGCTGTTCCTCTTATTAGACCCGAGGCTCCGCTTGTGGGGACCGGAATTGAGGGAAAAGTTGCCAAGGATTCAGGAACAGTGGTTGTTGCAAGGAGAGACGGAGTTGTTATTAAAGTTACTGCCGATGAAGTATGGCTTAAGGCTAAGGATGATGGCATATCTGATGAACCATATGATATATATATCTTGAGAAAGTTTGAAAGAACGAATCAGGATACGTGTGTTGATCAGAAACCGATTGTTAACAAAGGCGATAAAATAAAGGCAGGAGATGTAATTGCTGACGGCGGAGCGACTTCCGGAGGAGAACTCGCGCTCGGGCAGAATGTTTTGGTTGCTCTTATGCCGTATTTCGGCTGGAATTACGAAGACGCGATAGTGGTTTCGGAGAGGCTTTTAAAGGAAGATATTTTTACTTCATATCATATAGAGGAATATACCTGTGAGGTAAGAGATACAAAATTGGGTTCCGAGGAAACCACAAGAGAAATACCTAACGTTTCAGAAGAAAGTGCCGCAAATTTAGATGAAGAAGGAATAGTCAGAATTGGAGCTAAAATTAAAGAGGGGGATATCCTGGTGGGGAAAATTTCTCCTAAAGGAGAAACTGAACTAACCCCCGAGGAAAAACTCTTAAGAGCAATTTTCGGTAAAAAAGCCGAAGATGTTAAGGATACTTCCCTGCGGGTTCCTTCCGATGTGCATGGTGTGGTTATCGGTACTGTGGTCCTGGAAAGAAATGCGCGTAAAGCTAATATGGATAGAGTCTTATCAGAGTACGGCAGTAAAATAGAGGAACTAAAAAACAGAAAGCTTTCAGCTGTTAGCGAAGAGTTTCTCGGTAAAAAAGCTAAAGATTCGATTTTTGTGACTTCTAAGGGAGGGAAAAAGAAGAAAATATTGGTTAAAAAAAACCAGATAATAACCGAAAAACATCTGGCAAAGTTAGAACAATGGGGGGATTTAAAAGCTTATCCAAAAGCGCAAAAGTTTATTGAAGAAATAGATAAGATGATTAAAAAAAGCGAAGAACAGATGGAAAGTGCTCTCCGGGTTGCTGAAAGAGGTGATGAATTGGCAGCAGGTGTCAATAAGATGGTTAAAGTTTATATCGGTCAAAGAAGAAGAATATCGATAGGAGATAAAGTTTCCGGGAGACATGGAAATAAAGGTGTAGTTGCCGCTGTTGTACCGGAGGAGGATATGCCTTTTATGGAAGATGGTACGCCTGTAGATGTTGTCCTTAACCCTCTTGGTGTCCCTTCGAGAATGAATGCAGGACAAATTCTGGAAACGCATCTCGGGTGGGCTGCTAAAGAGTTGAATATGACAATAGGCAGTCCCATCTTTGGAGGAGTTCCTGTTGAAAAAATAAAAGAATTGTTGAAAGAAGCCGATCTTCCTGAATATGGTAAGGTTACTCTTTATGACGGTAGGACCGGTGAACCTTTCGAGCAGGAAATAACTGTGGGTTATATGTACTTAATGAAACTTTATCATATGATCGAGGACAAACATCATGCCAGAGCTACCGGTCCTTATTCGTTGATTACCCAGCAACCACTTGGGGGTAAAGCTCAGTATGGAGGGCAGAGGTTCGGAGAGATGGAAGTGTGGGCTCTGGAAGGTTACGGTGCTGCACACACTCTACAGGAAATGCTTACCATAAAGTCCGATGATGTAGAGGGTAGGAATAAAGCTTATGAGGCGATTGTAAAAGGGGAACCGCCCCCGGAACCAGGATTACCAACTTCCTTTGATGTACTCATTAAAGAATTAAGGGGTTTGGGATTGAATGTGGAGCTTCTAAAGAAAGGCGAGGAGGATAAACATGAAATTTAATGAAGGGAAATTCAAAGAAGGATTACCCAAAGATTTTAACATTATAAAATTTTCTCTCGCTTACCCGGAGAAGATATTGTCCTGGTCTCATGGTGAAGTTAAGAAAGCGGAAACAATAAATTATAGAACCCAGAAACCGGAAATGGGCGGTCTTTTCTGTGAAAGAATTTTTGGTCCGGTTAAGGATTATGAATGTAACTGTGGTAAATATAAAGGACCGAAGTATAAAGGTCATATTTGTGAAAGATGTAAAGTGGAAGTTACCAAATCCAGCGTTAGAAGAGAGAGGATGGGGCATATAGAATTGGCGGTCCCTGTTGTTCACATCTGGTACTATAAAGTTAACCCCAGTATTATAGGTAAGTTACTCGATTTGAAAAAGATACAACTGCAGAGAATTTTGTATTATGAATCTTATATAGTAATAGATCCCGGTGACGCTCCTCTTAAGAAGGGACAGGTTATATCGAATGAAAAATATATCGGTTTGAAAGATAAATATAAAGGTGCTTTTGTCGCCAAGATGGGTGGAGAAGGAATATATGAGCTTTTGAAAGAATTGGATCTCGGTAAAATTTCAAAACAGCTCAAAGCAGAAATAACTGCTGCAACTTCGAAACACAAGAAGAAGAAATTGTTGCAGAAACTTTCTATTGTGGAAGCGTTTCTCAAATCCGGCAATAAACCGGAATGGATGGTTTTGCGTGTTTTGCCTGTAATCCCGCCCGATGTCAGACCGCTTGTACCTCTTGAAGGAGGAGTCTTTGCAACTTCTGATGTTAACGACCTTTATAGAAGGGTGATTACGAGAAATAATAGATTGAAAAATTTGATGGAAATAGATGCTCCTCCCACAATATTAAGAAATGAAATGCGGATGTTGCAGGAATCGGTAGATGCTTTACTGGATAATTCGAGATTAAGCAGATCTATAACCGGTAGAGGAAATAGACCCCTTAAATCTCTAACCGATTCATTAAAGGGAAAGAAAGGAAGGTTTAGAAGGAATTTGTTGGGTAAAAGAGTCGATTATTCAGGTAGGTCAGTGATTACGGTGGATCCCACTTTGAAATTATACGAATGCGGGCTTCCCAAGAAAATGGCTAAAGAGCTTTTCAAACCTTTTATTATCAGGAAATTGGAAGAAACAGGTGTTGTCGATTCTATACGACAGGCGAGAAAGGTTTTAGAAGCAAATGATCCGAAAGCTTGGGATCTTCTGGAAGAAGTTGTGGATGGCTATCCTATTCTTTTAAACCGTGCTCCCACTTTGCACAGGGTTTCTATCCAGGCGTTTCTGCCGAAGTTGGTGGAAGGAAACGCAATACGCATACATCCCATGGTTTGTCCTCCCTTTAATGCGGATTTTGACGGAGATCAGATGGCGGTGCACGTGCCATTGTCGTCTTATGCGCAGTTGGAGAGCTATTTTATGATTATGGCATCAAGGAACATACTATCTCCGGCTAACGGCGCCCCTTTGATGGTTCCTACGCAGGATATAGTTATTGGTATTTATTATCTTACAAAGACTAAAAAAGGTGAAGCGGTTCGTTTCTTTGATAATATTGAAGAAGTTATTTGCGCGTACGAAGAAAAAATAGTTAAACTGCATGATTGGATAAAAATAAGATATAAGGATGAGTGGTTGGAAACAACTGTCGGCAGAGTTATCTTCAATGAAATAGTTCCCGAACCTCTCAGGTGGGTCAACGAACCTTTAGAAAGTAAGAGTTTGAAGAATTTAGTGCTTGAATGTTATAAAAAGGTCGGTATGGACAAAACAGCGGGGTTTCTTGACCAGATAAAAGAATTAGGATTTGAATACGCGACCAGATCGGGTCTTACAGTTGGTATTACAGATCTGGTTATTCCTGCCGAAAGAGAGAGAATTATCGAAAATGCTCAGAAGAAAGTACAGGAAGCGGAAAAACAGCATAAAGTGCAGGGTATTATCACGGAAGGTGAACGCTACAATAAAATCATAGATACCTGGACGCGGGCCACGGAGATAATCGAAAAAGAAATCGAAAAAGCTCTCGCCGAAGATAAAGAAGGATTTAATCCTATCCATATGATGAGTACTTCCGGGGCAAGGGGAAATATGGATCAGATCAGACAGCTCTGCGGTCTTCGGGGGTTGATGGCTAAACCTCAGAAGAAACTTTCTTCGCAGGCGATCATTGAAACACCTATTCTTCATTCCTTTAAAGAAGGATTGAACGAAATGGAGTATTTTATTTCTTCTCATGGAGCCAGAAAAGGACTTACGGACACGGCATTAAAGACTGCGGAAGCGGGATATTTAACAAGAAGATTGGTCGATGTGGCTCAAGGTGTGGTTATTACTGAAGAAGATTGCGGCACAGTTATGGGTATCGATGTTTCAGCTCTTGTTGAAGGCGGAAAAGTTGTCGAATCTTTGTTTGATAGAATCGAAGGTTCTTATACGGCAGACGATGTTATTCATCCTCTAACTGGTGAAATTATTGTGCAGGCGGGAGAGTGGATTGACGAAAAGCTTGGTCGGGAAATCGAGGAAGCCGGGGTGGAGTCCGTCAGGATACGTTCGGTTCTTACCTGCGAATCCAAAGAAGGTATTTGCCAGAAGTGTTATGGCAGAGATCTATCTATAAGAGAACTGGTTCAGATAGGAACGGCTGTGGGAGTAATTGCCGCTCAGTCTATTGGAGAGCCGGGAACACAGTTAACTTTGAGGACTTTCCATGTGGGAGGAATTGCGTCCGGAGGAGCCGCCGAATCATATCAGAAGGCTCCTAAAGACGGGAGAATTCAGTTTGCCAGTGATTTAATTTACAATAATGTTAAAGGAAAACCAATGGTTGTGCTTTCGAGGAATTCCTCGATTTATTTGACTCATTCTGAAGGTAAATTAAAATACAGGGTTCCCTATGGTTCGGTTCTTAAAATCAGTAACGGTCAGGACGTTCAGAAAGGAGATATCCTTTTTGAATACCAGCCATATTCCAATTTGATAATAGCCGAGAAGGAAGGTAAGGTTAAATTCGTTGATATTAAAGAAGGAATAACGCTTAAGGAAATGGTGGATGAATCCGGTAAAAGGCAAAGAATGCTGGTTTATGGTACAAAGAGTAAATATCTGCCGACTATCGAAATTTACTCGGGAAGTAAGAAAGTGGCGGAGTATCCTATACCAAGAGGTTCTTATCTGTTTATTGAAGACGGAGCCAAAGTCGATGTGGGTTCACTTTTGGCTAAGAAACCGCGTGACATTGCCCGTACTCAGGATATAACCGGTGGACTTCCACGGGTCGAAGCTCTGGTGGAAGCCAGATCTCCCAAGGATAAGGCTATAATTTCAGAAATTGACGGGATTGTTCGTTTTGGTAAAGTGTCGAGAGGAAAAAGAAATATTTATATTGAATCGGATAAAGATAAAAGAAAGTATAAAGTTCCTTACGGTAAATATTTTATGGTTCACGAAGGGCAGAGAGTAGAAGCCGGTGATAAATTGTGCGAAGGATTTGTTGACCCGCATGATGTCTTAAGAGTAAAAGGTGTTATAGCAGCGCAGCAATATTTGCTCAACGAAATTCAGGAAGTCTATAGAATGCAGGGAGTTACCATAGATGACAAACACATAGGTATAATCGTTCGTCAGATGTTCAGGAAAGTCCGTATCGCCGAGAGCGGTGATACCACGTTCCTTGAAGGACAGGTTATGGATTCCAAGATAGTCAAAGAAACAAACATGAAAGTTGCCGGTGAAGGAGGAAAGCCCGCTACGTTCGAGCCTCTGTTGCTCGGTATTACACATTCTTCACTTTCTCATGAATCGGTAATAGCTGCAGCATCTTTCCAGCATACTACAAAGGTGCTCTTAAACGCCGCGTTAGAAGGAAAATCCGATTATCTTAAGGGTTTGAAAGAAAATGTTATAATTGGAGGAAAAATACCGGCTGGTACTGGATTTAAGGATTTCAGGGAAATAGAGTTGAAGTATAAGGAAGAAGAAACAGAGGAGGAAGCAAAAAGAGCATAGGAGGGTTTATATATGCCTACAATAAATCAATTGGTTAGAAAAGGAAGAAAGAGGGTGAAAAAGAAAACAAAATCGCCAGCTCTGGAAGGCAGTCCTCAGAAAAGGGGAGTATGTTTAAGAGTTTACACAACTACCCCTAAGAAGCCGAATTCGGCTTTAAGGAAAGTTGCCAGAGTAAGACTTTCTAACGGAAAAGTGGTTAGCGCTTATATACCCGGTGAAGGACACGCTTTACAGGAACATTCAATAGTTCTGGTTAGAGGCGGTAGAGTTAAAGATTTACCGGGAGTAAGATATCACATTGTCAGGGGGGTTTATGATTCGACGGGGGTGGAGGACAGAAAAAAAAGTCGTTCCTGTTATGGTACGAAGAAGCCCAAGACTAGCTCCGGGGAGGAGAAATGAGAAGAAGAAGAGCGCTGATTAGAGAAGTTTCAGCAGACCATAAATATCATTCGGAGCTTGTGTCCAGATTTATAAATAATATAATGAAAGAAGGTAAGAAAAGCGTAGCAGAAAGGATTTTCTATGAAGCCATAGATTTGATTACTGAACGTACAGGAAAAGAAGGCATTGATGTATTTAATCAGGCAGTTAATAATGTGAAACCAATGGTAGAAGTACGTCCCAAGAGAGTGGGAGGGCAGACTTACCAGGTTCCGATGGAAGTTAGAGCGGAGAGAAAACTTTCTCTCGCGATCAAGTGGTTAGTAACCGCCGCAAGAAACAGGGGCGAATATTTAATGAAAGACAAACTCTGTAATGAACTTATTGCGGCGTCTCGAAAAGAAGGCGCGGCTTACAAGAAAAAGGAAGATACTCACAGGATGGCGGAAGCCAACAAGGCTTTTGCCTATTTTGGTTGGTAGCATCTATTTTTATAATCTTTAGGAATTTTTAATGTCGCGAAATTTTGATTCGGGCAGGCGAGTCGATATCCCTGATATAAGAAATATCGGAATAATAGCTCATATCGATGCTGGAAAAACCACCCTGACCGAAAGGGTTCTTTTTTATAGTGGCAGAGTTCACCGTTTGGGTGAAGTGGATGAAGGGTCCACAGTTATGGATTACATGGACCAGGAGAAGGAAAGAGGTATTACTATTACTTCTGCCGCGACAACTATCTTCTGGAAGGATAAAAGAATAAATCTGATAGATACGCCGGGACATGTCGATTTCACCGTGGAAGTCGAAAGAAGTCTTAGAGTCCTCGATGGAGGAGTTGTTATATTTAGCGGGGTTGAGGGAGTAGAAGCTCAATCTGAAACAGTCTGGAGACAGGCGGACAGATATAATCTCCCGCGAATTACTTTTATAAATAAATTAGATAGAAAGGGAGCGGATTTTTTTCTAACTGTTGAGATGATGAAGGAAAGGCTTAAAGTAACGCCTCTGGTTATAAGTTTGCCTCTTATGTTCGAAGATAAAGTTAAAGGGATGATCGATATAGTAGAAATGAATGCCTGGGTGTGGGAGGATGAGAAAGGTGTTATGTTTAAATCGATACCTATCCCTGAAGAATATTTCGATTTGGCTGCCAAATATAGAGAAGAACTTCTGGATAGAGTTAGCTTTTATGATGATGAGGTTGTCGAAAAGTTTTTAAAAGAAGAAGAAATAGATTCGGATATTTTAAAAAGAGCTATCAGAAAAGGTACGATTAAAGCCGATTTTTTCCCGGTTATAGGTGGAACCGCGCTGAAGAATATTGGCGTACAGAAAGTTATGGACGCAATAGTAAACTATCTCCCTTCTCCACTGGATGTTCCTCCTCCGCATGGTAAGAATCCGAAGACGGGTGAAAAAGAGGTTAGAGAAAACGAACCGAAAGAACCCTTTAGCGCTTTAGTTTTTAAAATAATATCCGATCCCCATGGTAAATTATCCTTTGTAAGAGTATATTCCGGGAAAGTTAAACAAGGGGACAGAGTTTTAAACGTTAATTCGAATAAATTGGAAAGACTTTCTAAAATCATCCTTGTACATGCTGATAAAAGGAAAGAAGTAAAATCTGTCGAAGCCGGAGAAATAGCCGCTTTTATAGGACTTTCGGAAGTTTCCACAGGGCATACTTTATCTGATCCTGAAAAGCCGATAATTTTTGAGCCTCCACGGTTACCTGAGCCCGTGATTTTTACAAGTGTTTCTCCCAGAACTATTGCCGACCAGGAAAAGCTTATGCTTGCCTTGAATAAGATTCATGAAGAAGATCCAACTTTTCTTGTAAAGAAGGATCCCGACACCGGGGAAACCTTAATTTACGGTATGGGTGAATTGCATCTCGAGGTTATTATGGAGCGGTTGAAAAGAGAGTCTAAAGTTGAAACCAGGATAAGAACTCCCATGGTTTCTTATAAGGAAACTATTACTCAAAAAGCGACTGCCGAGGGAAGATTTATAAAACAGAGTGGAGGAAAGGGTCAATATGGAGATGTGGTTTTGACTATAGAACCATCCGGGGAATTTGAATTTGTCAACGAAGCCAAAGCGGATGAAGTGCCAAAGGAGTTTTTATCCGCGGTCGAAGAAGGAATCCGGGAAGCGATGTCTTCGGGAAGTCTGGGCGGATTTGAAGTTTTGGGAATTCAAGCCACTTTAACCGGTGGTTCTTATCACGAGATTGATTCATCTGATATAGCTTACAAAATAGCCGCTTCCAGAGCCTTTAAAAGCGCCTATAAAAAAGCCAACCCGGTGCTTCTGGAACCCATTATGGAAGTAGAAATAACCGTCCCCAATGAATATTTCGGGACCATTTTAGATGACATCAACACCCGCAGGGGAGACATAAAACACGTCGATCATAGAGGAGACGTAGTTATAATCGAGGCATTGGCGCCGCTTTCTAATTTATTTGGTTATGCCACAACTCTGCGTTCCCTTACCGGCGGACGAGGTGTTCATTTCATGCAGTTCCATAATTATGAGCAGATACCCGAGAAAGTTATGCAGAAAGAACTCGACTCGATAAGGGGATACTGAAAAACTAATTAAACCACAGATTTCACAGATTATCACAAGAAAATTTTACCGCAGAGACGCGGAGAACGCAGAGAAAAATTTATTTAACCACTAAACACACAAAACAGACTAAATTTTTATTTTTTTAACCTCCTAACCTTCCGACTCCCTAACATCCTAACTTTTTTTAACAACAAATCACACAAATAACACGAATATATTTTTAATAATAGTAACCTTATTTGTCCTCAATTACATCTATATATGTAAAATTGTTCCAATCTAATTTTGTTTTTCCAGGTAAATCTTTTCTCATTAAATAGTGATCACAATTCAGGTAAAGACAGTGATTTAATGATTTTCTTTGCGAGTTTATCGGGAATTTCCGTATGACGGGGCACGGCTTCGATATGTCCGGTATGAGGATTACACCATAAAGAATGAGACCGTCCTTCACGCTTTAAGTAACAACCGTTACGACGCAAATGTTTTAATAATTTGCTTCGTTTCATTCTAATATAATTTTTTCTTTTATAGCGTTTTTGGGAAGACCTCGCATAACATCTTTTCTTCGGTCTTCCAATATAAGATGGACAGCGTCTGTAAGGCTTTTGAGGCATTCTTCTTTTGTAAGCCCCTGTCCGTTGGCTCCCGGTATTTCAGGAGAATAAGCTATAAACCATTCGCCGTCTTTTTCTATTACCGCGTTGAATTCATTATGCATAAATAAACCTCCACTCTCTTTTTATTAATTATAATAGAATTTATTGGTGAAAGCAAGAGTGCCTTTTTGTTATTTATTCATCTTTTAAAGATATAAACTCTACCGTGTCGGCTAATAGTGAAGGGATAACAAGTTCGTTTTTATATCTATTAAAGTAAATGTCGGCGGGACCGTGGTGTATGTTCGATATTAATTCAGGTTCTTTTTTAAATGAGTTATCGTATTTATAAATTTTACCTTCCTTTGAGTATCCGCTTTCGAAATTTCCCGGACCCCATTCCGAGATATAACAATTTCCTTCCGTATCCAGGGTGATTCCGTCGAGATTGGTAAAGTCTGTTATGATAAGAGTTGAAATAGTGGAGTCTTTAAGATTTATTTCATCGATTGTAGCATCCTCTACGAAGTAGCAAACTAAAAGTCTGTTTTTTGATTTATCATAAGTAATCCCGTTCGGTCCGCCTTTTGTTTTTATAAACGGTGAATAAGATTTTGAGTCAATGTCGATTTTATAGACCGTGGCGGTAGTGCTGCCCGTTATGTATAAAAATCCCGAATCATCAGAGGTGATGTCGTTTATAAATGAAGCCTCTTTTATAGTCATTGCTAATTTTATACTTCCGTCTTTAATATCGAAACCTCTTACCGTTTTAGGGTTATCCACGACATATAATATATTTTCATATATTAAAATTCCGAGTGGTTTTGAAACACCTTTTTTAAAGTAAGTTTTTTGCCCGTTTGAGTCGATCCTGATAATGCTTCCGTCTCCGAAATTCGAAACAAAGTAACTCTTTGTTGCGGGATCGAATACGGCGCTTTCGGGCATATCAAATTTCTGCGCATAAGATAAAAAGACTAAGCTCAGAGTTGTTAATATTAAAAAATTTTTAAAATACAATACCAAACTACCTACATTCCTATGATTATAAGGACGACACCCAATAACAGCATTCCTATACCGACCGCGAC
>Ga0307422_1000906_pt1 | contig 15806 bp, 15 predicted proteins | sample SalMarWE160290MG_FD_202153 | JGI IMG/M metagenome (GOLD analysis project Ga0307422, IMG submission 202153) | Salt marsh sediment microbial communities from the Plum Island Ecosystem LTER, Massachusetts, United States - WE1602-90 | ecosystem: Environmental > Aquatic > Marine > Intertidal zone >...
TGTGCCCACTCGCTATGAGACAGTTATATTCGATCTGGCTTCCTGGCTGAATGGTCTGCAGAGCAGCTCCGCCAATCAGTACAGCCTGACCAGCAACGAAGGCATCCTGGTTGAAAAGCTACAGGAAAAAGACGCATTCACTTTCCAACTGCAGAATTACAAACCCAACCTGTTTAACTTTGAACCAGATCTGATCAGTTTGAGCCTGGCGCTGGATATCGCCGCCAAACCCAACCTGATCGCGCACAGTAAGCAGTCTATCCTGTATATCACTCCCCTACCGCTGGATGCGGACCTGCCTGCAATCAGCACACTGGAAGCACGCGCGGTCGAAGCACGCGTACCCGTGAACGTGTGGCTGATGGCACCGGATACCGCCTCCAATTCTCCTGCCGCGACCGCCCTGAACCAGTTAGCAGTATCCACAGGTGGAAAATTCCTCTTTTACACGGAAGAAAGCACGGCGCCAGACGCCGAAGATTACCTCGGTGTGCTGCGCAGCGTGTACCGCCTGCGCTATACCTCAACCATCAACCAGAGCGGCATCCACACCATTCGCGTGCGCGTCATGTATGGCAATCAGGAAACCTCCTCTCCTGAAATTCCCCTTTCAATCGACCTCAACCTGCCTTCTGCCGTGTTAATTGACCTGCCAAATGAGATCAACCGCCAGTTCTCAGGTAACGGGAACATGCGTGAACTTCAGCCCGGGTTTGTTACCCTGCAGGCAGAAGTTATTTTTCCAGATGGGTATTCGCGCCAGCTGGAAGCAACGCGCCTGTATGTGGATGGGGAACTGATCGCGGAGAACAACGCTGAGCCGTTCAATTTTTTTGGCTGGCCGCTGGAAGATTACACCTTCAGCGGGGAGCATCTAGTATCGGTAGAAGTGGAAGACATCCTCGGTTTCCGCAGCATCAGCCCCCCACGATCTATCATGGTAATTGTGGAATCGCTTTACCCTGCTTGGCTGACCGCTTTCCTCCAGTTCTTCAACCGCGGCGGTTGGATCCTGTTCGCGATTCTCGGATTGGGAGGGGCGTTATTCGCTGGTGTGCGCGCTCGCCGCAGGTTACAAATACGCTCGCAAATACCCCCACAAGGATCAGAAACAGAATCCGCCATTGATCCACTCATCCAATCCATACCGGGACTCACCAGTGCTGAAGCTGAAGGCGCCGCAGATGCTTACCGAACACCCATCTACAGCACGCTGAACGAAATTATGCCAACCCCTTATCTCAGGCAAGTTGGGGATAAACCTACTGCTATCAAGGGCAAGCTGGAAATCTCCGAGGGTGAACAGATCATCGGCAGCGACCCGGAGCAGGCCTCCATCATCCTCGCTCATCCATCCGTCAGCCCCCATCACGCGCGTGTGCATAAAAACCCATCCGGGAACGTAACTATTGCCAACCTAGGCTCAGACAGCGGCACCTGGGTCAATTACACCCCAATCTCAATCGCAGGCATCATCCTGAAGAATGGTGATCTGGTGAAGATAGGCGATTTCAGCTTCCGCTACTACCTGGGATTGGATGACGAGGATTGACTAACAGTGGGTATCATTGCAAACCGTCGCGTCCGCGATCTCCACTTGCTCTATTGTCATCGCGAGAAACGAAGTGACGAAGCGATCTCCCACTATTCACACTGTAGAACCGAAAAGAAAAAGTAAATATTCAAGTTTCTACAAGCACGGTAACATGAGATTACTACGATTTCCTGCGAACCCTCCAATGACATATCAGATCAATGTCATCGCGAGAAACGAAGTGACGAAGCGATCTCCTGCAATTCACACTGCGGTATCGAAATGGAAAATACAATATTTAATTTTCTACAAACATATAAAAAGGAGACTACCATGCACCCTGAAGGTGCTCGCAAGGACAAATAAATAGTGAAGATTGCCACGGATTCCTGCAGAAACCTCGTAATTCCCCGGGTGGTTGCTTCGCTATGACCTTTCAATCGACATTTTTACCTGATGAAAGCAGGAACAGGCAAGGTGAAAATATGTTAAAATTTATCCGCCTATCCAGGAGTACTGGAGGGATGGCCGAGTGGCTTAAGGCGCCTGTCTTGAAAACAGGTATGGGGCGAAAGCTTCATCGTGGGTTCGAATCCCTCTCCCTCCGCCTTACTACCTGTTATCCAATGGGGAGGTGCCAGAGTGGCTGATTGGGACCGCCTGCTAAGCGGTTGTCGGGGTAAAACTCGACCGAGGGTTCGAATCCCTCCCTCCCCGCTTTTTCCCAGCTATTTCAAGCGGCTTTTTTTTGAACTTTTTTACACTATACTAAGAAATAACAATAATCAGGAAGAATAACACCTTGGCTCTATCAAGAAACTGCCGGAAAGTTCAGAATTATCTCAATCGCTTCAACCTCAAACTGGAAGTTAAGGAACTAGCCAAAAGCACACGCACCGCTCAACAAGCTGCGGATGCTGTAGGTTGTGCGGTAGGACAAATTGTAAAATCGCTCATCTTCAGAACAGGTGACCAGCCACTGCTATTCCTGGTCAGCGGAAAAAATCAACTGGATGTCAACAAAGTGAATGCAGTATTTAACTTTCAGCTTCACAAAGCAGATGCACATTTTGTTCGCGAAAAAACTGGATATTCGATTGGCGGTGTACCGCCAGTAGCCCATGCGTTTCCAATGGAAGTTTTTATCGACCGAGATCTGATGGAATATAATGAGATATGGGCCGCCGCCGGCACACCCAACGCTGTCTTCCAACTAAAAAGTAATGACCTTCCACGTATAACCGGCGGCAGGGTTATTGATATAAAATAATTCAGATTAGGAAATAAAGGCCAATGCAGCTTTTGCTGCCTGGCTGGCATCCGGCGCATACCCATCTGCACCAATCTTCCTGGCGTAATCTTCCGTGACCGGCGCTCCGCCAACCATGATCTTAACTGCATCCCGTAAGCCAGCTTGTTCAAACGCCTTGATCGTATCGGGCATATTCGCCATAGTTGTCGTCAGCAGTGCCGACATCGCCACCACCTGCGCGCCGGATTCTTTGACCGCTTCCACAAACTTTTCAGGGGAAACATCCGTGCCCATGTCAATGATCTCAAAACCCACCCCTTTCATCATTATCCCGACCAGATTCTTGCCAATATCATGTAGGTCGCCTTTCACGGTTCCGGTAACTACTTTCCCGATTGGTTCTATATCTTCCGCGGCCAAGAGAGGTTTAAGTATGTCCAACCCACCCTGCATCGCGCGCGCAGCAATCAGCAGTTCCGGGACAAAATATTCCCCATCCTCAAAAAGCTGTCCAACCTTTGCCATCGCCGTCATCATGCCCTGCTTGAGGATCGCTTCCGCGGTTATTTCTTCATCCAGCGCAGCCTGTACGCCGGTTGTGGCCATGTCAATATCGCCATTTAAAACTCCCTGATAGATCTGTTTCAGCGCCTCATCCATAAATAGAAACCTCCATTCTTAATCTTATAATATGAAATGTCAATCCAACTTTTAACTTAAAAAATATTACATTATATACAATAACTGCTAAATTATAGACGAAAATGAACGCCATTTATAATTATTAACCGATAGTTCTCAAGCAGCGCTGATGGCCACAGGGAAAAACAAGCCATGCCCATAGGGATTACCCCGGACCGTTGCCAGTTTTTTTAAAGGAATATTCTATTTTGGGAATGATGAAAGGGGTAGATTTCTTGTACTCCAGGTATTCTTCCCCGAAGCGTTCTGCCAGTTCCTTTTCTTCGATCTTTTTTAAGTAGAGAAGCAGAATAAAGGATAAAAAACAAACTATCCCAATAGAAGAAAAAGACCCCGCGTACAAACTTATACCCAGGTACATAGAGATAGTACCCAGACTCATTGGGTTGCATGAATATTTGAATGGGCCAATAATTAACAGTTTTTGGGTAGCCATCATAGGCAGGGGCGTACCCCTTCCTATTATTATTTGAGTGATGATAGACCACAATGCAAGACTAAAACCCGGGATGGAAATTAATAAAATAAAGATCATGCAGTAAGGCTTCACATTAATGGGTAGTACGCCAAAATAGGCATCGAGTTTTGGCCCCATCCATATAATAACAAATGGTATCAGGACAAGAAAGATGGGACCGTCAGATAAAGTAGTGATGATCCGCGTATGTATTTATATTCTTTCTTCGACCACTCAAAAAATTTACTCATTTGCGAAATTATAATCCCGCCGAATTGATCCTTATTTTATAACTCCACCTCATTGAGACCCCATCGTATTTTAGGACCCATCAGGCATTACATATACTTCGCCATCGGGTGAAAGAGCGTTACTCGCTATCCGCAAACATATTTACTTCTCTGTAAGAAAGGTGCACCAGTATAAGTAGATGCTGTTTTATCAACCGGAAAACAGATGCTGAATTTGCTTTGTTGTCAGTTCACCTAAATTGTCCAGAACCAGATCGGCATCCGTCAATTTTCCCGCTGGATTGGTGGTAGTTACCGCGACACACTTCATCCCAGCCGCTTTTGCAGCCTGCACACCGGTAGCAGCATCTTCAATCGCCATACAGTTCAAAGGGATTACACCCAGGCGGTCAGCCGCCTTGAGAAAAAGGAATGGATCAGGTTTGCTCGGCAGACCATCTCCGCTGACAACTTCATCAAAATAAGTCTCCGCGGCCAGGGCCGTTAAAACCGCATTGATATTTCCGGGCGACCCGGAAGAAGCAAGCGCCTGACGGACCCCGTTCTGTTTAAATGCTTCCACCCATTTATTAACTCCGGGCAGAAAAAAAGCATGTTCCCTGATGATACGCTGAAAAAAAACATCTTTTTCCCGGCATATCTGGTTAGCCAATTCTTCAGAGATCGGTTTCTCCACCATAAATTGGATGACCTGCTGGTTTGTCATGCCGAAAGTTCTTCGCATCCGCTCTTCATAAACTTTTAACTTGTATTTCTCGAAAGTCGCGCGCCAGGCTTTGAAATGAGAAGACCCTGAATCCAGCAGGACCCCATCCATATCCCAGATAACCGCCTTTAACTTCATGAAATCAATCATGGGTATTCTCTCTCCATCCGCAGGCACGTGAATATCGGCGCAGGGTACTCCTGACCGCATCCGTCACCAGCGCATCCGGTTTGTTTTCAATCTCGCTTGCCGCCACACGCTCATATTGGCGTGGCATAAACTGGCGCAGAACAGTCAGCGGAACCGGGTGTTCTCCCAGATTATCAAACAAGCGCTTCTTCATCTTACGTACATATTTATTCTCCCAGTAAAATCGGGAGCGGTCATACAGGCTGTATTTTCTGGCAATCAACTGCTCAAATCCATTCCCTGTGTAGTATGTCTGCCAATGCTGCGGGGCGGACTGCATAGCCCGATCCAATTCAATGATGAAATTAGATAGATACACCCCCGGCTTACCAATCATGGTTTCATTCTCCATCATCGACAGTGAAAATAATGCCTCGCGCATCGTATAGGTCAGTTCCGAACCAACACTCAGGACAGCAAAATGATTATCCACCAATTTATCAAGCACCACTTGCGGTTGAAAATCCGTTTGCAGTGCCTCCAACACTACCGGTCTATCCCCCCAAACGCATCCACCCAGTTCCTTAAGGAGAGATGAATCAAATGGAATGACATTCTCACTATCGTATCCGGTTCCAAGAAAGATGCGCACTGCCAGCAGCCGCTCCTTTATCTCCGGCAGCCCGGCAGCTTCCGCGGTTTGGGCAAACTGATCAACCGCAATTTCTACATCCTCTTTGCGGACCATATTCTTTTGGTCTTCTGTCATTCCCTGCCTGGGATGAACGCCAATCACATATAAAGGTTTTTCCTCATCCGGCACAGCAGCCGCGGCTTGCTCCGCCGCCTGATAGAGCGCACCCTCGCGCGCCGTGACCGTTTTCGGGGAGATCGGTTGATCAACTGGATCCCCTTTGAGCGGTACCCCTGCATGTATGCCCAATTTATTAATGCCCGATTTGACAAGGCTTGATATAAACACGCAGGTTTTCTTCAACGCAGATTCAACAGATTCATCCTCCCAGAGAGAAGGGCTCAAACCATTAACACCAAAAAAGAGCCGATCCCGCGGAAAACTGGTCTTTACCGCAATTTGCTTCACTTTTCCAATAAAGTCATCAGGGAGTATTTTCCCGCTCTGCCCATGCATATCCAGCATTTCCGCGGAGATCTCAAAAAGTGCGGGGGAACCATCCACTAATGCCTGCCACAGATACGCCTCCTGCACAGTCGAATTCTGAGATGTCTCCGCACAGATTCCTTTTCTCTCTCCCCCGCGGTTTGCTTCCATAATGTCAATCAACCAAGAAGTACGCATGTTTAACCTTTTTTTATGATATTAGCAACCCCTTTATTTTATCTTTATTTTCAGCGACGTTCCTCATGTTACAATGACGCCATTAAAGTATTAAAGGTTGACAATGTTCATATTCCTTTCAAAATTAATCCCCTTATTCGTCTACCCGTTGGGGTCAGCATGCATGCTGCTTCTTTTTGCTCTGGCTGCTAAGAACAATCCGCGCGCTCGAGCAAGCTTAATTTCCGCTGCGTTGGTCATCCTGTGGCTTTCCAGCACAACCGGTTTTTCTCACCTCATCGCCCGTTCACTTGAATGGCACTATCCAACACCGGATGAGATTCCGGCAGCAGATGTGGTAGTTGTGCTGGGCGGCGGTACGGAACCAGCTGTGTATCCGCGCCCCTCTGTTGAAGTAAACGGCGCTGGAGACCGTGTGCTCTACGCTGCTTCGTTATATAAAGAAGGAAAAGCAGCGCATATCCTCCTCAGCGGAGGGAACATCTCATGGTTGAATGAAGGGGCAACAACCCCCGCAGAAGATATGGCATCCATCCTCACCGCAATCGGCATCCCAGAAGAAGCGCTGTGGTTGGAAACCACATCACAGAACACATACGAGAATGCCCTATACAGCAAGGAGATCCTCTCGGAAAATGGGGCCGAGCGTATTTTATTGGTCACCTCCGCCATGCATATGCCTCGCGCTGTGGCTCTATTCGAGAAGCAGGGTCTTGAAGTGATTCCAATTCCGGTTGATTTCAGCATCACAGAGGATGAATTTTTACAGGACAGCGACGGCAATTTACAGTCCAAGATTATTGATGTTTTACCACAGGCAAGCAACTTATCCCTGACAACCAACGCGATGAAGGAATACATCGGTTATTTCATTTACAAACTGCAGGGATGGCTTTAAGTGGCGGAAAAGAAACACGTACCAGCACACATTCTTTCATCCGCAAAGATCCTCTGGAAATATCTTCAAATGAACCAGCCTCTGAAAAAAAACGATATCGTGATCGCTATGGGCAGCCACGATTTACGGGTAGCCGCGTATGCCGCTCAATTAGTGCTGGAAGGGTGGGCACCGCTTCTGATCTGTTCCGGGGGTTTTGGACGCCTGACCAGCGGTATCTGGCGGGAAAGTGAAGCGGCGCGTTTTATGGCCACAGCGGTGGAAAAAGGCCTTTCCCCGAAAAAAATTCTCCTGGAAGAACGCTCAACGAACACCGGTGAAAATCTCCTGTTTTCCAAAGCCCTCTGTAAAAAAAAAGCATTCCAACCAGAAAAGTGCTTCTGGTTCATAAACCGTATATGGAACGCAGGGTATGGGCAGCTGCGCGGAAAATCTGGCCAGAGCCGCAGACAGCTGTCTCCTCTCCTCCGATTCCATTTGAAGCATATCCCACTGAGGATATACCCCTTGAACAGGTCATCCATATCATGGTAGGTGATTTTCAGCGCATTCTTGTTTACCCGGAAAAAGGATTTGCTGCCCCCCAGTTGGTGCCAGATGAAGCAATGGATGCATTTGACCTTCTGGTGCTCAATGGATTCACCCAGCACTTGATTTGATGTTGAATCATAATACTAGACTATGTATAATTAATTAATCAAAAAAGAGAGAAAATAAAAATATGCTACAACTAAATAAACAGATTGGCAGCCGGCGGTTAGCTGTCCTGATCGACGGAGACAACGCCCAGCCATCCCTTGTTAAAAAAATATTATCTGAAGCCAGTAAATACGGCACAGTTACCGTCAAACGCAACTACGGTGACTGGACAACCCCCAACATGGGCGGCTGGAAGGACACATTGAACACCCATGCCATCCAGCCGATCCAGCAGTTTCGTTATACCGTCGGTAAGAACGCTACCGACAGTGCGATGATCATCGACGCGATGGACCTGCTCTACAGCGGCACTGTGGACGCTTTCTGCCTTGTGTCAAGCGACAGCGATTACACCCGCCTCGCGACACGCATCCGAGAAAAAGGTTTCTTTGTGATGGGCATCGGGCAGAAAAAAACCCCACGCCCCTTTGTCAATGCCTGTGATGTATTCGTCTATACTGAAAACCTGGCCCCTAAGAAACCAGGTAAGAGCCGCAGCGGGCGCAAGAAGTCCACCGCAGCCGCAAAAGAACCACCCACACCAGATCCAATGCCTCTCCTTAAACAAGCATTTGAAAATGCTGTGGGAGAAGACGGTTGGGCATTTTTAGGCACACTCGGCCATCATCTGCGCCAGCTAGACCCTGGATTTGACGCGCGCACCTATGGGCAGAGCCAACTTTCCGCGCTGATCCGCGCTTATCCCAGGTCTTTCGAGATCCGTGAGGTGGATGGCGGGGATGGGAATTCCAGTATTTATGTAAAGTTAATCACCCACAGTAAAAAGTCAAAGTGAATCATGGAAAATGTATTAGATTTGATATTCAAACGCCGCAGTGTGCGCATTTTCAGCAAACAGAAAGTTAAAAAAGAAACACTAACAAAATTACTGCAGGCTGCTATGGCAGCACCTTCTGCCAGCAACAGCCGCCCATGGGAATTCATTGCTATTACTGATGAAGAAACGCTAAAAACACTGCGCTTTAAACTCAAATATGGAAAATACAACGCTCCTGCCGCCGTAGTCGTTTGCGCGAATTTGGAAATCGCACAAAATGAATCCGCTTATCGCTTCTGGGTGCAGGACTGCAGCGCGGCCACTGAAAACCTGATGATCGCAGCTGCCGGAATGGACATGGGTACTGTCTGGATCGGGTCATACCCAAAGGATGACGTGATGCATACCCTGCGGGGAACACTCGGCATCCCGGAGAATGTATTCCCGCTCAGCCTGGTGTACATCGGCTATCCAGCTGAAGAGATGCAACCCCGCACACAGTACAGCGAAGATCGGGTGCACTGGGAAAAGTATTAGCTCATTGTACTTTAAATAGTGATTTGCTATACTGAAATCAACTTATTAATAAAATAACAATTTAACAGCAGGAGGAATAATGCAAGAATTCTTTAAATCAGAAAATATGGGTGATTTCATCAAATTCCGGAAGATGATCACACCAGCCATCATCCAGGTATTATTCTGGGCGGGTGCAGCCGTGACCGTGCTGGCAGGGTTGGTCACCATAGCAACCAGCTTTGGGCGCTACGGAGGTGGAGCAGCCACATTTTTTGGCGGTTTTCTTATGATGGTCCTGGGGCCGGTCGCTGTACGCATTTACTGCGAACTCCTCATTCTCCTTTTCCGCGTGAATGAAACCCTCACAGATATCAAGAACGGGTTAGCAAAGAAAAAATAACAGCAAACTCAAGAAACCTGCTTATTTACGGATAAAATCCGCTGTTTTCCATTCATTTGGCAAGTTTTTTTCATTTAAACTGCTGAAATTTGTTAAAATTAGAGATAGATAGAATCTATCTGGAGAGGAGATACAATGATTTTTAATCCTGATGATTTTTATCGCCTGGGAATGGCACTTCTCGTCGGCGGTATCATTGGAGCAGAACGTGAACGTCATAAGAAAGCGGTAGGGCTGCGCACATTGATTCTGATATCCATGGGTTCCGCCCTTTTCACTATCCTTTCTTACCGCATTGGTTTATATTACAGCAGGGAACCAGGGCGGATTGCTGCCAACATCGTCAGCGGAATCGGTTTTCTGGGTGCTGGCGTCATTCTGGAAGAACACGGGCGGGTGACTGGCCTGACTACTGCCGCCACCATCTGGGTGACAGCCGCATTGGGAATGGCAGCCGGCGCAGGAGAGTATCTATTATCAGTCGGCGCCGCACTAACAGTGCTTATTGTGCTGATGGTGTTCACGCGTTTCGAGGAATATCTGGAAATTTCCAGCGAAACACGCACCTATCAGATCACCACCAAGATCAGCTGGGATAAATACAAAGAATTAAAATCACTATTCAAAGAGCATCATCTTCCAATCCAAAGCTACAAACAGGAAAAAAAGGCAAATGAAATGGTGTGCACCTTTGAAGTGTACGGCACAACCAAACGGCATGATAAATTGGTCCAGAAACTGCTGGGTGATAAGGAGATTAAAGAGGTGTGGTTCTAAATTTTCACTTTTTTGCGAAACTTTTTTAGCGCTTTCTTCGTTATTACAATGCAAATTTCAACCCGGAGGATATTTACATGAATTCAAATAAGATAAAAATTGCCGTGCTCGCATTGGTAACTCTGCTTTCTTTTGCAAGCTGCCAGAATGTGACAATTGATCTGGTTGATGACAATGCCGAAATGCCGGATGCGGTCACATCGCACGAAGATGAAAGCAGCGAACTTGAAGATTCTGCTGCTGAAATCACGGTCAGCGGAGACCTGTTTCCGGATGGAGTGCTGGTCGACACGGATAACGGCGTTGGATTAACTTATCTTGACAGTAACGGGCAGATCCTTTCGGAAATACAAACACCCGGTATTGGATTCACCGATATGGAAAATGTGGCCGTCGCTGGCACAGTGTTTCCTGCCCAACCACTGCCGCCAATTATCTACCACAGCTGGGAACCAGAACAGGCATTAATGGCAAACATTAACGGCCAAATTTCCACATTGCGGCAAACAAATTCATTCCTTTCACTCCAAGGAGCACTCGGACAAACTGCAGTCGCTTTTTCAGAAGTGATGATCAGCCCGGATAATTTTCCCCATTCCTTCCTGTACGCAGGGAATACAAGTAATTTAGGCACCATCGGATCCTTTTACGACCTGATTGATGAACCTACCTATTTTGCGCTTATGCCTGTAGGTGTTAAAGCGGTCAGCGGCGAACCGCAGGGAGTCTGGTATACAAAAACTGCATGGGGAATCGGCGGAGCGGATCTGATCTTTCCTATCACAAGAGGGTTGTACTTTTTCGATCTCACCAACGGAGATAACCTGCAGTATGTAAACGTAGACCGCAGTTTTCAGGGCATTTCACCTGACCTGAGCCACGCAGGTACCGTGGATTTTAACATGGCAGGAGACCGGGCTATGACCATTATCAACCTCACCAGCAGCCAGCAGACTTCTTTCGCGCTTGATCCCGCAAGTGACCGTGGGGCAGGATTCGCAGTCTTCTCCCCAAACAACAAATTTGCGGCATGGTTGGAAGCAAGCGGTTCGATGGTCGCAGAACCACCCAATTTTCATCCACGCGTGCGGATTGGAGATGTTCAAAATGGCGGTGTGGTGAGAGACCTGCTTGACGCAGCAGCCGCCCAGGCCATTAACGGCGATCTAGTAACCTTCATGCGCCCTACCGGGTGGCTAACCAATGAAACCTTACTGGTAGAAGTCCGTGGACAGGACTGGGGAGATGTGTTACTGCTGCGCTATGATATCTTATCCGGCGGATTATCTATCTTCTTTTCCGGTAGTTTTGTCGGATTCGGTTATCAATAACCTGTAATTCCAAATCAAAAAGGCAGGTGTTTTCCAATGCCTGCCTTTTTTTCTTTTAGATTTTTTCCAGGCCAACCCAAAATAATCCTAAATATCGTTATTAATCAAGGGACAAAAAGGTGGTAAAAGATGATAGCGCAGGATCGTACCAAAGGGATCGTATCAAATGATGAAAGTTTAATGTACTTATATCTCAAAATGAAAGAGGGTGTTGCCCTACGGCATTCCTAACAGATTGTCCATGTGGTTCCTAAACATTTTTGTATCTAATAGGATTATGACCGCCTTTCCCAACCGAAAATCCCACATATTCATCTCTAATATCCCTCGCGATCCTTCCCTCGAATTCCCAACGTTTGGGATATCTCAAATAATGTGAAGCTGGACGGGTGCGATACGTGAGTGTCCCTGCAAGCTGCCACTTTTCAATTTTATATACTTCTTGGACAATCCCATGAGTAACGCACATCGCATATTTCGCTTTTTCCCTTCGCTTACCAATGCGCCAGCATCCTCGAGTCATCTCGTAAAGTTCGAGCTTATTCATATCACTACGGTACATCCTGTTTATTGTGAACAAGATTGCTTTATGTCTCACTTCAACATATTCTGATGTCAGCATAGTTATAACTTCTCGGGAGGTGATTCTCCCATAACTGTTCTCGTGATGTCCTGAATTAAGATTTGTCAGCTTATTTTTTCCGATGCAATCAATTAAGGAGGCTTCAACTAAAGCAGCTTCAGAATCAGAAAGACCATATCTGATAATATCTATTTTTGGTTCAACCCCGTTTTTTCGTATCTCTTTTATTCGTTTTACTTTCTCTGTATCAGATTGATCCTCAAGATGTGAAAACAGACGATTCCCCAACCCTTTCCCGACGTAAAAAGGTTCATCAATTCGTGGGTCAATATAAATGTACACGTAGGATTTCAATATCCTGCTTACCTCTTCTGTAACTTGCATATCTGTAATTTGCATAGGTTTTCCTCAGGTGTGTTTTTATGATCTTTTTCGTCAATCGCAATGTACAATATTCATTACAGTTCTATTACAGTACTGCTGTAATGAACGTTTAATAGTTGTACTACAATACCGTTTTATACTGCACAGGCTTACACTCTATCGGTTTATACTTCGGTGCATTTGCTCTGGCAACGGGACGATATAAATTTAATTATTATAAAGAAACTTTTACAATATCATGTTTTCATAAAAAGTTTGCTTTTTCTTACAATGTGGTGTAATATAATCAATGGTTCGGAGTTTTATCATCACTTCATTAACCATCGCAGCGCGGTAATTAGGGAAACCGTGAAGAAAGATCGATAGTGTAAGAGGTCAGCCACTATCGATCTTTTCTTTAACCATCTTTTAGAAAAGCAACTGTAACACCTTCTCCGCCCTCGTTATCCAGTGCAAGTTCCCACCTATCCACAAGCCGCGCATTTCCTAATGCCTCCCGCACCACCTGCCGAAGGGTGCCCGTTCCTTTACCGTGCACAATACGCACAAAGGGAAGCCCGGCGGCATGCGCTGCATCCAGGTAGCGGTCAAGCGCCAGCAGGGCATCTTCCGCACGCATACCGAGTAAATGCAATTCCGTGCCCGGCGACGGGGAAAATATATCTTTGTACGAATCAGAACGGTCTTCAATTCCTTCTATACTATTATTTCGCAGCACTTCATTTTTAGAGCGCTCAATATCCCGCAGGTCCACCTTAACGCGCATCTTCCCGATCTGCACTTCCACTTCACCTTCATCGATTGAAGAAACGATCCCATCCGTTCCCAATCGGCGTACATACATCCTGTCTCCTATTCGCAGCGGACGACGGCGCTGCGGCTGAAAATGCTCCTTTTCAATCGGTTCATCTATCTTTTCTTTTAGGTCGGCTACTTGCTCGCGGAGCATCTTTTTTTTCTTCTGGGGTGATCTTGTTGGTGCTTTCACCTGTTTACGGATAGCGTTTATTTCCGTGGATAATTTTTCCGCTTCCTGTCCTGCCTGGCGCTTTGCGTCTTTCAATATCTCTAAGCGTTCGTCTTCAATGCCAGCTAGTTTCGCCAGCAGCTCTTCATTTTTATCTTCTACTTCCGCACGCAGCATCTCTGCGCGTGCGTTCTCCCTCCGCGCACCTTCTAATTGAAGGTGAATGTCATCCAGCAGATCATCGGCCTGTAAATTATCAGGGTCAATCATCTCCCGCGCATCTTGAACAATCTCATCAGAAATACCGAGCCGTTTAGCAATCGCCAGCGCGTTTGAACGTCCGGGAATACCGATTAGCAAACGGTATGTCGGCTTCAATGACTGCGCATCAAACTCTACGCTGGCATTCAGGACTCCCTCTGAGCTATGGGCAAATGCCTTCAATTCCGGGTAATGGGTGGCGACCAGGCAGGGTGTCTGCCTCCGCATTAAAAAAGTAAGAATCGCCCGTGCAAGGGCGGACCCTTCCTGCGGATCAGTACCCGCTCCCAGCTCATCCAGCAGCACCAGTGTATTGCGGCTTGCTTTCTTCAAGATGTAAACGATATTGTTAATATGCCCGGAAAAAGTGGATAGGGACTGTTCGATGGATTGTTCATCACCGATATCAGCAAATACATCCTTGAAAATACATACCTGCGAGCCAGACTGGGCAGGAATGTGCAGGCCGGACTGTGCCATCAACACCAGCAGACCAGCGGTTTTCAATGAAATGGTTTTTCCGCCGGTATTAGGTCCAGTGATGACAAGAGCATGCGTCCCTTTCTCAAGGAAGATATCGATCGGAATGGCTGTCTTTTTATCAAGCAAAGGATGGCGGGCTTTTATGAAATGTAAGATAGGATCTGGAACTTCCTTTTTCGAATCTGGGAAGGGAAGAAGTATGGGTTCTACCGCGTTCAGCGAAAACGCATATTTTGCGCAGGCGAGGGCCAGATCTAAAGCTGCCAGGCTTCGGACAATCTCCTGGATTTCTCTGGCACGTTCCCCGATCTGCCTGGACAAATCAGATAGAATACGATGAATTTCTTCCTTTTCCGCTTTAGCCAGTGCTATCCGATCATTATTCAAGTCCACCACAGGCAGTGGTTCCACAAATAGGGTTGCTCCGGATGAAGACTGGTCCTGTACAACGCACTTCATCCGACCTTTGAATTCCGCCCGCAGAGGGACGACGTACCGGTCCGATCGTTTCGTGATAATCATCTCCTGCAGCATACGCGCCGTTGAGGGAGTATTGATCAGATGGGTTAATTTATCTATTACCCGTTCATTAGCATGTTTCAAATCTCCGCGGATCTCGCCCAATTTCTGCGAAGCGCTGTCTTTCACCTCCCCCTTTTCAGTAAGCACCCGGGAAATCGCTTCAATCAGCCCTTCTGGCGGTGCTAATAAAGCGGCAATATCTTTCAAGTGCGGCAGGTCAAGCGTGAGTTTTTCAAAGAAACGGAATATATCTCTGCTTGAGATCAAAGTTGCTTTGATACCAAGCAGTTCTTCCGGAGATAGGACTCCCCCTCGTGAAGCCATCTCAGCCTGCGGGCGAACATCCCGTGCGCCGCCCACACTGATATCCGCGTGTTCGCTCAGCAAGCGGCTCGCTTCGCTGGTGCGCGCCTGACGATCTCGGGCTAATTCAAGGTCATTCGTCGGCCGCAACGCACGCACCAGCGCGGTTGACGCGCTGAATGCGGTATGCTCAGATAATTGTTCCAGAATCTTCGGAAATTCAAGAGTGTTGAGCGATTTTTTATCCATCGCGCTCAATTATAGCGGTTATTAATTATGAATCATTCCGCTGCCGGGCATAAAAATCACCACCCAAACAACTTACGGATGATATTAATGGAGAAGCGTTCGCGTAAATAAAGACCGTAATCCACAGCAATCTCGACCTGTTCTTTGGTCACGCTCAATTCTTGTGGAGTAACCGGACCGCCGAGGCTCTTGATCCAGGCACGAATCGCACTCGGCTCAGGTACATTCGCAGCGGTTGCCTGTATCTCATCCCAGCGATCGAGGATGCGTTCACAGATGCGTTTGAATTTCGCAGGGTCGCTC
>Ga0307422_1000908_pt1 | contig 15793 bp, 9 predicted proteins | sample SalMarWE160290MG_FD_202153 | JGI IMG/M metagenome (GOLD analysis project Ga0307422, IMG submission 202153) | Salt marsh sediment microbial communities from the Plum Island Ecosystem LTER, Massachusetts, United States - WE1602-90 | ecosystem: Environmental > Aquatic > Marine > Intertidal zone >...
TTCAGCAGGAAAGGTTTCTTCCGTCAGGCAGGTTTCACAAAAAGCCCCGGGAAAGAATCTATACCATGGAATACAATACCGGTTCCTGTTCTTTGTATTCGTTCTTACTGCATTAACCGCAAAGGGCCAAAGGCCTTCAACCGCATTGTATGACCGGTTTGGTGAAACAAAGGCACTGCTCCATAAGGGAAAAACATCTCAAAAAGAAAACGGTACGTATGCCGCTTACGATCTCATTTATCAGCGCATGGAATGGACAATAAATCCGGAGATTACCTATATCAGGGGTTCGGTTGCTTCCCGGTTTATGATTCTGGATCCGGAGCTGGAGGGATTACAATTCGATATGGCGGGATCCTTAACGGTCGATTCGGTGATCCGGCAGGGGAAGCAGCTTGATTTCAGTCATGAGAATGACCTCATAAAGATCCGATGTGATCAGGGTTTTAACCGGACAGGCATCGATTCACTGACCTTGTTCTATCAAGGGGTTCCGGAAGATATTGGGATGGGCGCTTTTGTGCGGTCGGAACATAACCACATCCCAATCATATGGACCCTCTCGGAACCGTACGGGGCAAAAAACTGGTGGCCCTGCAAACAAAGCCTTTCCGATAAAATTGACTCCATGGATGTAATGGTCACCTCTCCGGAACCGTACCGTACAGCCAGCAACGGGATCCTTATTTCAGAAACCGTAAGCAACGGATACAGAACCATGCACTGGAAACACCGATACCCCATTGCTACCTACCTGGTGGGTATCGCTGTCACAAATTATGTCAATTATTCAGATTTTACGGATCCCCGCAATGGCAAAACCATCGAAATCCAAAACTTCGTTTATCCTGAAGAACTGGAAAAAATAAAACAAAAGACTCCGCAAACCATTGAAATTCTGGAACTGTATAACGGGCTATTCGGTATGTATCCCTTTGCAGATGAAAAATACGGACATGCCCAGTTCGGTTGGGGAGGGGGTATGGAACACCAGACCATGAGTTTTTTATCCGATTTTGGATTTGACCCGATTGCCCATGAACTGGCCCACCAGTGGTTTGGCGATTGCATTACCTTGTCAAGCTGGCATGATATATGGCTGAATGAAGGTTTTGCCACCTGGGCTACCGGACTGGCTTACGAGAACCTGCTCGACGGTGTGTGGTGGCCTGTCTGGCGGGAACAACTGGTCCGGCGTATTACTTCAGAACCCGGAGGTTCAGTATATGTGGCTGATACAACCGATATCTCACGCATCTTCAACGGAAGACTATCCTATTCAAAAGGAGCCTACCTGCTGCACATGCTTCGGTGGATCCTGGGAGACCATGTCCTTTTAGCTGCCATCAACAACTACCTGAATGACCCGGAAACAGCCTACGGATTTGCTGCCCATAAAAAACTGGTGGAACACCTGGAGATGCATGCCGATACCTCCCTGGATGAATTTTTTAATGACTGGTACTACGGCGAAGGATTCCCGATCTATTCAGCTTCTTATGCCCAAAATGAAGAAAATCTGTTACAAATCACCCTTTCCCAGGAAACATCCCACCCATCGGTCCCTTTCTTTGAAATGCCGGTACAGATAAGGTGCTACAATCCATCTGAAACCGACTCCTCGGATTTCAGACTGGAACATACATTCAGCGGTCAGGAATTTTTTGTTGATCCGGGATTTATGGTGGGAAAAATTGAAATAGACCCGGAGTGGTGGCTGATCGCAAAAAAAGGGACTGTTTTAAAAGTCCCCTGGTTGTACAAAAACGACCGGGTTCGGCTCAGCCCCAATCCGGTTACGGAATTTCTGCATGTGTCCGTTCCGGATAACAGCAGCCTAAGGAAGTTGGATGTATATACCAGCTCAGGAAAACGGATCAAACAGATTCCCCACGCTCTGCATAAAATATTCCTGGGGGATCTGCCGCCCGGGATTTACATTATAAAAGGAGAAAACCCCTCCGGACCCTTTGTTCAGAAAATTGTAAAACAGTAACTCCACCTGAAAAGCATGCATAAACCGGAAAAAAGAATCACCGATTTTATCAGGGAACATCATGTTCTCACGCTGGCCACTTCAGGCAACAATACTCCCTGGTGTGCCCACTGTTTTTATGCATACCTCGAGGAAGAAAACCTGCTGGTTTTTACTTCCGACGAAGAAACCCGTCATATTAAGGAAGTCCGGAAAAATCCGGAAGTCGCCGGAAGCATTGTGCTTGAGACTAAAATAGTAGGAAAAATTCAGGGAATCCAGTTTCGTGGAACGATGGAAAAACCCATAGGAACCCTGCTAAAAAAAACCCGATCCGCCTATCTGAAAAGATTCCCTTATGCCATCCTGATGCATACCTCCCTCTGGATCATAAAATTGCATTATATCAAAATGACCGACAACCGGCTGGGATTTGGAAAAAAAAGGATCTGGCAACTGCCTTGATTAAATCAGAAACCGCAAAACCTGAATTGCCTGAAATGAAATAAAGAAACCACCATCAAAGAAGGTGGTATTTTATTTAATCCATAGGATTATAAACGAGCATGATAATATGAAACACTCAAAGAGAATGATTGTCCCTGATCTCCGTACTCCGGTCTTCGGTCTCCAGTCTCCGGACTTCGGTCTCCGGTCTCCGGTCTCCGGTCTCCGGTCTCCGGACTTCGGTCTCCGGTCTCCGGTCTCCGGTCTCCGGTCTCCGGACTTTCTTCCCATCCTCACAAAACTTCTTTTTTATTTCGGAAATTTTGTCCTTCTGCTTCTTTCATCTATATTTGGCATTGGTAACACTTTTTATTAAATAAGTAACACAATGTCCATCACTCGATTTGGGGTATCGCTGGAAAAGGAATTGCTTGATGCGCTGGATGAATACGTCAGGGACAACCGGTTTTCCAACCGTTCACAAGCCATTCGCCAATTAATTGAAAAAAACCTGACCGAGGAAAAATGGAAATGCGATAACATCGTTGCTGGCGCAGTTACCCTGGTATATGCATCTCAAAAAGGAGAAATTAAACCCAAAATAACAGAGATCCATTCCAACAACCGGAAAGAAATATTATCCATTCAAAGTTTTCAACTGAACAACATGAACAGCATGGATATAATAGCAGTAAAAGGACCTTCCTATAAACTGACCCGGATCTCTGAGGAACTGATCAGCATTAAAGGGATTCAGCATGGAAAATTAATCATGAGCAAAGTATAATTTTTTTTATCGTATTGTAACACGAATTTACTAAATAGTAACACGAATATGAAAAAATGGTTCATCGTACTGCTGATGGCAGGGTTTGGTTTCACAGCCACAGCGCAGGAGGTAAAGGGTACGGTTACAGACCGTGAAACCGGGGAACCGCTGGTTGACGCGTTGATTGTTATCAAAGGAACCAACAAAGGCGGAGTTACGGATGAAAACGGAACCTTTCTCCTGTCAGGAATACCGGAAGGACGTCACACCATAGAAGCACGGTATATGGGATATGAACCGGGCCGGGAAGAAGCAGACTTCGTAAAAGGCAAAACGGTTGAACTGATGTTCAGGCTTATTCCGGAAGTTTATTTCCAGGAACAGATTGTAGTTACGGCAAATAAGCTGGGTATCGACAGGGATAACGCCCCGCTGAACATAACGGTGATCAACCAGCAGGAAATTGAACAGAGTATCGAATCCAATATTTTACCGGTGATCAGTTCCAAAGTTCCGGGGTTGTTTGTCACAGAACGGGGGGTAACCGGATTCAGTGTTGCTTCCGGATCAGCTGGTAAAATCAGCATTCGCGGTGTCGGAGGGGGAGACAATTCCTTTCCCGTGCTGTTATTGATCGACGGACAGCCTCAGTTTATGGGCATCTTCGGGCATGCAATACCGGATTCCTATGTTTCTTCTGACATTGAGAAGGTAGAGGTACTAAAAGGGCCTGCTTCGGTTCTGTATGGAACCAATGCAATGGGTGGAGTGATCAACCTGATCACACGGAGACAAAAAAAACCAGGCTTTTCGCTAAAAGGCAGATTAATGTATGGTTCGTTTAACACGCAAAAATATTCTGCTTCAACCGGGTTCCGTGCCAATGGCTTCAGCATTACCGGATCCTTCAATCACGATCAGACCGACGGGCACCGGCTCAATTCCAATTTTCATATCAACAACGGATACCTGAAAATCCATTATGAGATAAACAATCATGTAACAATTTATGCCGATGTAAACCACAGCCTCTTTAAAGCCAGTGACCCGGGATCCATTTATTATGAAAATCCGGAGGAATACGATAACCAAAGCCACTGGGTGGATATAGCCCGCACCAACAGTTACTTTACCTTGTCCAATAAATTTGAAAAACTGGAAGGCGGCCTCAAGGCCTATTATACCAGGGGAGACCATGACCTGTACGATGGATGGAAATCCGTTGATGAAAACATGGGGTTGAGTATTTACCAGGGGCTCAAACTGTTTGCAAACAACCTGATCAGTGTGGGTTTTGAATTAAAAAAATACGGAGGCAAAGGGGCAGCTGTCAGCCTCGGGGAATTAAAGGACACCTGGGTTGATGTGAATGAAACAGGGATATACCTGATTGCCCAACACCGTTTTTTTGAAAAACTGGCTCTGAATGCCGGCCTGCGAATGGAACACAATTCCTTGTTTGGGACCCAATGGGTTCCGCAATTCGGAACAGCCTTTGACGTTTCTGACGGCACAAAAATAAAAGCGTCCGTTTCAAAAGGCTTCCGCAGTCCGACCATCAGAGAACTCTTTTTATTTCCCGTAGCCAACCCGGACCTGCAGCCGGAAACCATGTGGAACTATGAAGCTACGCTCATCCGGCATTTTAACGGAGAAAAAGGAAAAGCTGAACTGACGGCTTTTCTGGCTGAAGGAGCCAACCTGATCCTGCTGGTTCCCAATCCTTCACCGCCCCCTCCGAACAAAAATCAGAACAGCGGCAGTTTCTCGCACAAAGGAATCGAAGCCGAACTGGGTTACAGGATCAACAAAAATCTGAACCTCTCGGCAAGTTACAGCTTCCTGCACATGGATTTCCCCAAAGTTTCAGCACCAAAGCACCAGTTTTTTTTAAGCACCGGTTATTCAAAAGGAAAATTTGATTTCTACGGGTATCTGCACCATATCGGAGGATTGTACACCAGCACCAATCCGGTTGCGGTTCAGGATTATACCCTGGTGAACGGAAAAATTAATTTCAGGATGACGAAAAATGTGGAGTTGTTCCTGTCAGCGGAAAACCTGCTTGACCAGGAGTATCAGGTGCAGTATGGCTACCCGATGCCGGGAATTACCCTCTTCGTCGGGCTGAATCTGAATATTTAGACACTTTGGTCCCCGATTTGTTCGGCTCCCGGTACTTTTTTTTTAGTTTTAGCCTCTCAAACTGAAAATAACCCATATGGCTAAAATTAACTGGAAACCGGGAACCATGATCTACCCTTTGCCGGCTGTAATGGTAAGTTGCGGGGAATCTCCGGAAGAGTACAACATTATTACCATTGCCTGGACCGGTACCATCAACAGCAATCCCCCCATGTGTTCGATCTCTGTTCGTCCCTCCCGGCATTCATACCCCATCATTAAACGTACCGGAGAATTTGTGATTAACCTGACCACCGAAAACCTTGCCAGAGTCACCGACTGGTGCGGGTGCCGGTCGGGAAAAAAATACAATAAATGGGAAAAAACCGGGCTTACCCCTCAGCAGTCAAAAAAGGTTAACGCCCCTGGAATCACAGAATCACCGGTCAATATTGAATGCAAAGTGAAGGAAATAATCGATTTGGGAAGCCATCATATGTTTCTGGCCGAAGTGGTTCATGTCACGGTAGATGATACCTATATCGACGAAGAGGGAGCCTTTCGTCTTGCCCGGTCGTACCCCCTGGTGTATAACCATGGCCATTATTTCGGACTGGGAAAGAAAATTGGAAAGTTCGGCTGGTCGGTAGAAAAAAAGAAAAAATGACAAAGCAGGGGAACTTCCGACGTACAATCCACTTTCTGACATACAGTGCACGATTCATGGCACATAATGATTCCCTCTGATTCCTGATTAATTCATAAATTTGTGCTTTAAACTGAACGATTCATGATTATTTAGTAGATGAACACACTATTATCTTACGGCAACAACTTACTTACCCTTTCTTTTTTTTTAACGATAACTTTTCTAATAATTAGTGTAAGTTTTAATTTAACGAATAGAGAGAAGTATTCTATATTATTTCTTTTGCTTACCGGTTTTTGTTTTTATTGTTTCGCCGCCTTGTTAGACCCCTACCTTAATATTTGGGATGAAAGGTTTCATGCTTTAGTTGCTAAAAATTTCATGAAGCATCCATTGTTGCCAACTTTATATGATGATCCAATTGTTACTATGGATTACGACAGGTGGGACCGCTCTCATATCTGGCTACATAAACAGCCCTTGTTTCTTTGGCAAATTGCTTTGTGTTTCAAGTTATTTGGCGTATCAGAGTTTAGTCTGAGAATACCAAATATTATTTCCGGTGTGATTCTAATATATATAGGATATCGAACAGGCAAATTGTTAGTCAATAGCAGGGTTGGATATTTAACAGGGATTTTTATTATTTCAACCTATTATATTTTTGAATTAATTACAGGAAGGCAGGCTGTTGACCACAACGATTTATCATTTTTATTTTATATCTCTTTAAGTATATGGTCATTTATCGAATATTACTATTCCGGGAAAAAATATTGGATCTTTATTATTGGTTTGTTTTCCGGAATGGCAATTTTATGCAAATGGTTAGTAGGATTACTTGTTTATTTCGGTTGGTTTGTTTTAAAACTTCTTCAGAAGAAATTTAGAATAGGGATGTACAAGGATTTAATCATCTCTTTATCTCTAACATTATTAATCGTTATACCCTGGCAAATATATACCTTCCTGACATTTCCAGATGAAGCAACTCAGGCATATCAATTTAATCTTTTACATTTTACAAAAGCTCTTGATGGTCATAATGGTACAGTTTGGTATTATTTGGAACATTTCAGTACAATTTACGGAAAACTTGCCCCATTCTTAATTATTCCAGCTTTTATTGTGCTATATAACAGAATAAAAGATAAAAAACTATATTATGTATTACTTGGAATGGTTATGATTGTATACCTGTTTTTTACAGCAGCATCTACAAAAATATTTAATTCTTTGGATTTACCTGAGAATTCTGTTTTATTTAATGTTAAAGGTCGTCATTATGTAGAAGCTATGTTTTACACCGGGATCCCAGCATATAATTTCATACCCTCTGAAGATCAATATTTGGATTTAAAAGCAAAAGGGAGGAAAATTATAATCTTTAGACCACACAATATTGAAATACCGGAATATTTAAGAGATGATTCAAATGTCAGATATATTGATGAGGAATTATTAGGATATCATTAATTCTATTATCAGATTATTAGATTTTAATATTAATCCAGGATAAATCTCAGTATTTTTTTATGCATTCAGCCCAAATAAAAACATCCGGCAATCCTCTTTTGGAAGTGTTCAAAACGCCTCATGAAACAGCGCCCTTTCCGCTGATAAAAGAGGAACATTTTCTGCCGGCATTCAAAGAAGCGATCCGGAAAGGGGAAAGCGAGATTCAAAAGATCGTTTCCAATTCGAAAAACCCCACCTTTAACAATACCGTGGTTGCCCTGGAGCGAACAGGCAGGTTACTCAACCGAACTACCGGAATCTTTTTTAACCTGTTGAGTTCGGAAACCAATGAGACCCTGCAGTCGATTGCCGAAGAAGCCTCTCCGTTGCTTACAAAATTCGGAAACGACCTGTTTCTCAACCCGGTATTGTTTGATAGAATAAACGTTGTTTACCAACAAAAGAATGACCTGGACCTGACTCCCGAACAAAAAACATTGCTCGAAGATACCTACACGGATTTTGTCCGCAAGGGAGCCAATCTTTCAGATGAAGAAAAGATGAGATTCAGGGAAATCAGCAAAGAATTGTCGATGCTTTCCTTGAAATTCGGGGACAATGTCCTCCGGGAAACCAACCGCTACGAAATGCATATAACCGATAAAAGCCGGCTTTCAGGATTGCCGGATGGTATGCTGGAAGCGGCAGCCGACAAAGCCCGGGAGAAAGGAAAAGAAGGATGGATCATTGACCTTACCCTGCCCCTGTATACTCCTTTCATGAAATATGCTGACAACCGGGAACTTCGTAAGAAACTCTATCTTGCCTATAGTTCCCGGTCTTTTAAAGGCGATGAACTGGATAATCAGGGAAACATAAAACGCATGATAACCCTTCGTCTGGAAACAGCCAATCTCCTGGGATATAAAAATTATGCATGCTATGTTCTAAAAAAACGGATGGCCACAGCTCCCGAAGCCGTTTATTCCTTGCTGAATGATCTGTACAAAGCCTGCTTCCCGGCAGCTCTGAAAGAGAAAGCAGAGGTGGAAAGATATGCACAGTCGATGGGTTTCACAGAAGAACTTATGCCCTGGGACTGGCCCTATTATGCGGAGAAACTGAAAGCAAGCAAATACAACCTCAACGATGAAATGCTGAAACCCTATTTTGAGCTAAACCATGTGATCAGCGGGGTATTCGGACTGGCTACGGAACTATACGGACTAACCTTTACACCCAACAGAAAGATTCCGGTATACCATGAGGAGGTCCTTCCTTACGAGGTGTTTGATGCCGATGGCCGGTTTCTTTCCGTGCTCTATACCGATTTTCACCCCCGCGAAGGAAAACGGGGCGGGGCCTGGATGAACGAGTTTAAAGGGCAATGGAAAGAGAACGGTGTGGATTCACGGCCTCACATCACCATCGTCATGAATTTTACCCGGCCTACCAAAACCAAACCGGCCCTGCTGACCTTTAGTGAGGTAAGAACTTTTCTTCATGAATTCGGACATGCCCTGCACGGAATGCTGGCTGATTCAACCTATTCCGTATTATCTGGAACCAATGTCTACCGCGATTTTGTGGAACTCCCTTCGCAGATCATGGAAAACTGGGCCGTTGAGAAAGAATTCCTCAACCGGTTTGCCCGGCATTACAAAACAGGGGAACCCATGCCCGAAGAGCTGGTAAATAAAATAAAAACGGCTGAAAACTACCTGGCCGGCATCCTTTCCTTACGCCAGTTGAGCTTCGGATACCTCGATATGGCCTGGCACACCCTCGAAGAACCGTTTGAAGGAAACATAAAGGAGTTTGAAGAGAATGCATGGAAAAAAACTCAACTCTTTCCGGTGATCGAAAAGGTATGCATGAGTACACAGTTCAGCCACCTGTTTGCCGGGGGCTATGCAGCAGGGTACTATGGATATAAATGGGCTGAAGTACTCGATGCCGATGCCTTCAGCCTCTTTAAAGAGAAAGGCCTGTTCAACAAAGAAGTGGCCTCATCGTTTCGAAAAAACATTCTCGAAAAGGGCGGATCGGAACACCCCATGGTTTTATACAAACGATTCCGCGGACAGGAACCAACCGTTGACGCCCTGCTGAAACGAAGCGGATTGAAATAATCTTTTATTCAAAACCTTTATACCCCTTCCGGGTATTTACAGAAGAAAACATACCAACTACCTTTCCGGGAAGTTTCAGCCCCTCAGGCAGAAAAGAAAGGTCACTTCACGGCTGATCCGTTTGTCATCTTCCGGTCCGGGGCCACAATGGACAAGGTTCCCCCGGCATCCTCAGCACAGAGGATCATTCCCTGTGATTCAATGCCCCGTAATTTTTTAGGTTCCAGGTTCACCAGGATACAGATCTGTCGGCCAATCAGGTTTTCCGGTTCATAGTATTCAGCAATTCCTGAAACTATGGTACGCCGGTCGATACCGGTATCTACTTTCAGCTTGAGGAGTTTCCGGGTTTTGGGAACTTTTTCTGCTTCCAGGATGGTTGCCGTGCGTATATCCATGGTTCCGAAATCTTCAAAGGAAACGGGTTCTTTGGAAGGATTGATTTTTTCTTCGTTCATGGTATTGGATTTTTTTGTATCCATCAGTTTCCGGAGTTGCTTTTCGATCACAGGATCTTCAATTTTCTCAAACAGCAAGCTGGGTTTATGAATACGATGCCCCTCTTTCAGCAGGTCGGTATTCCCCAGTTTGTCCCAGTTCATTTTTTCCACATTCAGGAATCCCCTCAGTTTCTCCATGCTGAACGGCAGGAAGGGTTCCAATACAATCGTAAGGCTGGCTGAAACCTGAAGGCAGATATTAATGATGGTTTTCACTCTCTCCTCATCGGTTTTTATCCCCTTCCAGGGTTCTTCATCCGCCAGGTATTTGTTGCCCAGGCGGGCAAGGTCCATCGCATATTTCAGGGCTTCACGAAAACGGAACGCATCAAGGCTTTTTTCGACACTTGCCTTGATGGCTGCTATACCATCCAGGGTTTCTTTGTCGTACTCCGTAAGTTCTCTTCGCGGGGGTACGACCCCTTCAAAGTATTTCTGAGTCAACACCAGGGCCCGGTTTACAAAATTACCCAGGATTGCCACCAGTTCGTTGTTGTTCCGGGTTTGAAAATCCTTCCAGGTAAAATCGTTGTCTTTGGTTTCCGGTGCATTGGCGGTCAATGCATATTTCAATACATCTTCCTTTCCGGGAAGATCTTCCAGGTATTCATGCAACCAGACAGCCCAGTTCCGGGAGGTAGATATTTTCTCGCCCTCGAGGTTCAGAAATTCATTGGCCGGGACATTGTCGGGAAGGTTGTACGTACCTTCAGCTTTCAGCATACATGGGAAAATAATGCAATGAAAAACGATGTTGTCCTTTCCAATAAAATGAATCATTCTGGTTTCAGGATCTTTCCAGTATTTTTTCCATTCCGGAGTCAGTTCCCTGGTCGCCGAGATATAGCCGATGGGTGCATCAAACCATACATAAAGCACTTTTCCTTCAGCCCCTGCAATGGGAACAGGTACACCCCAGTCGAGGTCACGGGTAACAGCCCGGGGCAGCAACCCGCTGTCGATCCACGATTTGCACTGCCCGTAGACATTGGGTTTCCACTCCCTATGCCCCTCCAGGATCCATTCCCGAAGCCATGGTTCGTAAGCATCCAGCGGCAGATACCAGTGTCTGGTTTCTTTCAGAACCGGCGTATTCCCGCTGATCATCGATTTCGGATCGATCAGCTCTGTGGGACTTAACGAAGTACCGCAACTTTCACATTGATCCCCGTAAGCCTTTTCATAGCCACATTTCGGACATGTCCCCATTATATACCGGTCGGCAAGGAACTGGTTGTTCTCTTCATCGAAATACTGTTCCGTGGTTTTTTCAATAAATTTTCCTTCGTCGTACAGTTTTTTGAAAAATTCCGAAGCTGTTTCGTGATGAATCTGAGCACTGGTTCGTGAATATACATCGAAAGAAATGCCAAACTGTTCAAAGGATGTTTTTATTAATTTATGGTATTTATCGACCACATCCTGCGGTGTAATGCCTTCGTTTTTAGCCTTCAGGGTAATGGGTACGCCGTGCTCATCGGATCCGCCGATCATCATGACTTCTTCGTTTTTCAGCCGTAAGTAACGCGCATATATATCAGCCGGAACATATACACCGGCCAGATGACCAATATGCAAAGGCCCGTTGGCATAGGGCAACGCTGTGGTAATTAACGTCCGCTTGTATTTGCCCATGGTACGAATTTATTTTTTTATTTAAAGCTTACAAAGATAGATGATTTTTAGAGAAACACGACAGGCTGAAGGCAATTCCGGGAGAGAGACAAAGGGCAGGAAGCAGGAAGCCAAAGGCTTGTAGCCGGTTGCGGATAGGAAAGTTCCCTGCGTGGATGCTTTTTCAAGCAAAAGCCGGCAGAGGAAACCGTAAAGGATCGCAACCAATAAACCGGTATTTTTTTGTCGCACTTTTCAATGAATAACCTTACCTCTTTTTCGAAATCTTATGGGTCCCGTCCCGGAAGAATAATTTGTGATTTATTCGGGCTATTTTGTACTTTTACAGGGAAAACAATTCGGGCATGATCAATCCACCCTATCTAAACGGCAAATCTACATTCCGGATCGTTGCCCCAGCCGGAAAAATAAAAAAGGAGTATGTCCATAACGGCATACAATGGCTTGAAAGTCAGGGATACAGGGTTATTCCGGGGGATCACATGCTGGATGTGCACAATCAGTTTGCAGGAAGAGATACCAGCCGTTTGCAGGATCTGCAGGAAGCCCTCGACGATCCGGAAACATCGGTTATTCTTTGCGCCCGGGGGGGATACGGAACCATCCGGATTGTGGACAGGTTGAATTTTTCCTCATTTCTGAACCATCCGAAATGGATTGTCGGATTCAGCGATATAACCATCTTGCACTGTGTCATGAACCGGCTGGGTGTGGCTTCGATCCACGGATCCATGGTACGTCATCTCCCAAAACCGGGGGCCGGAGCTTCGGAAAGCGTTCAATCTCTTTTTGCCCTGCTGAACGGGGAAAAACAGGAATATACACCCAGAAACCACGCCCTCAACAGAACCGGCAGGGCTGAAGCAGAACTGGTCGGGGGAAACCTTTCCATCATCTACAGCCTCACAGGAACCCCTTATGAGCTGAATCTGTCAGACAAAATCCTGTTTATTGAAGACATCGGCGAATACCATTACCACATCGACCGGATGATGCACAACCTGAAACTAAGTGGAAAACTAAGCCAGCTGGCCGGTTTGGTGGTGGGAGGTTTTACTAAAATGAAAGACAGCCGGAAAAATTTTGGGTTAAATGCCTTTGAAATTATTTCTAAAGCAGTCAAAGACTATGACTACCCGGTATGTTTCGGCTTCCCGGCAGGTCATGATAAAAAAAACCTGGCCCTAACCTTCGGAGCCAAATGGAAGCTTGAAGTGTCTGAGGAAATCTCTGTTTTAAAAAGGATCGAATAGAATAGAGAAAAGGATTCCATCTTTTTTCAGATTGAATCCTTTTTATCGGTTTTACTGGATCATAAGCTTCCTGGAAACCGTTTTATTTCCGTAAATCACTCGCAGCACATACGGTCCCGGGTCGTATTTTTCCACATCGATAGCTATGCCTTCCTGCATCTCAAAATCATCGTAAAGCTGTGAATGATAAAGCGAACCATTCGCACCCACCATTTCCACGGCATACATCCCGCAGGGTGCATTGTTCAGGGAGATCCGGATTATATCATCTGCAGGATTCGGGAAAACGGTTAACTCTTCTTTAATTAGTTCAAAGCCTTTGGCATCGACAAGGACAGTTGTTTGGGTGTCGTATTGCCCTGGTTCAGCCTCCACATGATTTACATTGTCGGTAGCTATGCTGTAAAATTTATAGGTTGAACCAACCTCTCCTTCAAAAAATGCGGATGTCTCGGGTGTACGTGATTGCCATTCATACAGGTTTGTATCGTTTTCCATTACATACACCGAATAATCGCGAATCCCTGAGCCGTTATCAGAGCCGGTCCAGGAAACGGTAAACCTGTTTCCTGTATTTCCTTCCAACGAAAACACCTGGCTTTCGGGAGCCTCCAGGTCGAGGGTGTTCAGGTATTCGTTGGTAAAGATGGGTTCGTTGGCATCGAATACAATTTTTGCCTTATTTTTGATTTCATCGTTGGTTCCCAAATCACTTTTTAACCCAACAGTAAAACTCACAAACCCTTCGCCTTCCGGAGAGGTAACATTGGGTGGAAGGAATCCGGTAAACGGGTCTTCTTCGAGGTTCATGGTTTCCGGATTCAAGGAAATAAATTCCCAGGTAGCAACACCGCTGGTTGTATCCACTTTCCCTGACACTCGTGTAATCAAATTTATACCGGGGCGCATATCGATATCCATCGAAAATTCTTTCAGGGAATTTCCAACGGGATTAAAAATGGTATCGCCCCATCCGAATGCTCCAAAACCAAAACCTGAGAGATTGAATACGGACAGGTCTAAGGTATCGGTTATGGTTACAACATGGGCAGGTGCTGTTGCTTCGCTTTTATTCTCGAAAAGGATGGTATATGGAACCTGGTTATTTTTCACAATAAAATTCTGTCCTCCAAATCCTGAAGGGCCGATCATTTCGTTGGGGTCAAACGAGGAAACGGCCCCGACAGATTTATTTTGTGTAGACAAATCTTTCCCAATATTTTTACAATCGGCAATACTTTGAGCATAGCCACCCATATTTGCCAGAAAAACACCAACTCCTTTAACCACACCACCAACACCTGAAAGATTTACACCGCAATCAACAACGGTCACTGCCGTATTCCACAAAGTCCCCCAGAATGAAAATTTTTCATCCCACGGAGGGGTTTGGTATGTTTTATAAACCTGTTTCCCAACCGACCAGGCACATCCTACCCCCGGGATTGCTGAAGTCCCGATATCGACAATACCTTCAGCAAGTACACCGGTTACACACTCGGCTACTTTTAACTTCAGCTCGCTTTTTGTTAGCTGAACGCTTTTTTCCCCGGTACCTTCAACCATGTATTCCACCCAGGGAGGATTCATCCAGGCCATAATATCAAAACTGTCCGGCGATTTAATCCTGATATGAATACTATAAGAGCTGTTGGCAGGGATTACGGGAATTATTAAAGGATAAACCCTGGCATCCATTTCCTGTCCCAGAACTTCATCGGTTTCAAAAAATAAATCGAGGTTTTCAATTTCAGATGCTATCCCCATGTCGGAAGCTACTTCAGGAACCACAATATCAAAATCGATAAATTCAACTTCCAGTTCGGGGTAATTGGTAAATGCCAGCCATAATGGTACTGCATAGGCATCCGTATTACCATTGTTTCCAAAATTGACCGTATAAGTCTGCCACATGTTAAATAATATCAGCCCCCTTCCGGAAACATTTATCCAGGGCTTTGCCTCTTCACCCTGTACCATTTTAAATGCCCCGGGAAGGCTCATCTCTACACTATTTTTTGAAACAATCATATCCCAATCACCGAGAGGCTTCCCATACAAATCAAAATGGGCAGCAAGTGCACCCTCTCCCGGTGAAGTTAATTCTTCGCCAATTATATCAGCTTCACCTTCTTTTCTTAATATTAACGATGTATTTTCAGTTGATAACCCACCTCCAAATACAGAAATGGTTGCATACCCCAGGTTTCCGGCCCTGGTTGGCTCAACCCTGTCGAGGCCAACAATAGTAGCATGCTTGACAGCTGAAGTTACAGCCGTACTATTTTTAGATGTTAGAGAGATGTCATACTCACCTGCAACAGAATAAGTATACTTTGGATTTCCCTGTTCCGAAGTATTATCATCGCCAAAATCCCATAACCAGGAAGTTGCATTGGTGGTTTTATTGTTAAACGAAATTTCGTTGGCCACCTGGTATGTTTCAAAATTGGTAACCGGCGGGTTAAAATCTGATGTCACCATATCTCCTAAATAAAGAGGAATAGCATCATTCCCGTTTCCGGATATATCTTTAAAAGTATCATCAAAATTTAACCAGAGTTTCAGGCTGTCTTCCTGTCCCGTAAACGTTTTGGTTTGGTTTTTGATTAATTCTTCCTGGGTTAATGCCCGGTTCCAGAGCCGGATGTCATCAAGCAAATAATTGGCATCGGCATTTGATGCACCCCGTGAACCAATCATTAACATACCATCACCGGGAATAATAGCGCCGGTTACTGTTTGTTCCACAATCAATAAACCGTCGATATATAATTTAAGGTTATTAAGGCCTGCATTGGCATCATACGTAAAAGCCACATGATGCCATAAGGTATCTAAAACATTGGTA
>Ga0307422_1000917_pt1 | contig 15701 bp, 16 predicted proteins | sample SalMarWE160290MG_FD_202153 | JGI IMG/M metagenome (GOLD analysis project Ga0307422, IMG submission 202153) | Salt marsh sediment microbial communities from the Plum Island Ecosystem LTER, Massachusetts, United States - WE1602-90 | ecosystem: Environmental > Aquatic > Marine > Intertidal zone >...
GGACCTGGGCATGATCGTGCGCGACATTGACGAATTGGTGGTGTTGAACGACGAGGCTCACCACATCCACGACCCGAGCATGGCATGGTTCAAATCCATCGAGGACATTCACAATCGTTTGAAACAAAAAGGCGCGGCGCTCTCCCTACAAGTGGACACGACCGCAACGCCTAAACACAACAACGGCGCGATCTTTGTGCAAACGGTGGACGATTATCCGTTGGTGGAAGCGATTTCGCAAAACGTGGTCAAGCACCCAGTCCTGCCCGATGCCCCCAGCCGCGCCAAACTGGCGGAGCGTCAGAGTGCCAAGTACACCGAGAAATACGCCGACTACATTCACCTCGGGGTGATCGAATGGCGCAAGGCGTATGCCGAGCATGAAAAACTGGGCAAGAAAGCCATCCTGTTCGTGATGACCGACGACACCCGCAACTGCGACGACGTAGCTGAATACCTGGAAGGTAGCTACCCCGATCTGGAAGGCGCGGTGCTGGTCATTCACACCAAGAACAACGGCGAGATCTCAGAATCGACCTCAGGCAAAGCCAAAGAGGAAATGGACAAGCTGCGCGAGCAAGCCAACGCGATTGACGGGCTGGACAGCCCCTACAAAGCCATCGTATCGGTGATGGTGCTCAAAGAAGGCTGGGATGTGCGCAACGTCACCACTATTGTGGGACTGCGCCCCTATTCGGCCAAAAGCAACATTTTGCCGGAGCAAACCCTGGGGCGCGGCTTACGCAAAATGTATCCAGGCAGCGTGGAAGAATACGTCAGCGTGGTCGGCACGAATGCCTTTATGGACTTTGTGGAATCCATTCAAGCAGAAGGCGTGGTGCTGGAGCACAAGCCGATGGGAGAAGGCACCGGCCCCAAAACGCCGCTGGTGGTAGAGATTGACAAAGAAAACGTCAAAAAAGACATCGAGGTGCTGGATATTGAAATCCCGGTGCTGACACCCCGCGTTTACCGCGAATATAAAAATCTGGCAGCGCTGGATGTAGGCGCATTAGGGCATCAGCGTGTGTTGTACTTGCAGTTCAGCGAAGAGGAACAGCGGGAGATCGTCTTCAGGGATATCACCACCGGAGAGGTAACGCACACTACTATTCTGGACACGGCGGGCGTTGCCGATTACCGCAGTGTGATCGGCTACTTTGCGCAGACCATCCTGAAGGATATGCGGCTGGTGAGCGGCTACGACGTGCTGTACGGCAAGGTCAAGGAGTTTGTGCAAGATTATCTCTTTGACCGGAAGGTGCAACTCGAAAGCCCCAACACCCTGCGCAACCTGTCAGAACTGGCCGCCACCAAGACCCTGCTTGAAACCTTCAAGAAGGCGATCAACGCTCTTACGGTACAGGACAAGGGCGACGCCGAAATCCGCGACACCATCAAGCTACGGCAGACGCGCCCCTTCGTTGCCAAAGACCAGGGCTACCTCATCCCGAAAAAGAGTGTCTTCAACCGCATCATCGGCGACAGCCGTTTTGAATTGCTGTTCGCCCGCTTCCTGGAAGACTGCGACGATGTGGTTTCCTACGCCAAGAATTATCTGGCGGTGCATTTCAAGCTGGACTACGTCAACGCGGACGGCGACATCTCCAACTACTATCCGGACTTTTTGGTGAAGATATCCGATACGTATATTGTTATTGTCGAAACCAAGGGGCGGGAAGAACTGGATATACCGTATAAGATAGCTCGGCTGCGGCAGTGGTGCGAAGATATAAACCGGGTGCAGCCGGATGTGAAATACGACTTTGTCTACGTGGACCAGGAAAATTTTGAGAAATTCAAGCCTGCATCATTCAGGCAATTGATCGATGGCTTTAGGGAATACAAAGAGAAACTATAATGCGCTGCAGCAGATGGCAATTTCGCTGCCGCTCCATTGCCTTAGGTAAGCTTGACCGTTTGTTGCGATCCGTGAATGAGGGATATAGTCAACTATGTCCTCTAATTAGAAACACTTCGCTGGCACGAGAATCATCTTGAAAAAGGGTTTTTTGACAGGCTCGTTATGCGAGGAAGCAAAGTATGACAACTCTAAAAGATTCAATAGAGATCAAAACAGCACCAGAAAAAATATTTAATGGTTTGATTAGAGTATTTTCTTCTGAAGAAGACTTTAAGAGATGGCATAAAGACCATGTCAAATGCCAATGGCTTAGAGGAAAGCCATTTGAGATAGGATCAGTTCTCTATATTGAGGAATATTTGCATGGAGAATTGCATAAAATGAAGTTTCTTGGCACTCAATTAGACCCAAACAGAAAAATTGAATATAAACTCCTGTTTCCAATGTCTATGATTTGTCCTAAGGGTTCATTTATTATAGAACCCAAAGGAGAAAGTTGTATTTTTACTGCTACACTGTCTTTTAGACTGGGTTGGTTATTCTTAATATTTGCACAGGGTAGAGTTGAGGCCATCAAAAAACACATGAAAGAAGAAGGAGAAAACCTAAAAAAGATTTCAGAAAAGGATGAAATTTAGTCGAGGAACAAGGTTAATCAAGAAAAAACATTTCAAAAACCATTGAAATTCTACACATAACAACAGGTTGAACGGGGACTGGCTTTTTCGCTGGCCGCTCAAAAGCCAGCCTGTTAAGACGACCGTTGGCCTGAAAAAATCCTTGACGATCAATAGTGGCATGGCTATACTTTGGATATACACTAGGAGGTGATCAAATGCTTGCAAAAATACAACGATGGGGAAACAGCCAAGGCCTTCGTATTACAAAGGCATTGCTTGCAGATGCACAAATAAGTGTAGGTGACGATGTCAATATAGCCGTAAAAAATGGTGCCTTAATCGTCACCCCAACCCAACGAACTCGAAAGAAATATAATCTCAAGGATCTTGTGGCGAAAATTCCCGATGGATATAAGGCTAAAGAAACCGACTGGGGAAACGCAGTCGGAAAAGAGGTCTGGTAAATGGCCGCCTATATTCCCAAACAAGGAGATTTAATAGCGATTACATTTGATCCACAGGCCGGCCATGAACAGAAGGGGCGGCGTCCCGCGTTGGTTGTGAGCAAAGATTTATTTAATAGCAGCACAGGAATGGCTATCGTGTGCCCCATTACAAACACGGATCGTGGTTTCCCCTTTCACGTACCAATTCCGAAAACAAGCAAACTGACTGGTTTCGTCATGGTAGAGCAAGTGAAATCAGTTGACTTTCATGCTCGTAGAGTCAAACGTATCGAACCGCGAAACGAAGAGCTGTTATCTGAAGTCCTATCAATATTAGATGCTTGTATATATTAGCAGGCCAGCCATGGCATTCAGCTGACCGCCAAGAAAGGCGGCCGCTGATGCCCGCCGGCCCGTTAGCTCGAGTCATATCAAAGCAAAAGGGGAAACAAATGAAACGCCTCTACATAATCATCTGTGCCGTGCTCTTTTTAGGTGCAGCCCTTCTATTCTTGTACTGGTTGAACCAAGACAGAGGGGCCCCGGATTTCTTTGAAGACCCATAGCACAACCTTCTGGTTCTGCGTGCTTTGGACCCCATTCACTATGAATGAACGTAGTTGACTATGTCCCCTAATTAGAAACACTTCGCTGACACGAGAATCAATCGCAAAACGGTTTTTGACAGGCTCGTTAGCCATTGTTGTTATAGAGCGAGACTTATATGGAGATAGATCGCCTCGACCATCTTGTGCTGACCGTGAGAGATATTACCGCTACATGCGAGTTTTACAAAAAGGTTCTTGGTATGCGCGAAGTGACTTTTGCAGGGGGCAGAAAGGCGCTCACTTTCGGTAACCAGAAAATCAACCTCCATGAATATGGCGACGAGTTCGAACCTAAATCACAGTCTCCTACCCCGGGTTCTGCCGATCTATGTTTTATAACTCAAGTACCTGTGGCGGAGGTTATCAAACACGTTCGTTCGTGTGGCGTTCAGATCTTGGAAGGTTCGTTAGAGAGAGCTGGTGCTATGGGGCCAATCATGTCTATCTATTTTCGAGATCCCGATGGGAACCTCATTGAGGTTTCCAACTACAGCGCTACCAGCTAACCTGCAATGACAAATGATAGAACTTTATAGTTACAGGACAGGCATACGGGGGGGCTTTACGCCTAAGGCGCACAAGCCACTCCATAAGCCCTTCGGCCTTGAGCTCAGAGCCGAAAGGTCACGCCCCCGATAAACTCGGGATCTTCCACATGACGGGCGTATTCGATGCAACTATCTGGCTGTGTACGACGCTGCCGCTCCGCACACGTAAGGTGATGCTGTCGTTACCCAATGGTCAGGGAAAGTTGATGCCGTAAGCGTCTCAATATCTGTCTATGACCCTGGAACTTGCTCCCTTACATTCCTGGGATCGCCGTTCCTCATCGCCTCGAGCCTCTCAATCCTTTCCACCGGTGTCGGATGGGAGTAGTTGAACCATGCATAGATCGGATGGGGTGCCAGATTGGCCAGATTATCAGCGCTGAGCCTGATGAGGGTATCCCGAACCGGCTCTGATGCGCCTATCAAGGAAACCGCCACGTCATCGGCCTCCTTTTCGTATTTCCTGGAAAGCGCTGATCCAATGGGCCTTAAAAAATAACTTAGGGGGCTCAGGGCTATCGGTGCGAGCAGCAGGCCAACGTAGCGAATCTGCTCCCCGAATCCGAAGGTACGGTAGAGAAGCTCCCAATCGAGCATTACCGACAGGATAAACAGCCCGACAAGGGAAAACGCCTCCAGTACTATAAGCTGTTTGATCACATGTTTCCTTTTCCAATGGCCCGCCTCATGGGCAAGCACTGAGAGGATCTCCTGCTCGGGGTGAGAAGCGAGCAGGGTATCGAAGAGAACGATCCTCTTGCTTTTTCCTATCCCCGTGAAATAGGCATTGGTGTGTTTGCTGCGCTTGCCGGCATCCATCTGAAACACGCCCTTTACAGTCAACCCCGCCCTTTCTAGGAGGCGGGCTATGCGTTGGGCCAGTGCCGTATCGGCTATGGGTTCGAATTTATTAAAAAGCGGAGCAATGAACACGGGGTACAGCCACAGTATCACGAGCTCAAATATTGAGATAATCACCCATGCGAAGATCCACCACGTGGCCTCGAAATAGGACACCAATACCAAGAGCACAACGAGCACGATCCCGCCCAGAATCGCTGATATCAACATCCCCTTAGCCCAATCCGAGAGCCACAAACCAATCGTCTTGGTATTGAATCCGTGCCTCTGCTCGATCACAAAGGTGCTATAGAGATCAAAGGGGATATCGAGCATATGGGAGGAGATCGCGAGTACGGCAAAAAAGATGAGGCCCCCGCCTATGAAACCCGCGCCCCAACCCTTGATTGCATCAACCAACCAGGGTAGAAGTCCGCTGAGCAGGATCGCCAGCAACACCGCCTGGTCGAACAGCCTCGCCACGATGCCGAATCTGGTTGAATCCTCCGTGTACGAGGCAATCTTGGAAAACCTATCTCCATCCACCACCCCTTGGAAGGCCCGGGGTACGGTGTGACGGTGTCGGCGGAGGTAGGAGATATTGAGGAGGTCGAGGGCAAGCTGAAAGACCAATCGGAAGGCAAAGAAAAAAAGAAACGCGATGAGCAAGCCATTCAACTGAATCCTCACATGTTACCCCTCGCCCTTGGAAAGTTTCCCAGGATAAACCTTTTCCCACGCAACGCAAAGACCGCCGAGAGATAAAAATCTAATGGAATGCTAACCTTGCTGTCCTGCTGGTATGTAAAAAAATAACTCAAACTCAGCCATCTCTGCGTCTTTGCGGTCAAGCATTAGCTTCTTTCCACCGGATTCCCTCATCGCAGAGATCAACGATCTTGCAGGCCTCGTGCCGAGGCCTCCTGGCTACACAGACTGCTCTGCCATGTAGAATAAGGAAATTCGAGAAAAGCCTCCATTTCCCCTTTTCCACGATCTCCATGAGCTCAAATTCCACCTTGGTCGCATCGGTATTCCTGGTAAGCCCCATGAGCCTGCTCAACCTGAGCACGTGGGTGTCCACCACGATCCCCGGAATATCAAAGGCCTCAGACAGTACGACGTTGGCTGTTTTCCTTCCGATTCCGGGAAGAGACACAAGCTCTTCAAGGCTCGCTGGCACCTCTCCATTAAACCTCTCTATCAGCTCCGCAGCGAAGCCCTTAATGGATTTGGCCTTGTTGCGAAAAAACCCCGTCGGCCTGATATCCTGCTCAAGCTCTGCGATATCTGCCTCGGCATAGTCCCGCGCGGATCGATATTTCTTGAAGAGCTCAGCGGCAACCTTATTCACCCTCTCGTCGGTACACTGGGCTGAAAGGACCGTTGACACCAGAAGCTCCAATGGGCTGGCGAACTCTAGGGCAGTTCTGGCGTTGGGATACTCTGCTTCAAGGATTACGATTATCCTCTCTGCCCTAGCCTTTTCCTTCTTTTTTCCCATATGCAACATTAGAAATCAACCCTGTTACACCCGAGCAAACGAGAAGGGATCTAGGACGTACCCCTCTTCTTCGCATAGTAACTCTTCAGATCGATTAACCTGCCCGCATATTCCTTTCGGAAATAAAACAGGCAGCAGTTCTCAATCTCATCAGCCAAAGGCTCCAAATAGGGGGTGATGTCGATCCCGAAACTGTTAAGCTTCCTTTTATCGGCTTCATGAATAACCAGGATGCTGTAATAGGTGAGGAGCAGCCTCAATCGATTTTCTCTCCGAAACAGGCAGGCTCGCCCGCCTATGCTGTTGATTAAATACCCGGCATACCTATAGGTGATATCGAGCGGAGGAGGAAGCCCTTCCCTCATTCCGCACGTATCGCCTGACATAAGCCACCGGTAAAAGAGCGCCAGGTTGACCTCCATGGCATCCGCTTCATGTTCTACAATCGTCTTTATGAGCTTCAGATTTTGTAGGCCCAAGACCCTGTAAAGATGATAGATATTCTGGATCATTATATCATAATTAAGCCCTTCCCCTGCCGGAACCGGCGGATGTGATGATAAGCTGGAGATGAGGGTGCTAAAACAGGTAAACACGTCTTCCCCCAACTTCAACTCCCTGACATAGTCTTTCTTCTCCAGGTATGCGAAGAATTCTTTGAGGTCCTCGTTTATCCTCTGACACTCATCCTCACGCGTCATTGGTTGGGCTTCTGTTTCCTTTTTTCCTAACACCTCGTTGAGGCCCTCCTGCGGCGCTTCAGCGGTTGGCTCTTCCTTAACTGAGGGAGCTTCTCCAGTGCCCCGCGGCTCCACCCTGCTCTCCTGCTGAAAGGCAGGTTTTTCCTCATGTCCCTTCCCAACATAATGGAAGTAGAGGATTACCAGGCCACCTGCAATAAGGGCGATAACCAAAAGCAATAATGCCTTATTCCCCTTCATTTCTTATTCCTCCATCTCTTCTTCAAGCCCAATCGGCAACTCAAGAGACACGGTCGTTCCATTCCGACCGCTGCTCTGTATATCAAGTTCACCTCGATGATTTGTAACGATCTGATAGACCATGGTCAACCCCAAACCCGCCCCTATTGTCTTGGAGGTTACAAAGGGATCAAGCACGGAGTCAAGTTTATCCTCATCTATGCCTTCCCCTGAATCCTCTACTACAATCCGAATGACCGAGCCCAATTCCTTTGCCTCGATCTTGATCATGCCTCCTTCAGGCAAGGCTTCGATGCTGTTCTGGATAATATTTCTGAAGGCCCTGGATATCTGCTCTCGGTCCAGGTTCATGGCCGGTAAATGCCCATCGATATCCGCTTCTAGCCGTATACCCTGCCTCGACATGATGGGAGAGAACTCCTTAACAACCTTGGCAATCAGAGCTTCTACATCTGTCTTCTGAAGGTGCACGGTCTGCATTCCCGCAATCTCTTTCACGTCTCGAACGAGCGTATCAAGCCTGGAGGTCTCGCTGAGGATAATGTCGAGGTATTTCTGTAACCGACTATCCTCTGCCAGGTCGGCCTTCATCCTCTTTGCAAAGCCGCCAATGGACATGATGGGATTTCTCACCTCATGAGCAACCCCCTGGACCAGATTTGCAATGGCTGCCAAGCGTTCCGATCTAAGCAATTTCCTTTGGGTAACCCTCAGTTCCTGCTCGGTTAACTCGAAGTTTTCCTGGAGCCTCTGGTAAAGCTTTGCGTTGTCAAGGGCTACGGCGATCTGTTGTGCAAGGGCGGTTAAAAGCTCGGCGTCCTCTTCGGTAAAGGGGTTGCCGTCCTTTTTATTGAGTACCTGCAGGGCCCCTGTGATCCTCCCACGTATGGCGAGCGGCACACAGATAAGCGATCGCGTGGTAAAGCCCGTCTCCCCGTCAAACCGGTAGCTAAACCTGGGTTCTCTTTTCACATCCTCGACGATCAAAGGTTTTCCGCTCTGAATGACCCACCCGGCGATTCCCTCACCGTGCCGTAATCTTTTGGAGGTCATGAACACACCCTTCTCGCCCCGCGCCAGTCTCACGGATATATCGCCTTTCTCCGGGTCCAACTCGAACACAGAGCTGGCCTCTGCCTCCATACACTCCTCAGCTGCCTTCATAGCGAAATTGAGCACATCATTGGTGTGAAGCGAGGAATTGATAAGGGCGCTGGACTTGAGAAGGGCGGTTAATTCCCTGCGGTGGATATCGGTGTGGAGCCCTTTGTTCATGTCATTTACAGTGGGATTCATGCACCTTTACGGTAAAGGCGATTATTCATCGTCAACTAATTTATAATATCCTACTTGAGATCATTGGTAAATTAAAAAACGCCTCACCAAGCTCGCTTGCCGAAAACTCCTATGCGCCATGTTCCCCTCAAAGGACCAAAGATCTTGTTCCCATAAGGTTCTTGTGATATTCGATAAATTGCCTTCATCATTTTCCCCGACCGTAACTGTGTTAGCGCTCAATACTATCCTTATACCACATGTTAAGGATACCCACAGTAATCTCGAATGAAAGAGAAATTTTATCCATGGTAGTCCTATAGGCTATACGTAGTACCTTTCGCCTGCGGTGGGGGAGTAAGTTACAAAATTTTTTATTGAAAGTTATGACAATTTGGAATATTCTAAAAAAGAATATAAAATTTGATCCCTAATGAGCTTTAAAATATCAGCGGAAAATGCCCTCCTCGGCATACTCATGGCTGGACCCAAACACGGCTATGAGTTGCATGGATACATGTCCGCTCGGATGAATGAATTCTGGCAACTGAGCATGAGCCAGATCTATGCCCTGCTGAAAAGGCTGGAACGTGAAAGATTCGTTGTGTCGGAGCAAGAACAGCAGGAAAACCGACCTGTACGAAAGGTCTTTTCCCTGACCCGAACCGGTAAAAAAAGATTTCTTGCCTGGGTTGAATCACCTGTCCGACATGTGCGGGATATCCGTATTGAATTTATGGCAAAAGTGTTCTTTATTTGTGAACTCCGCCTGAGACGAGGGGATTTTCTTATTGAACAGCAGATCGAGGTGCTGGAAAAGAAACTTAACCCTATCGAAGCTTCAAAGGAAAAGAGCGCCGATAGTTTTGAACAACTCCTCTTTTCCTTCAAGACTGCTCAGACCGCAGCTGTTCTGAAATGGTTGCATGAATGCAGACAAGTGCTCGCAAAAACAGGGTGGGATTAGAGACGAGACGTAAAGATGCCCATGCCACGATCAACCTAAATATCAATGCCAAAAACCCGGATAAGACTGCCTTAAGTATTACGGTAGAAATCGGTAAGCGTAGGAGAGAAGCCGATAATGCGGTCAAGACTTGGCAGGTAGGAGGCGAGAGATCATAAAAAAATTAATCATATTTTTTGTCCTCATAGCCTTTCTGTTGGTTTGCAGTCTTTTTGCCTTCGTTCGCAAATCTGCGTGCAGCGAAAAGGGAAAGCAGACAAAAGGCATAGAGATCAGCATGGCGGTTGAGTTTAATGATCACGCTGCCTGCGCCTTCATTGCCCGGGATAAGGGATGGTTCGCAAAGGAAGGGCTAAACGTGGCTGCCTTTGAAAGCTATACAACGGGCACCGCCCTCGCCGCTGCTCTGGCGCGGGAAGATATCCAGGTGGCCTACATCTGCCTTGTGCCGGCAATACATGCCTATGCAAATGCGCGGGTACCTTTGAAGATTATCGCGGGGACACATAAGTACGGGTATGGTCTGGTGGCTAATCCGGACAAGATCAAGGTCGTCAAAGATTTGGGGAAATCTGGCATCCGCATCGGTTGCGTGAGAGAAGGAGGATCTGCTGATGTCTTGCTCCACAAGGTGCTCGAAAAATACGGCCTTGAAAAAGACATGCTACTGGACAGCGTTCGACGCATGAACCCGCCGAAACAGGTTTTGGCCATCAAAGCCGGGCAACTGGATGCTGCTTTCCTCCCGGAACACTGGGCGACCATGGCAGAAACTTATGGCTTCACCATGCTTATCACTGCAAAGGAGGTATGGCCTCACATGCAAGGAAGCGTACTCGTTGTGAAGGACGACCTGCTCAGGAATGACCCGGGCTTGATTCAAAGACTGGTCAAGGTGACTCAACAGGCTACTGACTGGATTATTAAAAACCCGAGCGAGGCTGCCACGGTTGTGGCCGGACAGCTCTCCGTCACCGTCCATAAGGCTTTCCCAATCCAGCCAACCGAGAGCGGTGCAAATCTGGACATCACTCCCCAGATCTTATTTAGATCAATGGCCAGGCTAGAATACAGCCCACATATCGATCCTTCCACGGTGCAAGAAACAATCGATTACCTGGTGCACATGGGCACTATCAAGAGGGCTTTCAATGCCGATGACATCATGGATCTGAGATTCATCGAATGAACCGGATTACCATAATAAAACCACCATGGGAGCTACTGCCGGTAGTCGCTTTTCTGGCCTTGTGGGAGATTTCAGCAAGATTCCATCTGGTCCCAGGGCAATTCTTCTTCCCTCCCTTTTCCACTGTCGTGCAGGAGCTCTTTCATCTGATCGTCAACGGAGTGCTCGTTGAAAATCTCCTCAGAAGCCTGATCCGAGTCCTAATCGGTTTTTTTACCGGGGCCTCTGCCGGGATAGCCTTTGGGGTCCTCATGGGTTGGAATGAAGTCACCCATAGGGCTTTTCATCCCATCTTCAGCCTCCTGTACCCTATCCCTGCCTTGGGTTGGCTGCCGATCTTGATGCTCTGGCTGGGGATAGGGGAACTCTTACCTATCACCATTGTGTTCATCGCCTGCTTTTTCCCGGTGCTCTATAACACGATAACCGGCATTAAGGGCGTTCCCAGGGACCTCATAAGGGCGGCGGAGATACTCGGGGCATCCAGGTTGAAAATACTTAGAACCGTCATCTTTCCTCTTGCGCTCCCGAATATCTTCACCGGGCTCCGGCTTGAGGCCGGCATGGCCTGGAGGGTCATAATAGCCGCGGAGATGGTTGCCATCCCCACCGGCATCGGGGCATTGCTCATGAGGGCGGAGAGCCTGATCAGGATAGACATTATCATTGTGTGTTTAATTCTTCTCTCAGTGATGTGCCTATCTTTTGAAAGATTCTTTGTCTTTCTCGAACATTGGTCAACAAGAAAATGGCAATAATATGCCCACCATAGAACTCAGCCATATAAGCAACTTCATTTGCCGAGATATCAGCTTGACGATCCAGAACAGTGAACTGATGGTGCTGCTGGGCCCCACCGGGGCCGGCAAAACGACCCTCCTGAATATCATCTGTGGTTTGCTCCCCTATGAAGGCTCCCTGCTCTTTGATGATGAGCCTATAGATCATGTCCCAATCAGCAGAAGAAGGATCGGATACCTGTTTCAGGATCTAGCACTTTTCCCTCACCTGGATGCAAGGCGCAATATCACGTATGGATTATGGGCAAAAGGTCTCGGCCAGGATGAGATCGAGGCACGGCTCTTTGAAATGTGCAATCTGCTCAATATCAGCCACCTCATGGAGCGATATCCGAAAGACCTGAGCGGTGGAGAAAGACAAAGGGTAGCTCTGGCCCGGTCCTTAGCACCGTCTCCGCATGTGCTCCTCTTAGATGAGCCCTTTAACAGCCTGGATGTCAAAACCAGGAAATACCTGAGGCTTGAGTTGAAGAGGATCGTCAAGAGACTCGGCTTAACCACGGTATTCGTCACCCATGACTTTAAGGAGGCAGAAGAGATAGGAGATCGGCTTGCCATTATCGACTCCGGCAGGCTGAAACAGGCTGCAACATCTCAAGAGATATTCTTTAACCCCAATGGACACGCCGTTGCCGATTTTCTCGGATCACCCAATATCTTTGATTGCACCAATCATGAAGTCCTCGGCAACGGACTCGTTAAGACAGAGTGCGGAGGCTTCACCATTATCATTGTGTGGGAGGATAAAGGGCTCAATAAGATCGCAATCTCCCCGGAAGACGTCTACGTGAGCAGGAATGAGCCGCCCGGCCCTTCTATTAACAGGTTCAGAGGAACTATTGTTGAGGAGGTTTCCCATAACTCTATGGTCACCATAAAGATACGAACCAAGACCAAGGATATCCTTGCCAGGATAAGGCGAGAAGATCTCATTGCAGAGAACCTGACAACAGGGAGCGATGTCTTTTTCATTTTACCCTTGAGAAACCTGAAAGGAGCGTAGATGAAATCTATCCCCGCCCTCCGCCTCGGTGCAGCCAGTTCAGAGCGTTTTAGGTATGAGAAGCTTCTTGTCTGTCTTCCAAGAAGCGTGGGGATAGAGGACTCAGGATACTTTTGAAAAACTACCCACAACGGGTAACAAGGATTCCCTGGCATGATGGCTCCGTTACTTGGGATGTTGATATCCCGAGGGATTTGAAGCGGCTGTCAGAGTTAGGTTACAGTGGTGGTGCACTATGATTAAGCTCACTATTGAGGAGGCTGTCGGAAAACCGCTGGCCAATGACGTCACAAGGATAATCCCGGGCAAATCAAAAGGGCCCGCCTTTAAGAGGGGGCACGTGGTTACCAAGGGCGATCTACCCCTGTTGCGGGAAATGGGCAAAAATCACGTCTATGTTCTTGATCCCGAGGCAGGCTCTATTCATGAGGATGATGCCGCAGAGGTGTTGGCCAAGGCATTTCAAAAGGAGCACTTCCAGCTCGAGGGACCGAGTGAGGGCAAGATCACCCTAAAGGCTGCAATAAAGGGCCTCCTCAAGATTAAGATTGATCTCCTTGCCTTTATCAATCGGTCTGGAAGCGTCATCTGCTCCACGATCCATCAGAACACCGTGTGCTCCAAGGGAATGGCGCTTGCTGCCACCAGGATAATCCCGGTTGCTCTGGAGGAATCCGAATTTCGGCCTATTGTGGAGGAGATCGGGGCTCAAGGCCCCCTTCTCAGGCTGCTCCCGTTCACCAGGACGAAGGTGGGCGTGGTAGCCACCGGGGAGGAGTTCTCCTCGGGCAGGGTAAAAGACAGCTCCCTGGAGATTCTCTCTCCCAAGGTGATACACCTCGACGGAACCATTATCTTCCACCGGGTCTGTCCTGACAAGAAACAGATCATATCAGAGGCGATCCAGGAGGCGATACAAGAGGGTTGTGAGACCGTGATCATCACTGGCGGCCTTTCCGTTGACCCTGACGATGTGACCCTTGACGGCATGATCGGCTCAGGAGCCAGCCTGGTATCATACGGTTCTCCTATCCTCCCTGGGGCCATGTTTGCCGTTGCCTATATGGGAGAAACGGCCATCCTCGGGGTGCCCGCTGCGGTCTACTATTATAAGACCACGGTGCTGGACCTCTTTCTTCCCAGGGCAATGTCCGGCGATAGGATTACACGGGAGGATATCGTGAGCCTGGGGCATGGAGGGCTCTGCCTCGGATGCAAAACATGCACGTATCCGATCTGTCCCTTTGGAAAGGGCACGTAATGAGTGAGGTCCTTGATCAGTTCATAGATGAGATAAAGGCGCTCATCTCCAGGCATTGCCTTGAAGATGAGATGGTATCTGTTGTTGCACGATCGCTTACTCCCCAGGAGGCGATCGGCAGGCCTGTGCATGACGACTATCCCCTCCTTAAGGGAAAAGAGCGGATGATGCAGGCGACCTTCCTCAACGAGAGAGGCCAGGCTTACTCTGATCATACAGGAAACTTTACAGGGAGCCTTTACCAGGTCATGAATCTTCCCATGGATTCCAACTTTCACAGGGCACTTCTGGTAGCCACGGCAAACGCGGTCTTGAGAAAGATAGGGGTGATCGACAAAAGTCGTCATTGCAAAGACCGTGATCCGGAGCGGTGCGCCACGTATCTCAAGGATGCCCTTGAGCCCTTCTCGGCCAAGAGGGTCGGCATGATAGGAGATCAGCCCCGTTTGCTCGAGGAGCTATCCCGCCACGTTGAGGTAAGGGTCTGCGATAGGGATCCCGATAACATCGGCACGGTGAAATCGGGCATACGAGTGGAGGATGCCGCTGCCCATGAGGATATCACCAAGTGGGCGGATCTTATCCTTGCTACCGGCACCACGCTGGTGAACGGCACCATAGATCATTTCATCGGAGAGGTGCCCGTGGTATTCTACGGCATCACCATTAGCGGGGCAGCGACCCTTCTCGGCCTCAATCATTTCTGTCCTTTGGGAAGGTGAGCAGTTCTCCTTGAGCCATGAAGATGTCTAGTTTTTGTGGCTCCTGTCAAGCCCGGTGATGTGATAACAGCGTGCGTGCAAGTGGTTGAGTTCTTAGAAAAAATCGGATCCGACTTATAACGTAGTTTCAACTATCAAGTTCCTGAAACGATGCATCAACAGAATCAACTTCATGGAGATCATTACCATTTTCAGCATCTTTAAGAGTTTTAGCTGTAACCTCATTAGGAATCTTTATTTCAAAAGGAATTCCTCTATGAATTGTTATCTGTGAAAGGTATTGCGACGATCGTGATTTGCTGAGGCTCAGGCCCGTAGCACCAGAATATTCTGTATGCTGCAGGCGTCGACTGTTCGGCATAGGCCTCAAAGATTTTTTCTCCATGAGGCCCTTTCAGACTCGTGAATTCATGGGTCATCAGGCTTGGATGCCTCGGGTTTTCAGACAAGAGCTTTATGGCTTTAGAGACGGCTCTGTATCTCTTCGAAAGACCCTTGTCTGTCTTGAGCTCGGCGAGTTGCCCTTTTGCTTGGTCAGTGCTTAGGATCTCAAACAATGCACATCCTAAAGTTCATCAAGATCGAGCTTTGAGACTCGGCCTGCATCCACGTCCTTCAACCCTCTTTTAACACCCTCCAAGGCCTCTTTGTTTTCGAACAGCCATAGCTCAGATGCGGGGATTTCGACGACGGGCTGGATTAGAAGTTGCCCCCGTTCATTTCTGTATAATCTCACTCGCCTAAAGTCCTTTATAAGGTCTCCCAGGGTGAGTCTTTTTCTCTCGTCAACGGTTCTCGTCCCGATCTCCTCAAATTCATCATCTATTTTTACTAGCTCCCTCTTCATTGCCTTTGCCTCCTATGGCCCATAATATATAAAATCCCTCCCGGCCTCCCTTTAGAAAAGGGAGGGGAATTCTATTATCCCCCTTTCAGAAAGGGGGATTTTGATTTCACAGAATATAATTTACGTCTCGGAATTTCTATAACTCTTTGAATGTACAGTTATTCTAATGGCATTCTGAGTTATACCACTCACATGGAATAATGGAATGATGGATTTTAAAGGAAATAAAAGAGGTTCTTGTTGTTCCCCAATATTCCAGGATTCCA
>Ga0307422_1000919_pt1 | contig 15660 bp, 8 predicted proteins | sample SalMarWE160290MG_FD_202153 | JGI IMG/M metagenome (GOLD analysis project Ga0307422, IMG submission 202153) | Salt marsh sediment microbial communities from the Plum Island Ecosystem LTER, Massachusetts, United States - WE1602-90 | ecosystem: Environmental > Aquatic > Marine > Intertidal zone >...
TTGTGTCTTTTTTTGCGGTTGTCCAGGAAATGGAAGCTGCTGTTACCGGAAAGGTTGCCGGTATAGTTGTCGACGCGAACACAGGCGAGCCTTTGCCCGGTGCCAACGTTATAGTTGAAGGTACCGAGAGGGGAGCTGCCTGTGATGTGGATGGTTATTATTTTATAACGAGATTGGGTCCTGGTTCTTATAATGTGCAGGCAAGAATGATGGGTTACAAAAGTGTTACAATTGCCGGTGTTAGAGTTATATCGGGGCATACAACTCCTGTAGACTTCGAGCTGGAAACAACGGTTGTAAGGGGTGAGGGAGTGACTGTGCAGGCTCAAAGAGAGATTATTAAAGTTGATCTTTCTTCGAGTTCCATAACTGCCGATAAAACTGATATAGAGGCAGTGCCTCTGATTTCCGACGTTTCGGAATATCTTAACTTGCAGGCTGGAATAGATGGTTGGAGTGTGAGGGGTAGTGGTCTTGAGGACACAAAGTTGATGGCGGACGGCTTAATACTTGTTGACCAGAGAGTTAACGAGCCAATCCTTATGCCAAATATCAGCGAAATAAAAGAGGTGAGTTTGATAAAGGGAGGAATGAACGCCGAATTTTCGAATGTTAGAGCAGGTGTTATTAATGTTGTAACCAGAGAAGGTTCTCCCGATAAATACGAGGGTTCATTCGAATTCAGATATACACCGGGTTATCAAAAGCATAATGGACCATCTATCTTTGATCCCGACAATTATTATAATGAAATATATTTTCATAATGAGGTAGATACCGGTGTCCAGTGGAATGTAGACTTTTTTACAGACGAGACTCTTGGACTTGACACAGTTGTCAGATTAGATAGCGTGTGTTGGAAAGGTCCGAATTATGTTTGGGGAAATCCTGAAAGCCCGTTTTATGATACAATCAAGTGGAAAGACAGTTACAATCCCGATTGGAAGGGATGGGAGTATGAAGCTGAGGGCAAGCCGATAACAGCTGAGGGTTTTAGGGATCTGTTGCTCTGGAGACGCAGGATTAATACCGGTGGAGATACTTTACTGACTAATCCGGAAGAAATGTTTTCTATCTACAGCAACGATTCTATGTATGTTCCGATATGGGATATAACAGTGGAAGGTGGCGATACAACTTATGAGTTGACAGGTTTTACCAGAGAGCCTTATACAATACCTGAAGACCAACCGAGGATAGGCAGCTACGGTGATATTCCGGATTGGACACTGGACGCGGGCTTTGGAGGTCCTGTTCCCATATTGAGTCAGTATTTAGGTGATATGACTTTTTACACTTCATATCGTGACCACAATGAGGCGTTTCCACTTCCCGATAGCAGAGATTATTATCGTGAGCGTCAGGTGAGTTTGAAACTAACGTCTCGTTTTTATGATGGCAATGTAAAGGTTAATGCCATAGGGCGATACGGAATAACCAATACTCTTGCTCCTTGGGCTACCGGCGAAATAGTTGGTTCTTCCACGGTGGCGGATATCGGACAGGTTTACCTTAGAGATGCTTTTGATATGATTTCGCCAAGAGGAGAATGGGATGGAATATATCATGGGAGTGATAAACTCAGGTCGAGAAACATCTCGAATGTTTGGAATTTATATTCTTTAACTCCTTTTGATGTTATCTCGAGGATGTACGGTTTATCCATTCAGCACGCGTTGAGTGAAAACACATTTTATGATGTGAGGTTGACTTATGTGAGGAGCCAAAATGAAGCTGATTTCTATTATGATGTTCCGGGAAGAATGAACGATACGGTTTTGGTATGGTTTGGTGAAAAGTTTAATGCCGAGGGAAATTATATTACAGATAGAAGCTTCTTGGCTGATTATACGGGTGATAATATTCCGTTTGGATTTCCTGACCCGGACTTTGAAATTGCCCGTATTGTTGGATCGGATTTAACGGAATGGGGTCCGGCTCACATGCAGGGGAGCTTTAACCACTCCTGGTCTCAAACTTATAACGCCCGTATCGATTTGACTTCCCAGATAAATAAGTACAACGAGATAAAGACGGGTCTTGAAATTAACTATGATAAAATACATGAAAATTATGTAATAAATGAAGGTTTTTCATGGTCTGAGCCGGGTAAGGAAAAAGAAGGGAATGTTTATGTGACTGAATATGATGCGTATCCGATTTTAGCCGGCGCTTATATTCAGGACAAGATTGAATACGAAGGGATGTTCGCGAATATAGGTTTAAGGTTTGATTATTCGGATCCGAATAACAAATGGCCAAGCAGAGACAATCCTTATTCCTCCTTTTACACAGCCGGGTCAAAAAACCAGCTTTTTGATCAGGATTCTATAATAGAAGATGTGCCGGCTCTCTTGAAACTGAGTCCCCGTGTTGGGATTTCTTTTCCCATATTGGAGAGAAGTAAGCTCTTCTTTAATTATGGGCATTTTTACTCCCTTGCTCCGAACAAGAACCGCTTTATGATTGGCTGGGGAAGGCCCTCTCAACCTATTAAATACTTGGGAAATCCATACCTGGATATGTCCAGGACGATTTCCTATGAAGTGGGCTTTGAGAGCAATATTGCCAATCAGTTCCTGGCCAGAGTTACCGGTTACTATAAGGATATGGATAACGAGTTTACTGAGGTTGGATATGCAAATGAGCTGGGTTCTGTCGATCTTAATTATACGACGTATGAAAATTTAAGATATAGTGATACAAGAGGTTTTGAGTTAGAGTTACGAAAACAACATGGAAGATTTTTTACCGGTTGGGTTATTTATGATTATAGAGTAACAAGTACGGGGTATCTCGGGAAACGGGATCATTATTTTGTTATAAAAGATGAATTGACATCGGGTTTTAATGATCCCGAACAAACAGAACCCGTGCCTCAACCTGTATGGAGGGCGCAAGCGACCTTTAAGACACCTCTGGATTGGGGAATGTTTTTTGGAGGTTATAGTCTTTCCTTATTATATAGCTGGAGAGCGGGTAGATATGAAACATGGAATCCTTTCCCGGGACAGACAGGTTTAGTTCAATATCAGGTGCAGAACAATATTCAATGGCAGGATGAAAAAAACATGGATTTGAGTCTCAGCAAGAATATTTCGGTTGCGGGAACCGCCATCACTTTGTTTATGGATATTCACAATGTTTTTGATTGGCAAGAACTTTCTTCACAGGCTTTCGATGGCGATAGAGATAAATATATTAAGTCACTTCATCTTGAGATATTCGGGGAAGAACCTTATAAGAGCGCGGGAATAGGTATTCCACCCGAGGAGGGTGAAGACCCTGATGTTCTTGGGGTGGATTTCAGAAGCGATAAGAAACAATATATAAATGACCCAAATAGAACTTTTATGTATTATCTGGATCCTAGATACGTGCAGTTTGGCATAAGGTTCTCTTTTTAGGAAAGGAGGTTATTTAAAATGAAGCAAAGAAAGTTGATTGTATTCTTACTTTTGTTGTTTGTCGCAAATATCGCTTATGCGGCGAATATGAAGAGAATTGATGTGGGTAAACTACAGGCAAAAATTTTTGATGATGGTATTCAGAGTGCTACCAATCTTTTAATGAGTCACTGCATGTATAAAAGAGGTTACTTTAATGCGGACTGGGATGATTTATTGACAACCACTTATTATCCAGGTGGATTTCTCCGCCAGGCTGGAATTCTTGTGGGAAATAGAAACTGGAAAGATGCGACCGGTAAATTCTGGCCTTATCATGTTACGGGGCATTGTCCCGGTTCTTCTACCTTGAGTGATAACCCTTTTCAATTTAATATACCGGATGAAGATGGGGTTTCCATAAAAAGGATTTTTTCTTATCCTCCACCGCAAATAATAATTAATGGAATGCATTGCGAACCGGCATGGGGTGCGCTTGGAGATGAGGTAGCTCCGGACAAAGTATGGGGTACTGCCGATGTAATGATTGAATGCCACTGGAGACTTTCCAATGGTATGGATGTTTACCAGAGGAATCTCGCCTGGAGCCAGCCTTTACTCGATGATTTTGTTATCTGGGATTTAACATTTGTAAATACCGGTAATACGGATAGAGATGAGAAGATTGAACGACCAGGGCAAACTTTAGATTCGGTTGTTATTTTTAGACATTACGACGCTATGCCTAACGGAGGGCTTTATCCTTTTGCTTCCTGGGCAGGGGTAACGGAAAATAATTATCGGCATCTCGGCACTCTGGGGCACGATTCTCTCAGGATCAATTATCTTGCTCTTGCAAGAAAAGCAGATCATGAACATGACTCCTACGGTGACAAATGTGAGAAAGATTGGGGGGGGGATGTGAACCTCGAGGACGGGTGCGGTTGGACAGGACATGTAATTTTATTTGCTCCGAAAAACACGCAGGTTCCGCAGACGTATCCTATTGCGGACGTTGCTGCAAGTAATGACCCCGCTCAGCCAAGTATGCACAGCACGATAGAAGGTGGTTATGCCTGTTCAGATGTGGAAAATTTGCTGGATACTGCCGATCACAGGGAAACTTACAGGATTATGAGGATGGGGATTCACGGTTATGAGGATACGACAGTCTCGGAATGCCAGAATGTTTACGATATGAGCAGAATGTATAATGTATACGATACCACCGCTACTGGTGCTAGTACTTATTATGACCAGCCTCAGGATAGGATGGGAGAGTTGGAGATAACTCGCGGAGAAATTTATCCCAGAGATTGGGATTATTACACTTTCTCTACCACCCCGAAATTCTCCATAGGTCCCTACAATATGGAGTATTTAGATACTTTAAGAATCGTTTTCGCGATTGTAGCAGGTGCTGTAGATCGAAAGACTACCTACGTCCTAAGCGAGATGAGGGCAAATGGAGAGGCGCGTGATTTTCAGTGGGTTTCAGAAATGGATTCCGCAACGATTCGGAAAGAATATGAGAGAAGAGACCGTATAGCTAAATTATTTGGAGACAAGGTGTATATGGATGGTGGATTAAATGAAATTGCCACGGATTATGTGATTTCGACCGGTAAGGATTCACTATTTGAAAACGGAATGTCGGCTCGACGGGCTTTTAATTTAAATTATGATATTCCCGCTTCACCTGCTCCTCCTTCGGAGTTTGTGGTTGAGTCGCGAGACGATATGATTAAACTGAGCTGGAGTTATGAGAGTGAGGCGTACGGTGACTATACGCCTTCAGACCTTGCGGGTTTTAATATCTACCGGACTGTAGGCGCAACACTTTACGAGAAAGCAGGAGAAGCAGTTAAAGGTGATTGGGAACTGGTCGATTCTGTGGGTCCTGATGAAAGGACTTTTGCCGACACGGAGGGACTTGTACGAGGTTATGATTATTACTACAGTATTACAGCGGTGAGTACTGCTGGAGTCGAAAGCGGGAGATGGATGACGATGACCGTTGAACCGTTTAAGGCGACTTTGTTAGACCCGGTAGAAGTGACTCTTGATTCGTGCCGTGTTGTTCCTAATCCTTTGAATATTAGGGATCCAAGGCAGCAGTTGGATGAGCCGAATAAAATAGGATTTCGCCGGTTAACAGAAAAATGCACAATCAGGATTTTTACCGAATCTGGAGAGTTGATAAAAACTCTGAAACATGATGGTGGTGGGAGTGAAGACTGGCAGATAATAGAAGAGGGTGGAAATTATACGACTACGGTTAACAACCAGAGACCGGCAAGTGGTCTTTATATAGCTCATATACAGGATGAATCATCAGGTAAAAGCGTTTTCCGTAAGTTCGTAATTATTAGATAAGGGGGCGAGAGAAATGAAGAAATTTATTGTTTTTATATCTTTAATAATGTTTGTTTTTTCGGTTGCTTCTTACTCTCAGGATAAAGTTGCCCAGACAGGTATTAAAATGCTTGACGTAGGCGCGGGAGCTCGTGCCTGCGGAATGGGAGAAGCTTATACTGTGATAGGGCAGGATGCTGACGCTCTTTTCTACAATCCCTCCGGCATAGGTGAAATCGACGACAATTTTGATTTATCAGTAGGTATGACACAGTGGTTTGCCGACATTAATTATGGTTATATGTCGATGGTTGTTAATGGTGGAGTGTGGGGGAATTTCGGAATTAGTGCTATTGTACCTGATTATGGAGAAATTTATGGTACGGAGGTTGATACTACTGCACCATTAGATTTTGTAAATACCGGTCAGGTAGATGTAAACTCATATTGTTTAGGGGTTGCCTACGCAAGAGAATTTACCGATAAGTTTACGGTCGGAGCTCAGGTTAAATATATTATGCAGAAACTGGGAGAAAGTTCGGATCCCCAAAATCCTGAGTTAATGAGAGATAATGTTATTAATACTCTCTCTTATGATTTTGGTCTACTTTTTTATCCTGGTTTTAAGAGTTTTGCATTCGGAATGTCTGTGCGTAATTTTTCTCCCAGAGTAAAATATGAAATGATTGGGTTTGAGTTGCCTTTGACTTTTGCGCTTGGCGTAGGCTTGGATTTAATGGATTTTCTGGGAGATAATCCCGATTATTCGTTTAATATCGGTGCCGAAATGCTGCACCCCCGTGATTGGCAGGAACAGTTTCATCTGGGAGGAGAATTTGGAATCTGGGATATGCTCTTCTTACGGCTTGGATATAAATTCAGATATTCCCAGGAGGGTTTAAACGCCGGGGTCGGTTTTACTTATGGAGGAGTCAGGATAGATTATTCCTACAGTGAATTTGAGCTGTTCGATATGATAAACAGAGTTTCTGTGGGAATGGTCTTTTAGCGGAGTTTAATCAATAGTCTGAAGAAATATAGCGAGTTAAGAATGGAGATTGTTCTTCAAGAGTAGGGTTGGATTTTTTTTAAAAACTATAAGGAGTAAGGCATGGATTCTGAGACACGGGATATATCGCTAACTGAGAAAATTGGCTATAGTCTGGGTGATACGGCGTCCAATCTGATTTTTCAGACCATTCTCTTTTTTATAACCTACTTTTACACCGATGTTTTCGGTATCGCGCCCGCGACACTGGCGACGATGTTCTTGATTACGCGAATCTGGGACGCGGTTAACGACCCCATAATGGGCGCTATCGCGGACCGTACCAATACCCGCTGGGGTAAGTTCAGACCTTATCTTCTATGGGTGGCGATTCCGTTCGGCTTGGTAGGCGTGGCGGTCTTTACCACGCCTGATTTAAGTATGACCGGAAAGATAATATACGCTTACGTCACATACATTCTGCTGGATTTTGTTTACACTGCTATAAATGTGCCGTATTCGGCTCTGATGGGTGTTATGACGTCTAATGCGAGGGTAAGAACCATTCTATCTCAATTTCGTTTTGCGGCTGCTTTTTTAGGCGGGCTGATTATTCAGTACTCTGTTCTTAAACTTGTCAGAATATTAGGAAAAGGAAATGAAGCTCTGGGCTGGCAGCTCACCATGGTTGTCCTCTCAATACTGGCAATCATTATGTTCTTTATTACTTTTATAACGACTAAAGAAAGAGTTAAACCTCCCAAGGAACAAAAAACTTTTTTAAAGGAAGACCTGCGCGATTTGTTCAGAAATAAACCCTGGCTGTTGGTAGCTGGGGGGACAGTATTTCAGCTTACTTATATCACTATTAGAAACGGCAGTATAATATACTATTTTAAGTATTTTGTGGGTGACCAGGAATTGATGCTTTTTGGAAACACTTATATGTTCTCCAGTGATAATATGACATCCACCTTTCTTATTTCGGGTACGCTCGCGACAATTCTGGGTATTGTTTTAACCGGATGGTTCAGCAAAGTTTTTGGCAAAAGAAATTGTTATGTTGGATTTCTGGCAGTAACCGGAATATTCACGGCGGTTTTCTATTTATTTAACCCGATAAATATTATTCCTATGTTTATTATGCAGCTTTTCGCGTCCTTTACATTCGGTCCTGTGTCTGTGCTGCAGTGGGCAATGTACACGGATACGGCGGATTATTCCGAATGGAAAAATCGTCGACGTGCCACGGCGCTCCTCATGGCTGCTTCGTTGTTCGCGCTTAAGCTGGGAGTAGCTCTGGGTGGTGCTCTTCTCGCGGGCCTTTTAGCTTTTCATGGTTATAATCCCGGTGTCGAACAGACCGCGGGAGGATTACTCGGAGTAAAGCTGGTAATGAGTTTATATCCTGCTATCCCCGCGATTATCGGCGCCGCTATTATGTTGTTTTATCCGTTAACCAACCAGATGATGGTGGATATTGAAAAAGATTTAAATGAGAGAAGGCGTGACTCCGGGGACCAGGAACCGGATAGCCTGAGTGGGTTATAATAAATATATTAATGATTAAATATTTATAAGATTTGTTGATGATGGGAATATTAGGTGAAAAATGACTGCTTTAAATCGGATGTTAATGTCCGTTGTTTATTCCCCGGTATGATTTTAATTGTTTGTTAAAGCGCTCAAAATTAGAAAAGGAGTGAAATATGGATGTTAAAGCTGCAAAGTTATCTATAAAGGAAAAAGTAGGTTACAGTCTCGGCGATACCGCATACAATTTCTATTTCCAAATGGCGATGATTTTTATGTTATTCTTTTATACCGATGTATTCGGTATTTCCGCTGCGGTCGTCGGAACTATGTTTCTTGTTTCTCGTATATGGGACGCGGTAAACGACCCCATGATTGGAGCCTTTGCCGATCGAACGGAAACAAGATGGGGAAAATTTCGCCCCTGGATATTGTTTTCCGCTTTTCCTCTTGCTATATCCGGTATATTAGCTTTTACCACTGTGGATCTAAGTACAGTCGGTAAAATTGTGTGGGCTTATGTAACCTACAATTTGATGATGATGTCTTATACAGCGGGTAACGTTCCTTACTCTTCTTTAATGGGTGTGATGACAGCCGATTCGGATGAAAGAGTGGGTCTTAATGTGTGGCGCTTTACCTTCGCAAATGGGGCAATGCTTATAGTACAGGGATTGACTTTGCCTCTTGTGGGATTTCTCGGTAAGGGAGACGACGCAAAAGGCTTTATGCTTACCATGGTGTTTTTCTCCGCCATGGCTATAGTATTCTTGACAACTACTTTTTTGAGCACTAAAGAAAGAATTAAACCCGACCCGAGACAGAAGACTTCGATAAAGCAGGACCTTGCCGATCTCTTCACCAATCGTCCCTGGGTTATTATATTTATTATGACCGTTTTTGTGTTTGTTTATTGGTCTTTGAAGGGTAGTATCGGACTCTACTACACTAAATATTTTGTAGACCATGCGAGTCTTAGAGCTTTCCTGCAGAATTTCGGTCTGGCAAAAAATCCGGCCGCGGATGTGGTAAAAGTAGGGTTCACCTTTTACAGCACCACCGGAGTTATCGCTATGTTAATAGGGATTCTCTTTGCTAAGATGCTTGCTGTAAGGTTTGGGAAAAGAGATGTGTTCCGAGTGTGTCTCTTTTTAGCGGCGGTTTGTACATTCGTGTACGTGTTTTTAAAGCCGGAACAGGTCTTACTGCAATACATCTTTAACATTCTCATACAATTCTTCTATGGATTTACAGTTCCTTTGCTCTGGGCTATGGTCGCCGATGTGGCAGATTTTACCGAATGGAAGACTCGCCGTCGAGCAACAGCTATGACCTTTGCCGGTATTTTGTTCGCTCTTAAATTGGGTCTCAGTGTTGGCGGAGCATTTGCCGGAAAGCTTCTCAGTTTTTATAATTATACACCGAATGTAGAGCAAACCGCGGAAACATTAAAAGGTATTCGTTATATGATGAGTGTATATCCCGCGATTTTATTTTTTGCCGGTGTCGGAGCGCTTCTCTTTTATAGAATAGACAGAAAAACGGAACGCGAGATGGAGCAGGCTCTGATAGAAAGGCGTAAAGAATATCAGGAGAGTTGACGGAGCGGATCAGAAAACTGTCGATGAATTAGATAAAGTTTTAGAAAAACAGGTTTTATTGGAAAGAGTATTTTACTCTTAGAAGAGGAGAAACTAATAGTAAGGAGGTATAAAATATATGATCCCTGAAGCGACAAAATTGTCTATAAAGGAGAAAATAGGATTCGGTCTGGGTGATACTGCTTATAATTTCTATTTCCAGGCGGCTATGTTTTATATGTTGATCTTCTATACGGATATATTTGGTATCCCTGCCGCGGTTGTCGGGACAATGTTTCTGGTTTCTAAAGTGTGGGACGCGATAAATGACCCATTAATGGCTGCCCTGGCTGATCGTACTAAAAGCCGCTGGGGAAAATACCGTCCGTGGATACTCTTTACCGCTTTTCCTTTTGCTATAGCAGGTATACTATGTTTTACAAATTTGGACTTAAGCAAGGTGGGGAAAATTGTGTGGGCTTATGTGACCTATAATTTGCTCATGATGTCTTATACGGCGGGCAATGTTCCTTATTCGTCTTTGATGGGTGTAATGACAGCCGATTCGGGTGAACGTACCGGTCTTAATCAAATTCGCTTTATCTTCGCGAATTTCGCGATGCTCATAGTACAGGGAGCAACCTTGCCTCTTGTGGAGAAACTCGGCAGGGGTGATGACGCGAAAGGTTTTATGCTCACCATGGTATTTTTTGCTATAATGACTGTGATAATGTTGACGATCACTTTCATGACCACCAGGGAGAGAATAAAACCCGAACCCGGGCAAAAGACTTCAATAAAACAGGACCTTTCCGATCTCATTAAAAACAGACCCTGGGTTATTATGTTTATTATGACTCTTTTCGTGTTTATTTATTGGTCCATGAAGAACAGTATCTCAATATTTTACTTTGAATACTTCGTAAACCATGAGAGTCTTCGGGCTTTCCTGCAGAATTTCGGTATGGCTCGGAACCCCGCCGCGGATGTCGTAAATATAGGATTCCCAATTTTTAATACCAGCGGACTTATCGCTCAATTAATAGGTATTCTCTTTTCAAAATTTTTCGCTGTCAGGTTTGGAAAAAGAGATGTATTTCGGTTTTTTCTGTTTTTGGCGACATGTTTTACGTTCGTGTATGTGTTTTTAAAACCGGAACAGATTTTCTTGATATTTATCTCTAACATTCTTATCCAGTTCTTTTATGGGTTTACCGTACCTTTGCTCTGGGCTATGGTCGCGGATGTGGCAGATTTTACCGAATGGAAAACTCACAGACGTGCTACAGCCATGACATTTGCCGGAGTTTTATTCGCTCTGAAATTAGGTTTTAGTTTTGGGAGCACGATTGCCGCGAAGCTTCTTAGTTTTTATAATTATGTACCGAATGTAGAACAGACCGCGGAAACATTGAAAGGTATTCGTTATATGATGAGTGTCTATCCCGCGATTTTATGGTTACTTGGTGTGGGAGCTCTTTTATTTTATAGAATAGATAGAAGCACGGAACTCGAAATGGAGAAAGAATTAATAAAGAGAAGAGAGGGGTATCAGCAGGATTGACGAAAAATGTTTGCCGATTATTAGGAGGTAAGATTAATGAATAGAATTAGCATATTGCTTTTAATAATATCATTTTTATCTTTGCTTTTTTTGACGCAGTGTTCTGTTGAATACAATGAAACATATACGAATCCGGTTATTCCCGGAGGTTTTCCCGATCCCAGTATCTGCAAAGTTGGCGATGATTACTATACAGTGCACAGTTCATTCGAGTATTTTCCGGGTGTACCGGTTTTTCACAGTAAGGACCTCGTACACTGGAAATTGATCGGTTACTGTTTGACCAGAGAGAGTCAGTTGCCTCTTAAAAACATGAGATATTCCGGAGGTATTTACGCTCCCACCATTCGCTATCACGACGGTTTATTTTATATGATTACCACGAATGTGGATGGGGGCGGAAATTTCTATGTGACCGCTGAGGATCCCGCCGGTCCCTGGTCCGAACCTGTATGGCTGGATAGAGAGGGGATAGATCCTTCTTTATTTTTCGATGATGACGGCAGGGTTTATTACACTCGTCATGAAGGTGAGGCAGACGGTCACATCGTTCAGTGTTTAATAAATATAGAAGAAGGTAAACTTGAAGGAGATTTGAAAAAGATATGGGGAGGTACGGGTGGTATATGGCCTGAAGGTCCTCATCTGTATAAAATAAACGGTAAGTATTATTTGATGATTTCGGAGGGGGGTACGAGTTACGGGCATATGATTACAATAGCCAGAAGTGATTCTCCCTGGGGTCCCTTCGAGTCCAATCCGGACAATCCCATTCTTACGCATAAAGATAGAGAGAGACATCAATTCCGGGCTCTGGGACACGGAGATTTAGTTGAAACTCCCGATGGTTGGTGGATTGTTTTTCTGGGGATTCGACCCAAGGGTGGTCATTACAATCATCTTGGCAGAGAGATGTTTTTAGCTCCGGTTGAGTGGAATGGAAAAGGGTGGCCGGTTGTCAATGAAAATAAACCCATAGAAGATACGATGCCTGCTCCGAAGTTGCCTAAGTATAAATTCAGAGAAGAACCTGATAGGGATAATTTTAACGGTTGTGATATTGCTCTTTGCTGGAATTATTTACGAAATCCATATATGGAAAATTATTCCTTAACCGAGCGTCCGGGTTATTTGAGACTCCGGGGTACTGCGGTTACTATGGGCGATCAAGATTCGCCTACTTTTATCGGAAGGCGGCAGACCGCCATGGAATGTAAAATCGCGGCGAAACTCGATTTTAACCCTGAAAGAGAGGGAGAAGAGGCGGGTCTGGTTATAAGAGGAAACGAGGTCAACAGGGCTGAAATAGGAGTTACGCTGAAAGACGGGAAGCGGCATGCGTTTTTTACGAATATGGTTAAAGGCAAATTGGTGGAGCCGGTTCGGTATGAGGAAATCGGTGAAGGCGAAGTAATCCTGTCTATAGAAGCAAAGCCTTTGTATTATGAACTATTCTATCAGATAAACGGCGGAACTCCTGTGAGTATGGGAAAAGTGGAAACCAAATATCTGACTTTTGAAGAAGTGGTAGGATATCTCTTTACAGGAGTATATTTCGGTATGTACGCTACGGGTAACGGAGAAAAAAGCACCGTACCGGCTGATTTTGATTGGTTCGAGTTTGTGAAGCATAAGAAATAGGGTTAGGAGTAGAAGATGAAAGATAACCAAAACATAAAGAATGAACCCTCGTTAAAAGAAATATTTAAGGATGACTTTTATATCGGAGCTGCGCTTAATCTGGATCAAATCGAGGGTAAAGATACCGATGGAATAGCTGTTGTAGAGAAGCACTTTAACAGTATCGTTGCTGAAAATATTTTAAAGTGGGAAGAAATACATCCTGAAATAGATAGGTATAATTTTGAACCGGCTGATAAGTACGCGGCTTTCGGAGAAAAAAATAAGATGTTTGTGGTTGGGCATACCCTTGTATGGTTTTATCAAACTCCCGATTGGGTGTTTGAAGATGATTCCGGAAAAGCGCTCAGCAGAGAAGCGTTGCTCGCCCGGATGAAAAACCACATCTTCACGGTAATGGGCCGTTATAAAGGTAAAATACACGGCTGGGACGTTGTAAACGAGGTGGTTGTCGAAGATGGTTCTTTTAGAAAATGCAAGTGGTGTGAGATTATCGGGGAAGATTATGTACAGAAGGCATTCGAGTACGCGCGTGAGGCTGACCCGGACGCGGAACTTTATTACAACGATTTTGATTATTATAAAAAGCCCAAGCGTCAGGGTATTATTGAGCTTATAAAAAATTTACAGTCGAAGGGCGTTCGAATAGACGGAATCGGCATACAGGCGCACTGGTTTCTCGAACATCCTGAAATAGCTGAAATCGAGAAGTTTGTTGTAGAGCTGGGTAAGTTAGAGGTCAAGATTATGATTACGGAAATGGATGTTGGGGTTACTCCTTTTTATCCCTGTGATACACCCGCGAGAGATTTATCGTCTTTTGACCCTGAAACACAGAAAAAATTAAATCCTTATACCGAAGGTGTTCCGGATTCGGTTCTTAAAGAACAGGCGGACAGGTACGCGGAGTTGTTTTCATTGTTTTTAAAACACCGTGACAAGTTTAGCAGAATAACATTCTGGGCGGTTCACGACAAACAATCCTGGCGCAGTTATTTACCTATAAGAGGCAGGACCGAATACCCGATGTTGTTCGATCGTGATTGTAAACCCAAACCGGCTTTCTATGCCGTTGTGGAAACAGGTCAAAGTAGATGGTAATAGGAGATAACAGACAAAGTGCTGCACTTGACATAGATAAATGGTGATATAATATACTTCAAAATTAACACACAAGGAGCTTAAAAATGACAGATGAAAAAGATCTTGAAATTGTAGCTGCAGGTCATACCTGCCTTGATTTAATACCGGCTTTCACAATCGAGGGGACAGTTGATAGGATGACTGATGTCCTTGTACCCGGTAAAATGATAGACATGGGTGAATGTGTGGTTGTGGGAGGTGGCCCTGTCACCAACGCCGGAGTATCTATAAGGAGACTCGGTGTCAAGACTGAACTAATAGGCAAAATTGGTGACGATGATTTTGGAAAACAGATTCTTCGGTGGTATGAAGAACATGAAGGGCATTTTAAAGGAATTAAAATGGTCGAAGGTGAATCTACATCTTATACAATAGCGATTTGTATTCCCGGAATAGACCGTTTTTATCTTCATCATTGCGGAGCCAATGATACTTTTGGCTATGAAGATATGGATTTTGATATCGTGGAACGTTCAAAACTTATGCTTTTCGGATATCCGCCGTGGATGAAGAAACTTTACAGCAACACAGGAGCGGAATTGACTAAAATACTTAAAAAGACAAGAGAATTAGGAACAACGATAGCTCTGGACCTTTCTCTTCCTGATGTCGACGGTTACGCCGAAAATATAGATTGGTTTTCTATTATGGAAAATTGGATTCCTCTTTCTGATATTATGGTACCCAGCGCGGAAGAGATTTTTTACTTTTTATACAAAGATAAGTTCCTTGAAAAGAGGAGAAGTCTAAAAGAGAGAGAAACGGTTCTCGACAATATGAGTGTGAAAGAGATTTCTGACATTGGTAAAGATTTAATTAAAATGGGTACGGCAATAGCGATGGTAAAATGCGGGCACAGAGGATTGTATGTGCGAACCGCCGGCAAGGAACGTCTGAGCAAATTAGGAGCGGCAGGATGTTCAGACCTCGATAACTGGGCTAACCGTGAACTCTGGTTTCCTGTTTACGAAGAGGAAAAATTCGTGGGTGCTCTCGGTTCAGGCGATTCCGCTATTGCAGGATTCCTTTCCGCTTTTGTGTGGAATAATTCAGTCGAATCCTGTTTAAGGTATGCTAACGCTGCCGGCAGCATGAATGTTACCGTCCCCGATGGTCTTACCTGGAATAAAGGATTTGAAGATCTTACGAGGCGAATCGAAGCGGGCTGGAAGACAAGAGAATTGAAAATCGATGAAGATGGTTGGAAATTTGAAAAAGGGTTCTGGGTGGGACCTGATAACAGCGGTAAATGGGAATCATAAAATACTAAATGAGGAGGTAAGAATGTCAAAAAAAGAGAGAGTTAAATTTATAAGTAAGCAGATTTCAAAAATGACTCTTGAGGAAAAAGTCGGACAGGTTTTAACTTTCACGTGGAGGGGTACGGTGTTTACTCCCAGCGGAATCGAACAGGTTACGAAATTGCACTGCGGCGGACTTTGTCTCGAGCCGTACGCTGTGGAAACATGT